>Ga0190315_1000348_pt1 | contig 25475 bp, 29 predicted proteins | sample 48701101_MG_FD_161673 | JGI IMG/M metagenome (GOLD analysis project Ga0190315, IMG submission 161673) | Hydrothermal vent sediment bacterial communities from Southern Trench, Guaymas Basin, Mexico - 4870-11-0-1_MG | ecosystem: Environmental > Aquatic > Marine > Hydrothermal vents > Sediment ...
TGGTATATAGAAGGGATGGCGGAATATGAGAGTGCATTATACAGTGATCAGAATGTTGTCGATTTCTTTATGGATTACGAAGATCATTTTTATGACAGTATTTACGTTGACAAACATCTGGATTTAGATAAAGTTGACAGCTATTTTTTGGATGGTGATGCTGATGAACTTGAGTTTGCATATATGATCTCCTATTACTATTTTAGTTATTTAGAGTCAGAATTTGGATTTGATGTGATTTATAATGCGGCGATCCTTGACTATTCAGTAAGTGAGGCAGTTTTTTATGAAAAATTTGAAGATTTAGTAGCGGAAGATGTATGTGTGCTTTTTGAGACCTGGTTGGAAAAGTATTATTAGTGTTTCTTTTTTTTAATGTATCACGTATACTACCAATAAGGATATAATTTAATTTGAGTGATTATGCAAGAAGAAAATAACACATTCCTGTTAGTTGTAGTTGTATTGCTGTTTCTTGTCGGAGGTGGGTTGATATACTTTATTTTCTTTTCTGAAGATGCCAAAGAAAATAATGAGAATGTCACACAGATTACTCAGGATGTTGATAATAGTGATGTGCCAGATACCAATGACGATACGGATGACAGTATTACCGACGGTGACGATACTGATGTTGATATTGCGGACGATGATATAGATAGTGATACTAATGGTAATGACCCTGACGATGATACAGATGCTGATACTTCAAACGGTTACGTCCCTGACGATGAAATTGATTTTACTGATACTACGAGTATAAAAGTCAAGACTTATGAGTGGAATATTTCTAGTATGAATTTATATTTTGTTTGGCCAGTTGAAAAAACAGATACAAGCAAAGATGCCTCTGTGAAAGTAAGTTCTGATGGGAATAAGGTTAAGGTGATGTTGTATGATTATCTGTCCGACCCTGTTGTTGGCTGGTTAACTAGCGATGATGTGTGTACCCTTAGTTTGTCGGACAAATGGGCAGACATTACTGACTGTGGACAAAACGATGAGTTTTCTTGGTATGAGTTTACACTTGCTGATGGTCGAACTTATGAAGTAAATCAAACTGCGGAAACTGTTTCGTTTGTGGTGCTTTGGTGAAACATGGGATAATCTCTAAAAGCTCTTACTGATTGATATTAAAGTTTGGATATTTCTTTACTCATTTCCGTAGCAGTTTGGCATTTCATTATGTTTATTCTAGTATCTTTAATATTTGCAAAGCCAGCAAGATAGTAGTTAATAAATTTTTTGAAAGGGTCAATATACTTACTATAAAACTTGGTATATTCGTCAAAGTGATGTTTGAGCATACTTGTTTGTAGTTTGTAGTTATAATATTTTGAATTTAAGAGAAGGTTTGGATGTCCTAGAAATCCCCTACCAATCATTATACCAGCAGGAGTGTATTTAAGCTTTTGGGTAAGTAGCTTTTTCAAGGAGTCTGAGTCTCGGCTTGTATTGATATCAGCCTTTATATCACCATTTCCCAGAACAGGGGTTTTCATCGTTTTTGATATGTTATGAATTGTTGTCCAGTTGGCACTTCCAGCAAACTTCTGCTTAAGGGTTCTTCCATGGATTGTAATAAAATCGAGGTTTAGTTTGTCAAGGAAATTCCACCAAGTGTTGTTCATTGTGCGATCGATACCAATCCTTGTCTTTAGACTTAAAAATGGTTTGCAACTATTTTCTTTAAAGAACCCTCTTTGCTTGTAGTTGTCAATAAGTCTGTGAATTGTACTGTCAATTTTTGCTTTGTGCCCATCTCTAGACAAACCAAATTTTAGAGAATTTATTATACTGGTTATTTCCTTTCTGTGTCCGATGAGTCCTGCTCCACTTCTAGATCTCACCACCGAATTGTCTGGGCATCCCACATTTAGATCAATTCCGCTAAACCCACATAATTGGGCGATTGTAGAGATCTTTCTAAAGTATACTAACTGATCAATATTTCCAAAAACTTGTAATATGCACGGCCTAGAGTCTCTATAAAAAAGTAATTTAGGAAAGTGCTTTTCGGGATTACTGAAAAAGCCTTGAACATTAATAAATTCGGTTACAGTAAAATCAATCTCAGGGGAATATGTTTCAACCATTCTTCGAAAAGAGATATCTGTAATACCATCCATCGGAGCGAGTCCAATGCTATGTCTAGACGTATTAATATTTATCCTTGATGAGTTTATTGTATAATGTAATATAGCAAACCTAAATTAAGAATACAAATAATAAAATTATGCTCTATTTATTTGAATTACCCAAACAGAGGGATTTCCTGCTGGAACTTAAAGCTAATAATTTTAGCAAGAAGACAATTAAAAATTATAAAAGGGATTTGTCGTTATTTGCACTGTTTTTGGAAATTGAGGGAGTTTATTATAGAGCAATCAAGAAGAAAACGATGACCTTATACAAAGGCTTTCTACAATCTGGAGAATATCTTAAGTATTTAAAACAATTGCAACTGTTTAAGAAAAGTACTACCAAAGGAACCTTTACTGTAAAGGAAATATCCGATTTATTATTGTTTATTAATGGGCCTACTAAAAGAACGATAAAAATTGATGACAAGCAACTAAGTCTTGTAAACAAGGTTAGATCTTTAATTGATGTGAGAAAACCATATAGAGGAAGGTATGGCTTTTTGAAGTCACCCCAGGATGGATTGGCAGCACGAAGTATTAATCGTTGTCTGTCGTCAATTAGATCTTATTTAAGATTTTGTATTGATTTTGACTATTTAGTACCTATATCGCCTGATGCTATCAAGCTTATTAAAACTGAAAAAAAGGTGTCGCAAGTTCCTGAAATTGAAGATTTAATAAAGCTTATTGAGTGTCCTACCCAATTTGAAGGGCAAAAAATACTTCGCTTAAGAAATAGAGCTATCCTTGAGTTATTGTTTTCAACAGGCTTAAGAATTTCTGAGTTAGTGTCTCTTGACAGGGATCAGATGAATAAACAGGGGAAGATATACGTGATTGGTAAAGGTAAGAAGGGACGCTTTGTCTATTTAACTAAAAGGGCTCTTTATCATATGGATTGCTATTTATTGGAAAGAAAGGATAACAAGAATGCATTATTTATTCCATATCGTGGGGGAAGGCATGGAACCGTAGGAGAAAGAATCTCAACAAACTATATTCAAGAAAAACTATCCGAATACAGGCGACGACTAAACATAGTTGTTCCAACCACCCCGCATACTATAAGGCATGGATTTGCAACATATCTGGCAGAAAAAGGTGCATCTCCAGCGGCAATACAGATTCTCCTTGGACATTCCAGTCTTGATACTACTACTAGATATGTTCATGCCTCGGATAAGTTTGCAGAAAAAACGCATCGTAAATTTCATCCTCTCTATAAAAAGTAATTAATTATTTATTCTTGTTGCCAGACACCAATATAAAGTATTTGACTTTTATTAGTAAATATTTTAGTATTGATTATAGATGATTCTGTGTAATCGTGACATGGATCGTTTTTTGATTTATTTAACTGCCTACATAGTATTATGGCCGAGAAACTTCCTGATCATTTTGGTGTGGATTTTGGTAATCATTCTGTTAAAGCTGTCGAACTTCGAGATCTTAGTTCTCCTAATCCTCGGCTTATATCATTTGGGAGCAAAGCGACCCCGTTTGGGGTGTTAAATAGTGATAATGATATTCACATAAAAAGACTTGCTGAGGTTCTTAAGGATTTAACTAAGGAAGCAAACATTAAGTCAAAATATGTGGTGATTGCATTACCTGAATCAGTTGTGTCTACAAGAGTGACAACAATAAAGGGGGTAAAGGAAAAGGAACTTAATCAGGCTGTGTATTGGGACACGAAACAGTCAATACCTGTTCCAATTGATGAGATGGAGTTGTCCTGGATGGTTTTAAGTGAGAAGAAGGATGAGGAAGAGTACTTGATTTTGCGTGTAGCTGCCACCAAAAAGATTATTAAGACTTACACTGAGATTGTTACCCAGGCGGGTTTTGAGCCCCTTGCTTTAGAAACTGAGGGTATTGCCATTGCAAGAATGGTGAAAAATATATCCAAGTTAGATTCAGTGGTTGTTCTTGATTTTGGTTCTCAGACAACTGATATGAGTATTGTGAAGAATGGTGCTCTGGCGTTCTCCCAGAGTATTACAACTGGTTCTGATGCATTGACAAGAGCTATAATGTCCGATTTTTCTTTGGAATACAGTCAGTCGGAAGAGTATAAACGAAAATATGGGTTAGAAAAGGGTCAACTCGAGGATAAAATATTTGTGAGTTTGGATCCAGTCATGAAAATAATTGTTGGAGAAGTAGTAAGAGGGATAGAATTCTACAAGTCACAAACAGGTTTTTCTGCACCTAAAGAAGTGTCCTTGGTTGGAGACGGTTCTCTCCTACCTGGCTTGGTATTGTATTTAACCGAGAAACTTGGAGTAAACATTTCATTGTCTGATCCGTGGAAGAATATTAAAGTAAAAAAGGAAGACGCTAAATTATTGTCAAAGGGAAAATCTGCTTATGCAGTGGCTGTTGGTCTTGCTTTAAGACAATACATGATTTAATAAAAACCTTTATGTCAAATCTGCCATCATCAATAAACCTACTGATGCCTCCATCTGACAAGGAAATTAAGAAGACTGTTAGAAGAAGTAAGATTGATTTAATGAGTGTAGTTGTTATATTTGTATTTGTCTTGTGTGGTGTTGTAATACTTGTGTTTGATATGGTGTTAAAGAGTAAAAAGGCAAAATTAATAGATGAGCAGAATGCGGTTATTAATCAAATTAATAACAAATCAGAAGTGGAGCGAAGCCAAAGATTGATAAACGACAAGTGGATATCTCTCAAATCAGTAAAAAATTATACCGTTACAGATTATAGTGAAAAAATATTACTTTTATCCAAGCATTTAGGTGAAAATAGTGTGGTTGATGGATTTTCTTTTGCAAACGATTATACTTTCACCTTTAATGGACAGTGTAAAAGCTTGAAAGATTTAATCCTGATAATAGATGGTCTTGAAAATGAGTCATTAATAGAGAATGTAGGAATCCAGAGTATTTCTTTTGCAGACGAGAGTGATTCTGAGCTGACTAATGATTCTGGATGGGAGAAAGTGCTGATTTTTCGGGTATTTGGTTCTTTTAAATTAAACGAGATAGAATAATGGCGACTCTTGGGTCGGAAGTGGAAAAGAAGAAGAAATTAAAAAGAAAACGAAACATTTTTGCTGATCTGGAGGTAAAAACAAAAACAGTTTCACTTTCTGATTTCCTTATTCCGCTTGCTGTATTAATACTAATGGTAACAACTGCCTTAATAATATTTCCTTACTTTAATGAGATCTTCGAGTTAAATAATGAGATTGGTGTATTAGAGGGCGAAAATCAAATACTTGTCAATAAGTTGAACTGTCTTGAGGAAATTAGTGTTATAGAACAAAATAATGTATTTGAACGACTTGATGCTGTATTACCAACCAATATACGAGTTAGCACGTTGTCTATTTATGTGAAAGGGATAGCTTCAAAGTATGATTTGATACAAAGGGGTTTGAAATTGGATGAAAATATTGGTAGTGCTATTCTTACTGTGTATGATGTGCGAGGATTTCAGGATGTAAAGTTACCTGACACCCTAAATGTAGTGACTGGTCCGTTTACTTATGTCGGTAGTATAGAAAATATATCGGGTTTTATGGATGAACTTACAACAAGTGGGACTTTAGTTAGTGTTAATGATCTAACTATCAGAAAGTATCATGTTGTACAGCCTGAAGAGGGGGTTGTTGATGAGTTATACGATTTGTCTTTGTATGATGGGATGGATATCGACAATTTGTGGACGGTAAACTTTACAATTGTTGGGTATTCTCTTACTCGGCCATCAACTTATCTTATTACTACCCCACTTAAAGTTTATGACTATGAGTCAATATTGGGAGCGTTAGATGAACTAGATGCTAGTAATGAAGAATAAACGTAGGAATATTTTAGGACTGCTTCCCTACCTAATTTTTTGTTCTATGTTTGCTTACTTTTTTTCAAAAGAGATTTTTGCTTGTTCAGAGGTTTTAATAAAGTTACCAGTTGTGTATAACAAGTATCAAGTACAACATATGGATGTTCTGCAAACTAAAACAGATAGTGTTGATAATATTGGACAGGTTAACGTCTCCAATAATAGTGACGTGGATAATATACTGAAAGAAGTTTGTTATGCTCTGGTTACTGTACCGAAACACAAGCTGAAAAATATTAACAGTGAGGATATTGATGAATACGATTTTTGGGGGGTTGGTGATGACGAAGGTTTAAATTCTTTAATAGATCGGGCTTTTTTGCAGTGTGACGAGGGGGTTCTTGAATCGGTATTGAGAAAGGATTTACGTAATGTTGCTCTAATTCCATTTGAGTCTCTCAAGCCTACTTATAAACTAGTGAATTTTAACAACAAACAGATATTGGAGGATGCCGACTATAGCTTGTGTTTATATTATTATATTAAATATGAAGATGAGGATGCGAGTATAAAGGCTAACATAAAATATAGTTCCAATAGAAATTTGCAGGAAATATTAACAATCACCCAAACTGGGGTGACCGCCATTTCTAGAGCTTTGGCTATTAAGATTGAGAATAGTAATGACAATGCATATCCTGCCAGAAAAATACATGACTACCTAAAAAGTAGTGATTTTACTCATATAAGTAATGAAGTGTCTTTCACCGAAGATTGTGTAGTTCCTAATAGTGGTATGTTATTTTGTTCAAAACCAGAATATTATGAAACATTAGAGCTTGCTGATATAGATATAGTAGAACTAACAGGAAATCATAACAATGATTACGGGGCCGATTGGAATACATTCACGATTGATAAATATGAGGAAAATGGGATCCTTTTCTTTGGTGGTGGTAGAGACAAAACGGAAGCGTCTAAGATATTATATGTTGAGGACAAAGGAAGTATAATTGCCTTCCTAGGTTATAATATTTATGACACATATTGGGGAAATTCACATGCCTTGGCATCTTTTGAAAGAGCTGGTGCAAACAGCTATTCAGACGAGAAGCTTGCATCGGATATTAAAATAGCCAAAGCAAATGCCGATGTTGTGATAGTTGATTTTCAATTTCAGGAGTGCTGGTGCTATACCGAGGGTAATACAACCTGTTACTATCCAATTTCGTATCCAGACCAAGAGGAGTACTTCAGAAGACCGATAGATTTAGGAGCAGATATAGTGGTTGGTACACAGGCACATCAACCACAAATAGTTGAAAACTATAATGGTGGAGTAATTTTTTACGGGTTGGGCAATCTTTGGTTTGACCAAACACCATGGGAAGGAACTCGGCAAGGTATGATTATTACTCACTACTTCTATAACGGAAAGCATATATATACTGATGTTTTGCCAACCTATTATGATAATGAGATGCAGGTATTTTTACTTGAAGACGATGAAAAAGAAAAAATGCTTGATATTTATTATCAACGAGAGTGACCAGTTTTTAGAGTAACGCTAATAGAAGCCCAACAATTCCTGCGACTAGCTGAATGAAATAGGATCTCATTACAATTTTCTCTTTACTCCATCCTTTTATTTCAAAATGATGATGTATTGGTGCCATATCAAATACTTTTTTCTTAAAGATCGATAACGAGAATCCTTGGAGAATACTAGACAAAATTTCTATTACAAATACAATTCCAAGTAGCGGTGAAAGTATAGTTCTATTTGTTAAAATACATAACAGTGCAAATAAAAACCCAAGCGGAATTGTGCCAACGTCACTCATTTCAATACGGGCGGGAGGAATGTTAAAATAATAGAATGTAATTTCTGCTCCAACTATTGTAAAAGACATTATCGCAAAGCTATAATATCCTAAAACTAATGACAAAATTCCAGCTAACATAAAGGAAATTCCCTGATTGCCTGGAGAGATAGCATCTACCCCATCTGTCCATGAAAAAGCATTAATAAATGAGACTATAACTGTCGCATTAAATAGTATGACAACATATAGGTTGGTAATGGTTATTCCAAAAGGTAGCCAAATAATTGTTGCAAGACCCTGTTGGTATGCAAACGTCATTATTATGATAGCAAGTAAATACTCGAAATAGAATTTAATTGAAGGTCTTAGTCCAGTTTGAAAACTTGCGACGGAATCAATGGGATACGCAAGTAACTTAAATGGTAATGTCAGATACCTGAATATTGACCATGTTGTGAAGTTTTTAAAGACTATTTTATTGACCCTTGAATAAACTTTGCCTTCTTTTATGTTAATCTTTCCAGTTAAATCATAGAAATCATTTATAAACCCAAGAATACTGTACAGAATTGTAGTGACCATGATGGCGAGTATGAGTTGACTGTGTGGCAAAATACAAAGACTAACAACAAGAAAAGGAAAAACTATAATAATTCCCCCCATAACTGGTACCCCGATGCTTTTTTTACGGTTGGTAATTATAGTTTCCACTTCGGATTTTCCCATTTGACGAAATTTTAGTTTGTATAAAATGTTTATGACTATTGGGGCGATAAGGAATGATAAACATAGAGATAATAGTGTTGTTAAAAGTGATATTTTTAAATCAGTAATTGTTATCATGATTATTATGTGTTATATATATCTGGTAAGTCGTTTTCAAATAAGACTACGCAAGGAACAAGATTTTTCCTTTTTACAACGAACATAAAATCCTCAATTTTAGATATTTTAGTTATTTTTTCTTGGGGGTAATTTGAGCTCTTCATGCCTTCGAGAAGACCCTCAATCTGTTGGATATTATTCTTACCAGTTAGTAAAATAACTAAATCAATTGATTTCGTTATTTTCTTGCCTAGTTTATAATGTAAATCGTAAGTTTTTTTACCAGCTTCAAAAATACCTGGTGTAACCAGTACCTTATAGTAGTTCTCAAACATTTCCAGTGTGGCAATGGACTGTTTGAAGCTCATGAAATTTGAGCTGTAGCCATTATTTATCAGTAAAATGCCTGTCCCGTCGTCGATTAACTGCATTCTGCTTTCAATGTTTAGCATGTTTGACACTGAGTTGGAAATGTTGTCTATATCCACACTACACTCTAAAGCAACCAGCATTGCACCACATAGATTTAAAATATTACCCTTTCCGATAATGCTGGTTGTTAATGTGTCTTGCCTATTGGAACAATTGATCTCAATAGTTGTTTTATGTGGGGTTGCCTGGGTTATTCGGCCGTAGAGCTTTGCGTTGCTATCTTTATCGCTATAGGTTAGTATTTGATAATCATTTTCGTACTTCCTGGCAATGCTTTTTATATATTTGTTTGAAATATTCAAAAAGATTTTATTTCCCTTGGGTGTTTTTCGAATTAATTCCGTTTTAGCTTTAATTATTTTATCAAGCGTTTTAAATCTTTCCAGATGGACAGAAGAAATACCTGTAAGTACTGACATGTCTGGCGGAAATGCATCTGTTAGTATCTTAATATCGTTCAGACTGTATGCACCCATTTCAACAATAAAATATTCTACATCGTTTGAAAGATAGTCCAGTACTGATTTGACTACTTCAAGTTTAAACGTAGGTTGTGCAATACCAAAAAGAGTATTGTAGCTTTTAGGAGTAGCATAAACTTTGTATTTCTTTTCCAGTAACTGTTTAATAAATGTTTTTGTTGTAGTTTTGCCGTAACTACCTGTAATTGCAATAACCTTTAGTCCATTCTTCTTTAATGCGAGAATTCTTTTCCGACACTTCTTTATTACAATCTGTTTATTAAGTACTTCAATTGGTTTTTTTGTGTACAATCCGAGGATAATATAAAAAGGGAAAAAAACAACATATGAAATACCCCACAAAAGTGATAGAGGGTTATGGTTTGTAAGCATATAAATTATGGACCATGACAAAATTACTTCTATCAAACTTGCTACAATTATCCAATACATCTTTGGAGTGAGCCTTAGTTTGTCAACTTTCTCTGCATTTATTGGTATGGGTGATTTTAGTAAATAGCTGAGATATCTTGAAACGTTGTATTCCTCTTTCTGGAAAATATACGAATGGTTTCTAAACAAATTGTATTTACTCATTTACAAAGTTGTTGATAATATTAAAGAATAATTTGGGGTAACATATAAATGGGAAATGGTCTGCATATTTAAATATAAAGATTTTAGAGTCGTGTATTCTTCTGTTTATCTCTACGCCATCAATTAGTGGTGTAGCCTTATCATTCTCGCCCCATAGTATTAATGTTTTACTTTTAACCTTTGAAAACTCAGTACGTATATCTTCTTCTACAACCAACTTAAGAGTATTCTTCATTTTGCCTGAGTCTATATAATCTACTGACCCAAGTATTTTCAAAAGAACCCGTGATTCTAAAATTTTCTCGCCAAACTGACCAAAGTGTTTTAATATGAGTTTCCCAGTGTGGGCAATGTTTTTTTTTGTCCAAACATCTATATAAAACCTTCTAAATCCCGCACTATCAACAAGTATTAACTTAGAACCTATTTTATATTTTGAATTACAAATTGTTGCTATTTTGCCTCCGAGAGAATGTCCCATTAGAACACAGTTTTCCATTTCCAGTGACTTAACTAAGGAAACAACGATTTCACTGTATTTGTATGAGTTGAGCGTTTGGGTTGGAATGCTACTATTGCCAAATCCCGGTAAGTGTATTAGAAATACCTGAAACTTATCTTGAACGAGCTTGTCTATATAGGGGAACCACACATTGGGGCCTCCCCAACCGTGAAGAAGAACTAACCTTTTGCCTTGACCAAACATGTCGTAATAAACATTAAGCCCCTCGTAGTTAAAATTCATTATTTATTTTTTGGGACCAATATTATTTTCATAGTTTTCAATTGACAAATCGACAATTAGATCAATAAATTGAGTTGGATTCAACCCCTCTTCTGCCGCTTGATGAAAAACCATGGTTGAAGGTGTGACTCCTGGAAGGGTATTTGGTTCCAATATTATTAGATTATTATCCTTCCAAAATGCGTCGATACGTGAATATATACTAAGTTCAAGGGCCTTATATGCCTTAATAAATTCTGTCTTAATGTATTCAACAGTTTTTTTATCCATGTTAGGTGGTGGTGTCAGCATAGATGCATCGCCTGGTAAAAATTTCTCTTCGACCGTAAGTATATCATGCTTCCTTGGAGTTTGAGTTGGAGTAAACGCTCTAATCTTATTATCATTACCAACAGTACACGTTATTTCTGGAGCATCAATAAACTCCTCTACTAAAATAAGACTATCCCATACAAATGCGTCCTCAATGCCTTTTTTGAGTTCCTCCCTAGTTTTTACCTTGGCAATAGCTGTACTACACCCTTCCCTACTGGGTTTTGAGACCATCGGGTAAATAAATTTGCTCTCAATCATTTCCACGATTTTTTGTTTATTTATTTGCCAATCCTTTTTTAATACTGGATAAAACTTTGGAGTTTTAATATCATATGCTTTTAAAAGTTTTCTTTGGTAGTATTTATCATTGCCAATGGAGGAACCTAGAACACCTGCTCCATTATACGGTAGAGATAGTAATTCAAGTAAACCTTGTAGGGCACCGTCCTCTACCCATTTGCCGTGCAAGCCTAAAAATGCAAAATCAATAATGTTGGGAATTTGTTGATAGAATATTCTTTCAATATTTTCCTCCTCTATTTCCCTTGTGATATCTTCGGTTGTGTTTAACCAAAGCATGTTTTCCGCAATTTGATACATGGAGAGGTCCTTGTCTACAAATATCGGCAAAACATCGTACCTTTCTCTGTTTAGACTGTTATATATATGTCTGCCACTTTCGAGCGATATTTCCTTTTCTGAGGATGCGCCTCCTAAAAAAACGCCTACAGTAAATTTCTGATTTCTTTTAACGCAATCTGATAACTTCATTAAAGAATTTCATTGGGTAATCTTAGTTTCTATAAGTATATCACTGCTGAATATTTGATTCAAACGATTACAAGAGCGACGTATTATAATGTTTGTGTGTGTTGGTAGTTTCAGGCTATTGAAGTGTTCCGATTTTAGTAGAGTGTGCGTCCATTGCAAAATAAATAATGGTACTTATAAGGTCCCGTGGAGAAAATCCAGTGTTTATTTTGCTACCTTTACCACCTTTATTGCTGAACGTCTTTAGTTTTAAGCCGTTAGTTCCAATTTTAGTACGTGAGGCTTGCTGGAAAACGTAGGAAGAAGAAACCATAATAGTACCAGTATGTAATTCAGTTACATATATGTCTTCACCAACTATGAACCCATCTACTCTGCCATATCCTTTTATACCAAATTCCTTGTATGCCTGTACAGCGATGTCCTTTATTTTTTGAACGACTTGTGGACTGGTGTCTTTGGGGGGAGTGTAATATTTAGCCTTGCCAGGCATATATTTGTCTTTGTATGTAAATATTTTGCCATCAAATTCTACTTGTGTAGGATTTAGAGCTATTGGTTTGTCGTTTCCGAGTACTACACACATAAACTCTTTTCCCTCAATATATTTCTCAACAATGATCTCGGTATCCCATTTGAGAGCTTCGTTGATTGAATCAATGAGTTGGCTTTTGGTCTCTGCGTAAGTAACCCCTACACTTGAACCTTCGCGTGATGGCTTAACAACTACTGGTAAAGAAAGGGTATTAGTAATCTGAAGTAATATTTTCTTCTGATTTGCTTCCCAGTTATATTTTTCAATCACGACGTCGTCTGCTACTTTTATCCCGTTATTTCTTAGTATTTGTTTGGTAGTTCTTTTTTGCATTAGCAATGAAGAGGCTAAAATTCCTGAGCCAGTATATGGTATCTTTAAAAGCTCGAGTAGTCCTTGGATTACTCCATCTTCACCATATTTCCCAAGTAATGCTATAAACATGACGTCTACTCTTTCTTTAAGCTTTTCAAAGCTTATCTCCTCTGCTTCATCCAATCTTGTCTCTATGTCTTCTGTCTTATTTTGAATTACAAGCTTGTCAGGTAGCTTGTAAATTTTACGGTCTTTTGATAAGTATAGCGGAATAGAAGAAAATTTTTGTTGATCAATAAGCGAATATACATATCTCCCTGTTGCCAAGGATACCTCTTTTTCAGCTGATAATCCCCCAAAGATCACACCAATTTTTATTTTTTCATCCACAATATAATATCTTGCTAAAATTAACTGCTTAAAAGTATATCACAGAATTGTTGTGTCTATTTTACGCAACTTTGACAAACACTCGAACTCCTTCTCTAATTGCTTTGATTTTAACAATATCTCTAATCGCGTTAATTGTTCGGCCACCTTTCCCAATAACAATACCTTTATCTTCTTCGTTCACATTTATAACATATACTGTTACTTCCTCGTTTTCACCATCTTCTTTTTCGATGGTTACGTCTTTAGGGTTCTTTACGATATTTTCGATTATATATTCTATTAGTTCTTCCATAAAAGGATCAATCAATATTAATTTATTTTACATAATACCTTATTGCATTCGAATTATCAAGCACAATATTATACTGGGTAATAATACCTCTATAGGGAATTAAAAAAAATAGTAACAAGGATGACCTCTACTCTATTTCTATTTTTTGGTGGCTTTCTCTTTGGTTGACTTTTCTGTTGGTTTTTCTGGAATTTGCTTCTTTCCTTCCTCGGTCCCTACCTTCGCTTTTTGCTTTTTCTTGAGTAATCTGGATTTTGCTTTTTCCTTTCTTTTTATAAGTTTGTTAATGTAATTTGGATTCTTTGAAAGTAGGATAAGGTTTTTTACTTTCTTGGTAGGTTGTGCACCTCTCTCCAGCCACTTATTTACTTCGTCAAGATCAATTTTTAATTCAATTGGTGAAACCATTGGATTGTAGTACCCTAAGTCGGCTAGGTGTTTACCATCTCTTGGCCACTGTGCTTCGGCAACGATGATTCTGTAAGTAGCATACTGTTTTTTACCTCTCCTTGTAAGTCTAATCTTTAACATATGAAGTTTTATTATTTAATATAGCATATTTTATACTTATTTTACGGTTTTGTAAATGCTTTTTTATTTCTTTAATATTTTTAAAGCTTTCTTAGCACACTGCTCCTCTGCTCTTTGTTTGGTTAACCCTTTTCCAGTTGCAATTATCTTGCCATTCAGTGATACCTCTGCTGTAAAAACCTTTTCGTGCTCTAATCCTTGTGAGCCAACTATCCTATAAAGAGGGATCTGTTTGTATTTGGATTGAGAAATTTCTTGTAGGTGGGTCTTGGGATCAATATATGTTTTATTGTTAATTACATTTTTTACTCTATGAAGGATTGTGCTATTAATAAATTTTTGTGCATTAACGAAACCACCGTCAAGGTAAATAGCCCCTACAATAGACTCGTAAACGTTTGCAAGTATATAGCCTTTCTCCCGTCCTCCAGATTTTCTTTCTCCTACACTTAAAAAAATGTTTTCATTAATTTTCTTTTGCTTCATTACTTGGTTTAACATTTCTGTTCTTACCAGTGCAGACCTAATTTTAGTTAGCTCTCCTTCGTTATAATTAGGATAGTCCTGATATAGGACTTCGGTAACTACAAGTTCAAGAACGGCGTCACCTAAGAATTCAATTCTCTCGTTGGACTTGATTTTGGGATTTGTGGATCTAAAAGACCTGTGTGTTAGAGCGTTTTTTAACAAAGCCTTGTTTTTAAAAACATAGCCTATTTTATTTTCGGTGTCAATCATTTTTTTCGTAAATTGTTCCAAGTAACCCACTTATAAATTTAGTCTTTGATTTTTCCAGATATATTTTAGAAATTTCTATTGCCTCGTTTATCACAACCTTCTCCGGTGTGCATTTAACAATAAACCCTTCATAAATTGAATGCCTTATAATTGATAATAGAACCAAATCCATATCATCAAGCTTTCTTCTGGGTGCATATTTTGTAATTAGTGGATCAATCTTATCGATATTGGCTATTAAACCTTTTACGTTATCAATAACCTTCTCATAGTCAACGTTTTTATAACCAATTAAGTCTCCGATGGACTTGGTAATATTTTCTACGCTGGGTTTAAAAACATTCTTAACTGAACCTGTAAATAATACAACTATGGAGGCAAGTCTCCTCTGTCTTGCTAAACCCTTGAATTTTTGACCTTTATTTGTAGTAACCACAATTTGGGCATTTCTGATGTGGCTTTCTTGCAGTACCACACTTAAGACACAACGTGAAGTTTACATCTTTAACTTTGTGGTGCATTCTTCTTTTGTTTCTTCTACCTTTTGATATTTTTACTTTAGGGACTGCAGCCATTTCATTGTATATATATATTAACAAGGTAAGTATAACACAGATAATTGTCACTGTAAACTCGTAGTCTTATCCAATGCAAGATGAGCATTAGCTTCTTTTGTATCCTTTTGCTGAGCCCCAAAAAGGTTTCTCCCAAAGGTCTTTGCATTTTGGGAATTTTTTATTTCGAGATCAAAGTCGGCTGATGACATATAAAGCCTTTTCAAAAGGACTGTTCTTGTTTTTAAGATGTGTGGCCAAGTACATAAGACTAGTGTCATTTACGGTTTTGCAATTCTCCTGAGCAATATCTTTCAGAATCTTTTTTAAATCAGCGATGGTGTAGCTATTCATTATATATACACCATCTACATTTCTTACAATATCTGGATTTAGAAATGCTTTAAGTTTTAGAATTAATTTGGTTTTTGGTATTTTTTCTTTTTTGCTTGCAAAGATTTGGTTTGAGTTATGGCTTGTTGAAATAAAAATTAAGCTTTTTCGGAAATCAAGTTTCTTCATGTCGATGACAATTTCACCATTTTTAAGTATTTTGAGTAATAATTTTAAATCGGTCTTACTAATGTTCTCAACATTATCGATATACAGAACGTCGGTTTGAAACTCGGTTGTAAGTCTTGAATATAAGCTTGTTTTTTCAAAATTTACGTATGTAAGAACTCCACTGGGGAACAAAATTTCCTTGATGTGTTGAGCAATATGTCTTTTCCCGTAACCCTTTGGTCCATAAATAATTAATGACAACAGTGGTAATTTTCTGGATTGATATCTCAGCAGGTTTCCTTTTACAAGTTGTGAGACTTGGGTTATCATTTCGTCTTGCCCATAGATTTCTTCTCTTAACACATTTTCTTTTTCTATGATTCTTATGAGCATATTTAATACCTTATTGTCGTATTGACGTGTAAAGTTCAAAATATATTTCATTATAACTTTTTTAGTGATGCGTTGTGTGTGAATATTCTTGAGAATATTTAGTACCCCATTTTCTCTTTTTTGCTCACTAAAAAGTACTGAGGTAAGTGCCTTCAGAGTAAGAAGGGCTTCTAACGTAATTACCTTGTTACCCAAACTGTTAATTATAATTAAATCCTTGTCCGTGAAGATACTTGTTAAATCAAGAACTTTATAGTCGGCTAGACCCACTGTTGATTCGATTTCAGAATTACTTGAGACGACACAAGCACTTGTACGACTTTCAGACAAATCTGAAAGAAAGCTTTGGTAACCGATGTTTACTGATTTTTGCTTGAGGTTATAACTATCCGTATCTAAGATTACGATTTTTTTATTTGAAAGTTGTAAGTTAGTTTCCTCATTTATTTCGTCACTAATAAATGAATCGAATGAGTATTGTTTGTATTGATAAAAGTTGGAAAGTTCGGAAATGACCTCTTCTGTTTCATATGTGTTTTGTGTTTTTAGTAGGTAATCATCGGGAATGCTAAATTTTTCTAGGACTGGTTTAAGTTGATAATTAAATAGCTTATTATCATTTGAAAAATAGTATTCATTTAGAAGGATGGAAATATATATTTCTTGACTTGTGTATTTGTTGGAAATGGTCCACTCTGTAAAGAGTACTAGATATGAAAATATGACATGATGTATTTCTATCAATTTTGCATTTGAGAGTAGGGCGACATAATACGACAGGTTGAATAGTTGGGTAATTTCCTGAAGATTTAATTCTTTCCTAGTAATATTAAGTAGCTTGGTGTTAAATATGTATTCAAAATTGTCTTTCTGGTGTGTGTGGGTGTATGCTAATATTAAATCAATGGTTTGTACTGTTTTGTTTTTGTAGTGTTTTTTAATAAACCTTTTTAACCTTAATGATAGGTGTCTAGTCCAGTCTTGCTGCAAGTGGGTTGGATAATTCTTGGTGATGTTCCTAAGGTTTCCCTTAGATTTTCGTGGTAAGAACGTCTTGCTAATTTGTTCAAGTTTGCTTTCTACTTTATTCAAGGAAAGCTGGAAGGAATTGTTATTATTTTTAATTCTAAATTCAGAATATGTATTGATACGAGAAAACACTACGTCGTGAAACTTTTCCTCTATCTTGTCTTTACCTAATAATGTAAGTTTGGGCAATGTTCTTAAACTTAAATTTAAATACTCAGTTTACTATGATAGTCTTACACTTTTCTTCAAAAAAATAAATGCTTACAGCCGAGGCGGCGTATCTCTTATGGACGTCCAGGCTTAGTGTTCCAGATTTAAATTTCATAACCTTTGGTAGCTTAACTTCATGATGATGTTTAAAAACTATAATTCCTTTGTTCTTTAATAATTTGTGGGTAGATTCCAAGAGTCTGGTAGCTAGTGTGTTTTCAAGCTTAGGATATGGTGGGTCTATGAATATTACTAAATATTGAGCCTCAAATTCCATTGCATTCCTTATGAATTCTTCTGTATTAATCGCAAAGATTTCACTACGGTGCAAGAGATTGGTTTTTTCAAGGTAACTTGATGGCTAATTTGCTTGAGTCGACAAAATCACAATGTCTGGCACCCATTGAAAGTGATTCAATACCAAACGATCCAATTCCGCAATATAGATCAAGTACATTTGCATCGATAACTGCATCGTTTAAAATACTAAATACACCCTGTTTGAGGCGATTTGATACTATTCTTATTCCATGTTTGTCGGGACTTATATTTTTTTTGTACGGAGTTTTTAATATTATCCCTTTTGCTTTGCCTCTTTGAATATATGCCATATTAAATCTTCTTAATCCATCTTATTTGATACCTGGCATAGTTGTAATGCTCACTAACTATCTGGGTTGTAAGGTCGCGATAGGATATATCACTCTTAAGGTACTTTACGCATTCATTATACCCCATTGTTACTAAGCCTGGGCATTTGTCGCTATAAGTCTTAAGTAAAAGCCTGGTCTCTTCTATTAACCCTTGATGGAGCATGTCCTTTACTCTTGTCTCAATTGACTTCTTCAGTTTTGATAGACATGGAATTAATGGGATAAAGAGGTACTTGTTCTTATTGTCAGATGATCTAAGCAGTTTGGGACTGATTAAAATCTCATTCCACCTTATGAGCCTGCGTTTGTTGTGTCTTTCACTATTGTTTAATTTGTACCATGTGTCAATATTTTTTTTTATAAGTATGGCTTGTAAGTGGTCAAGTGATTTCTTTTCTAATTCTTCTCGCAGTTTGTAGTTAGGTTCGGAGTTTCTAAGATTATAGTTTTTAATTAAGGCTGTTATATAAAGGACTGTTCCACCAACAACAATAGGAATTTTACCAGCCTTATGAATAGTATCAATTTTTTTTGTTATATATTTTAGGAATTTATGCAAGTTGTACTTCTCATTTGGGTTTATCAAGTCAATTCCGTAGACTTTAATATTAGCCTTTGGAGACATGAGGTCGTATTTGTGTGTACCAATGTTCATCTCTCTATAAATTTTTCGTGAGTCGGCAGAGATGATGCTTGTTTTTAATGTGGTAGCTAGTTTAATAGCTAGTTTACTTTTGCCAGAACCTGTAGGACCAGTAATAACAATTACGTAATTTCCCATGAATTGTAAATTTGATATATCAGTATTGCTGTAGCAACCTCAACGTTTAGAGATTTTTTGGTTCCATACATTGGTATTTCTATTGACAGAATGTTTCTTGTCTTAATTAAGTTAACACCATCTATTTCGTTTCCGACGACGATTGCACATTTTGATGGAAACTTAATCTTGTTATATTTCACTGCTTTATTCGTTTGTTCCAAAATATATAAGTGGTACCCTTTTCCCCTTGCTTGATTTAGTGCCTTATCAAGAGTTGCAAAGTAGGTCCAGAATACTGAATTTTCAGCACCGAGTGAAGTTTTTAGTACTTTGATGTTTTCTGGTGTTGGTGATATTCCACAAACATATATCAGGCAAACCTTGCCAAGACTGTCGGCCGTTCTAAAAATGGCACCAACGTTGTATGCAGAACGAATGTTGTCGAGTATTATTAATATTTTCTTTTTCATATATTTTTTTAACGAGCCGATGAGGAGATTCGAACTCCTGACCAACGGTTTACGATACCGCTACTCTACCAGCTGAGCTACATCGGCAGAGAATAAATAGTTATCAGCATTAGATATAACTTTTGATCTATCTAACCATGTATATTATATTGATATCGCTTATAAAAGACAAATATGATAAAATTGTGTGCATAAAATTTTACAATATGAAATGAAAAAAGATTCTAGAATACAAGGAGTTTTTATAATTATTACAGTAATCCTTGTAGTCGTATCTTTAGTTTCTGGTGCATTGATTTATAAAAGTTATTTCGTAAAGCCTCCAGAAACTGTGATTGTAAACTCACAATCAATTGTTAACAGGATTAGTGACACTGGTATACTCGTAACCAAAACTGTTTATTTAGATCAGGAGGTAACCATCGAGATTGATAATGGTTCAGATTGGTCGAATTTTTGGTGGGGACAAGAAATTATTGCATCTGCTCTTGTTAAGTCAAATATTGGGGTTGATCTGTCTGGTATCACTGAGGATGATATTATAGTTGATGAGAAAAGTAAGATAATTGAAATTAAATTGCCTGATGCATATATTTTGTCAACAAGTATTGATGGAGATATTGACGTTGAAGTAAAAAATGGGGTTTTCAAGGGGATTTTTGATAAGGACAATAATGAAGACTATAGTTTAGCAATCATTGAAATAAAGAATGCAGCAGAGAAAACTATAAATAGTGAATCAGAAATCTTAATTGAGGCCAGGAGTTCCACTATTGATATCTTGAATCTCATAATTACAGACACAGGCTATACGTTAAAATTGGAGCAGTAATTATAGTAACTACAAATTTCGACAAAAGTACAATCTATGTAAATCGATTGTTCCATTTTTTTTGATAGATTTAATATGCAGAGCAGTACCATATCCCATATTTGTTTCAAAACCGTAATCGGGATAAATTTTACTGTAATTTATCATCATTTGATCTCTAAGGTCCTTGGCGATTATTGAAGAACAGGCTATGCTGTAGTGAAACAAGTCGCCTTTGTTCCTTTGGATATTTCTAAAGGGTAGCTTGTACTTTATTTTACCGTCTAAAAGTACAATGTTGGGTAAAATACTTAGTTGGTAATAGCAGTTAAGTATACCGTGATACAAGGAGTCGTAGATTCCTATTTGGTCTATTGTTTGATTGCTTATAATTGCATACCTATAGTCTACTACGGAATTTCTAATTTGTTTGGCAAGAGCGAGTCTTCTACTAAAACTGAGTTTCTTAGAATCTGCAATACCTGCTATTGGTGTATGGACTTGATCAAATAGTGTGATAGCAACAACCAGTGGACCAGCAAGAGGTCCTCGCCCAACTTCATCAATACCAGCAATATATTTATAGCTTTTTAGTAGATGGTTTTCTAGAAGATAACTTGCATATTTCATGGTAAAAACAGTCTACCGACGGAGGGATTTGAACCCACACTCCTTTTACAGGAACCAGATCCTAAGTCTGGTGCGTCTGCCAGTTCCGCCACGTCGGTCTAAAACAGGTACTATCATATAACTAATTATAAACTATTACAACAGGAATTGTCTATCTTTACCATATAATGAAATCGTTGGATATCTTCAGTGTTCACTTCTCTGGTTAAAGTGCAGTTTTTCTTCTTTCTGATGTAATGTTTCTCTAAATCAACATTTTCTACTAGAAAGTAATGCTGTCTCGTTGAAAACCACGTAAGGTTGTGTTACAATTGTGTTACTATATTTTGTTCTACTAACATGTATACCCCCAAATATTACATAACAAATAAGGTTTTACATTTTGTTGTGAAGTTTGAAATGGCACGCCAATCTATCAATAGAATACCCCTCCCAATGAAGGAAAGAAAAAAACTTTTACTTTCTACTCAATCTGAGAATTTATATTACATGTCTAAGATTACAGGCATTGATGTAAGTTTAAAGGAAGCCGAGAAAATAATTACTGGAAAAGAAATAAATGTTCTTAAAATGCCCCAAATTCTTTTGGTGAATTATAGAAATGCTTGTGAATTTATTAATCAGATGAAAAGAGACAGATATATATCATTCTCTCCAGGAACGATACTTCATTTAAACAAATTATTGACAAACACTTGGATAGAGAGTTGGAATAGCGGTAGGTTTCGTAATAATCAGGAGGCCCCAAATGTTCAATATGACAGATGGACGACATATCGAGATAATGATAAAAACTTAGTGAACGTACAGAACTATTTATCTGAAGTGGTAGATTGGGTGAAGGAAACTAGATTTTTGGTGCATCCGTTGATAAAGACGGCTGTGATGATCTATGAGCTTTTTAATTTGGCTCCTTTTTTTGCCAGTAATCAAATGACTATTCTTAGTATAATTGAGCTTTTATATTCTGAATTCAATTTGTCTAAAAATAAATTTCTTACAGTGAGTCGAAATATTTATACGTATGAAGATGAATATATAGAAACAATGATGGCTGCTAGAGAAAGTGGAGACCTAACATCTTGGATAGAAAAATATGTAAGAGGTGTGAGTTTGGATACCAATAATATTAAGGATCAACTCTATCAAATTGAAAAGGAAAAAATCAAACAAAAAAGAGAGCTACTCTTGGGGTTAAACTCGAGACAATTACAAGGCTTCAATTACATTAAAAAGCATCATAAAATTACCAGAAGAGAGTATACTAAAATAACTGGTGTTTCCTTTATGACTGCATACAGAGATCTCAATGAATTGGAAAAACGAAGCTTAATTTTCAAATATGGATACGGTAGGTCAACCTATTATACTTCAATCGACCAAAACCAAAAGAATGATAGCGGTAAAAATGTTAGTATTTATTCAAATGTTGGTCAGCTTGACGATTTGAAGAAAATTGAATACTAAAACTTTCTTTTAAAATCGAGTCCCTTTGAATGGATTTTGAGCCCAGTTCTACCACAATCGTTTTCTGATGACTTGGCCCACTTACAGTATTTTTCAACTTTCTTTCTACGTTCGGGAATAGGGATGTTATCAATCATACCTGGACCACCAATGCATCCTCCGTCACATGCAAGTATATCTAGAAATCTGTAATTTTTGTATCTCCCATTAACGAAAGAGCTTAATACTGGCAAAATTGTTTTCAAACCGTCCGCTATGAAAATGTCTTCATCTTTCAGTATTTTGGAGTGATGAAGTGTAGCCGATAATCCGCCAGAGATTGGATAAATTTTTGTATAATCATTGTAGAATTTATCAAACGAGTAACAATGTTTTTTCAATACTACGGGCTTTGTTTTTTCTATATATTGTGCTAACTCTACAAAGGTTATTACTAGATCTACCGTTTTGATTTCTTGAGCTTCGATCTTTTTGGTGAAGCATGGACCAATGAAAATCTTACTATGACCAGGGAAATGTTTGTTACATATTAGTGCCATAGCTCCCATTGGTGAATGTATGGGCACCAAATTTTCCAATAGATGTGGAAATTTGGTTCTTATCAACTGAACAAGTGTTGGACAAGGAGAAGGTATGTATGTTTTGTCAGTTTTGGTCAAATTGTTGCGTAAATACTTATAGTAGTTAATATTTACCATTTTTGCTCCATAGGTTAACTCTACGACTTTATCAAATCCTATTGCTCTAAGAGTATAGATCAGTTGTGGATATTTAAAATTGGCTACAAAAGATGGTGCAAGTAATGCTATTGTCTTTTTACTTTTAATTAAATTTTCCAGAGTTTTAAGACTGTCCACTAAGTTTTTGATTATTTGATTTAGATAAGGAGTAAAACAGTATGCCAAGGCTTGAGGTTATTAACTGGAGTAATCCCATGTTGACTAATAGTGGTGATGGGATGAGTTTATAACTGTACAAAACATAAGCATATATAAATATAGAAGTAGCCTTGATAATGCTACTAAATAGTCTTGTCTGTTTAGTATTATAAGAGATAATGTATAAATAATTGGAAATCCATATAATAGGTAAAAATAATAACAAAAATTTAGTATTAATTCCAAATATTGTGTTATGAATAACAGTGAAAACAGAGGGAATCACACAAACAAGTATTTTGGTGGCTCGTGATTTGCTTTGATTGGAAAGTATTATAAAATTGACTACGGTTCCTTGAATAATCTGTGGAAGATTTAGAACCATTGTGCAGAAGAATATAAGAAGAAAGCATATATATGTCTTATACCTGGTATAAGTAATGCGTAGATCCTTAAGTGATACATATGATTTGCTCATTTTTTCATTAAATATTAAATAACTATTCAATGATATCTGTAATTTGGAAATAAATCAATTTTAAAAAGTTGGGATAAATATACAACTTGGCTGCTTTTAGTTACTTTGTTCGGTTCATCAGGCTCTATAACATAATCTGCATGCTCTTTTCTTCTTGATCATTGTTAAATTGGAAATACCGTTTGATGTTTGTTGTTTGTGGGCCTATATCTGTTTGATAATATCGTTGATTTTTCTTATCCATTCGTTGGAATCGCCTGCATTATATACTGGACCAATCTTCTGGACTGTATCTAGTCCTTTGGCGTAGTACCCATTGTTCAGACCAGAAGTTACGACTTCAATAGCATTATAATAATTTGTAAAATCCCTTTGCCCCCATCCAAACGGATTGTATGCTCTAAAGTTTACTTTACCGCCACCTGATTCTACTATAGATATAGCCACTACGAGCTTTGGATCAACACCTTGCTTTCGTGCTGTTCTAACAATAAACTCGGAGTATTCAACCATTGGTGAATTGTGTTTGGTATAAAGTTGAGCTATTTGCTTGCTAAGTATCATGATTTCTTCTTCTTCTCTCATCCTCTCAGCTTCCTGTTTTTCAATCAAGTCGAGTTTGTCAAAAACTGGATATGTGTAAAAATTGCTTGTATCTAAAGTGTATCTTTTGCTTTGAATTAGGTTGGAAGAAAAAATAATAGCATTATTGTTGTCATTATTACTTGTTTCGTCGCTTGCATAAACCACAATTAGACCTTTGGCAACAAGTATGGAAACTAAAAATGTTATTAACAAACAGGAAATAATTTTTCCAAATGTTTTCAAAGGTATGTAATGCTTATTTTATCCCCAATTTCCAGTAGAAAACCCACTGATTTGGGCGAAACGGAGGTATCATATCAGATGTCAATCCGTTTTGCAAACAATTAATTCACCGTGTCATCATTTCGATCCTGAATATATCTTCTTATTACGTCAATTAGGAAAAGTATAGAGTCGTCTATATTCCCAACAATTGGTAGTTGATCCCATATTATGTCTGTTGGCCAGATCAAATATATAATTGCAACGATTGTTAGCCAGTTTTTTTGAATAAAGTTCCTTTTATCGTTCATTTTTCTTAAAGACAATCTTATTGTTTTCTATAGTTGTTAATATTTTATCGCCTTTCGTAAAATCATTTGATAGTAATTTTTTAGAAAGTGGGTCTTCCAATTCCTTTTGGATGGCTCTTTTTATTGGTCTTGCTCCAAATTCCTCGTTATAGCCCTTGTCGGCAATATACTTAACAACATTGTTGTCAAATTCTATTGTCATACCCTGGGCGTGAACAAGTTTCTTTACGCTACCTAAAAGTAGTCGGGTAATTTCTCTTATTTGTTTTCTGTCAAGACTACTAAAAACAATGATATCATCAAACCTATTCAAGAACTCAGGTCTGAATGTTTGTTTTAAAAGTGTCATTATCTTTTCTTCTAAGTCTCCCCATTTCTTATGCTTGTTTTCTCTAATATGATTTTGAATAATGGTAGAACCAACGTTGCTTGTTGCTATAATAATAGTGTTTCTAAAATCTACAGTTCTTCCTTTTGCGTCAGTGAGCCTACCATCATCTAGAATTTGAAGTAGTATATTGAAAACGTCTGGATGTGCCTTCTCTATCTCATCAAGTAACAGAAGGGAATACGGTTGTCTTCTAACTTTTTCTGTTAATTGCCCACCCTCGACATATCCGACATAGCCTGGAGGGGAACCAATAAGTTTAGATACACTGTATTTTTCCATATATTCTGTCATGTCTACTCGTATTAGTGCTTCTTCGTCACCGAACATATATTCTGCAAGTGCTTTGGCCAACTCAGTTTTACCAACTCCAGTTGGGCCAAGAAACATAAATGA
>Ga0190315_1000349_pt1 | contig 25451 bp, 26 predicted proteins | sample 48701101_MG_FD_161673 | JGI IMG/M metagenome (GOLD analysis project Ga0190315, IMG submission 161673) | Hydrothermal vent sediment bacterial communities from Southern Trench, Guaymas Basin, Mexico - 4870-11-0-1_MG | ecosystem: Environmental > Aquatic > Marine > Hydrothermal vents > Sediment ...
TCTTCTGTCTTATCAAATTGACTCCAGAGACGAAAATATTCGTGTACAGTCCGCCATTTGGGAAAGTCTGCTGGCAACATTCGCCATTGACAACCACCAACCAATATATATAATATGCCACAAAAAAACATCATATAAATCAACGGTTCTGGGTTTGGTACGTTTCCGAAATGATTCTAGTTGTGGGCGAATCTTCTCAAATTCTTCTCGACTAATATCGCTGGGGTAAATTTTTCTCATAAGTTATTCCTTAATTATTGATTATTTTAGTATATTTTTTGATTTTAACACATATAAAAGATTTTGAACAGGTTCTAAATTAAGAAATGGAAACTAAATAACATCCGCAACTTAAATCTGACAAGTCTTCAAGACTTGTCAGGTTTGGCTTAATTAGATTTGCGGATTTATTTAGTTTTCCTTCCTAAGGATAAACTCATTATGAAACAACAATATCTAAAAATAGGCTTGATTTCAATCAGCCTGTTCTTTTTGGTGAATTGTGGTGGTAGTGATTCTTCAGATAATTCATCAGATAGTTCATCTCAAAAAGACAGTGTAACGATTGCAGGCACAACCATTCCATTAACCTTGAATACGGAAGATGAAATTATTTCGCAAAAGGTAATTGAATGGAATGAAGGTGATACTGTCTCATATTTAGAGAATAACAAGAAAGTTATGACCTACTCTCTCGCTTATGGCGACTATTCTAGCCGTTCTGACATGGACGGTTATTGGGATGTAATGGATGACAGCAATGAGTTGTGGGTGTTATTTAAAGATGGGGAGTTATCCCGTTTTGAAGTAACAACTGATGGCAATGGCTATATTCAGTACATCACCCAAGTTAATAGTGATGCCAGACCCACTCACCTGGTTGGTGAACCTTCGCCGCTATTACTTGAACAGGTCGCACAAGATAATCAAGCTGAACATGTTGTAAAAGAATCCATCACCTCAGAAGATTTATTTGGTGAATGGGTTACCGTTTTTGAAAATGATTCTGGTCAAGAAATTGCTAAAGTCCATGTATTTTCTTCTAGTGATAGTTTTTACAATGGAGAAGAAATAATCTATAAATCCAATTGGGGTACTTTTGTTGAAGATGAAGTGACTAATGCAAGTTGGTACCTTAAATCAGACGGGAAAACAATACCATTAGATGTTTGGCCAGAAGGTAAAGATTATCGCATAGCTTATATATGGACTGTAGAAAGTTTGAATACCACTATTGGTGAAATGACTGTAACACAATATAACTATGCATTTGACAGTAATCACATATTAATATTACATAAATGTAACTCACTTAGTGCTAATATTGAGCCTTTTAAACAATTTTGTGATTAAAATTAAAAAATCTTAATGCCAATGAGAGCATTTTGATTGTCAATTAGAATCACGCTAAAGCAAAATAAATTTTGCACTCCAAAAGAAGCAAAATAAATTTGGAACGAAAAGAAGGCCGCAAAATAAATTTGGAACGATAATGATTTGTACTTCATTCAATCGGGAAATGCTATAACAGTGTCATTTAATGCGTTGAATTCGTTAATTCGTTGTACTGCATTAACGGCTATCAAGTACAACGGATTGGCGGAATAAACGGATTGATTTTGGCTAGACTTTGAATCACTGACTGGTACCCTGAATTAACTTGAATAAACAAATTGATTGTGGAGTGATGCACACTCATCAAACCTGCCAAATAAACTCAATCAACCAGATGAAGCAATCCGTTCAATCCACAAACTTCGTTACCTTCGCTATGCTTCGTAAATCCGTTGTACTATTAGTGTTCTATATCTCGTACAGCGACAGTTCATCTTGAAACGGGATAAAGTCTTATGAAATCACTATTTTGGACAATGGCTCTTGCCTCATTGACGCTACACTTCGGCGGTTGTGCGAGTATAAATGAATGGGCTGCCAAAATTGACGAAAGAACCTATAACCGTTATGCCAATCAAGCTTTGGTGAAATGGTATCGAAATCAGTTTCTACCCAAAATGAATGAACTCAGAAAAAATTCAGACTACGGGATGTATGTTGTTGAAAAGGTAAACCAAGAATTTTTGGGTGTTAAAATCGACTACACTGAGGAAATGAACTATAACTATCACCATGATTATGCCCATGTTCACAATAATAGCCTTAACTGGTACAAGCAATATGTCCAAAAACAAGGCGGTTCGATTCAAGGATATAAGCCGGCATTGGCAAAAGCGATTGTTAAAGTAGGTGATTTAAGAATGATTGATAGGCATAATCTGCGCAGTTGCCATTTTGAAAGAACCTTCATTGCTAAAGTGAACGGTGAACTTGATTCTGCCTTTCTTGATGTGACGTGCTACTATCCACATCCGATCATCACAGAACGCAATGTGAATAGTACTTATGGGTGGATTGCCGTTCTGGACGCGCCAATGCTACGTCAAGCTTTAGATCGGCTTCCTAATTCTTTGCTCATGGAAACACAGATCAACTACTAAGCTTCGCTAATGCTGCTCGTTTAATCCATTTTTTTGAAGGGTTGTATTAAGCCTTAAAAAACATGAACAATAAACCCGATTTCCGAACAGAATTTATTCGCTTTTTTAAGTCTCGTGGTTATCCAGCCAGTGGTATTTTTTACAATGCCAAAATTGGGAATACCCATGTAGAATATTTAATCACGGTTCCAAATTCCACTGAAAAGTTGGCGATTATGACTGCTCAAGGGATTGATGACAATCCAACGCAAATAAGAAAGCCGTTTGAGTATTGTCTGCAAGAAATGGGTAATCCTGATTATTCGCTTTGTCTTTTAACGCCAAGTGATGAGGTTAATAGTCAATATTCATTTTCGTTATATCACCTTGATAAGAATGGCCTTTTTACTGGGGCATTGTTGAATTGTGTCAGTAATTCAGCGGTTGAGGAGTCTAACCGGTTTGATAAAGCCAATGTGTTTGCTGAGTCAGGCAAATTTGAACAGGCCATAAAACGTCGTACTCTTTTGCTGGGTAAACAACCGTAATTTCAAAGCGATTTTTTAAATTTGTCTGCTTCCCTATTTATTTTGGGGAACAAGCTCTCCAAGAATGAACCGCATCTATACAAAGCATGACTTCTTGTTATTCTTAACCTTGATTGGGATGCGTTTATTCGTTGTTTTTTCGTTTAGTTTGATAATTCGTTGTATTATTAAGCAGATCAGATGAAACGTTTTATGCTATTACTATAAATCCGATTTTTTGAACTTGATTCGGATTTCTCCCTCCCCAACATATTAACGAATAATGACATTTAGAAATCCAATGTCTTAAAGACATCGGATTTCTTTAACCCACCGTAGAATATTTTTCTTGTCTCACAGGAATGCAATAACTCACAATTGTTTTTCCTTCAATCGTATCCCTATCAATTCGTGCTTGAGGCTTTTTGCGGTGATCAAATACTATATAATAGCCTTCAGCAACGCCTTCTAATTTCAAATACTTAGCCAGTTGACGTTTGCCAGCTTGATAGGATTTTGGCCCTTCCCATATCTTGGTTTCAACGATGTACTTGTTGCCTTGGTGTTTTGCACTCCAATCGGGCCGATGCAAAATAAATTTTGCACTCCAATCGGGCCGATGCAGTTTGTTTTTTCGTACCAACTTTAGTTTGTTTTTTCGTACATTTCTAAAAAAAGGGTCATCAAGATAAATTTTGAAGGCCCGATTGGAGTGCAAAATTTATTTTGCGATGGTTTGATTGGAGTGCAAAATTTATTTTGCGATGGTTTGATTGGAGTGCAAAATTTAACTGATTACTGGACAACAAAAACACGTTGACACCCTACATAACTGATAACTGATATGTCGCATCACCATCATCATCATGCCGCTTCCAATATCAAAGTGGTTTTTTTTCTCAATTTGTCTTTTACCTTGTTGGAAATCGTGGGGGGAATATGGACTAACAGTGTGGCTATTTTGTCAGATGCGGTGCATGATTTGGGCGATTCGGTGGCATTGGGGCTGTCGTGGTATTTCGCTAATGTGAGTCAAAAAAGACGGGATGGTCAATTTTCGTATGGGTATAAACGTTTTTCACTGCTTGGCGCTTTGATCAGCAGTTTCATTTTATTAGTGGGTTCTACCCTTATTTTATTTGAAGCGATTCCGCGCCTTATCCATCCTGAAGCTGTCCATGTGAATGGCATGATTTTGTTAGCGATTTTGGGTGTTTTGGTGAATGGGGCCGCCGTGTTGAAACTACGGGGCGGTGAGACGCAAAATGAGCGGGTGGTGAGGCTGCATTTGCTGGAAGATGTGTTCGGCTGGTTCGCCGTATTGATTGCTGGGATCGTGATGCTGTTTGTCAATTTACCGGTGTTGGATCCCATTTTGTCGGTGGGTATTACTCTTTATATTTTATGGCAGGTTTTTAAAAATCTGCGCGAAACCGTGAATGTCTTTTTGCAAGCGATTCCATCGAATATGAATGTGGCGCAATTGGAAGCTATGCTGATCGAAAAGTTGCCTATTCAGTCTATTCACGATTGGCATTTATGGACTATGGATGGTGAATATCATGTGCTATCATGCCATGTGGTAGTTGCTGACAATCTGCCCTCAAAAGACATTATTGATCTTAAAACACAAATTCGCGAGTTACTCAAGCAGTATAATATACAACACTTGACGATTGAGGTTGAATACGAAAATGAGTGTTGTGAGTTAGTCAATTGTTGAGGTTTTTCATTACCAGACTCGTTAATCATAACGACAAGGATTGTTTATGAAGGGATGATATCGAGGTGATTATTCGGTTTTATCCTTTTTTATATACAATCCTTGTAGTTGGTTTTATATTGATAGCCGCTAAATGGATTATGATTTAATCAGTGACTTTGAATACAGATCAAGATAAAATGACACGCTAAAGTCTATATTTTTAAATGTGCTGTCAGGTAATAACAATGGAGGAGTTGAATGAAACATATCCTTTTTTTAGTGATTGGTATTTTTTTGCTCTTATTCGCTTTTTTTTACGAGCCGCTTTACGCCCTATTTCCGGGCCTTTTTGAACCGATTTACCAAGTTATCAAGGATATCGGTGCAGACATTTTCTATATCACTGGCGCTTTCGCCTTGATTATAGGCGTGTTTTCATGGCTACCGACATGGACAAGTCTCTTATTATTTATTGTGTTAGGGGTTGCAGGTGGTTATTATCTGATGGATAAGAATGTTTCCCTTAAAATCGATACTCAAAATATTTTGTAAGGGTTTGCCGTTCCAAACAAGGCATCGTTAAACAGTCACCATTCCGGCCTCTGGGCCGGGTTTTATGGGTTGCGCTTGTTCGTCGTGTGCGGCTTGACACCGATTCACATCACTGATTCACTATTACATTAAGCAAAAGTAAATTGTTAGCCTCATTGGGAGTCTTATGTCTTGATCACCGTATATTTTTCACGGAATTCGGCAGTTGTACAATAAATATACTCCCTTTGCACCATTGACTTTCTACTTCAATGTAACCTCCCATCATCTGACAAAACTGTTGACAAATGGTTAGCCCTAACCCTGTCCCCCCATATTGACGAGTAGTTGAATTATCGGCTTGGTTAAAGGATTCAAAAATATCTTTTAATTTTTCCTTCGCAATTCCAATGCCGGTATCGGCGACTTTAAAAGTAAACCATTCTGGTGTGCGACTGACGCTTAAGGTAATGATGCCTTGTTTGGTAAATTTTCCTGCATTATGGAGTAAATTTTGTAGGATCTGTTGAACTTTAGTGGAATCCGCATACAGGGTACCAATATCGGAAGGACATATAATCTCCAAATGATTGTCTTCAAGTGCAGGTTGTGTCAAAGTCACAACCTCTTTGATTAACTGATTAACTTCAAACTCTGTTAGACTGATATCCATTTTTTCCGCTTCTATTTTAGTAATATCCAATATATCACTGATAATGTTTAGTAATTGCTTACCTGCTGTTTCAATATTTTCAAGACATGAAATAATTTCTTGATATTCCATCTCTTGTGCTTCTTCTCGCAGCATATCACTGTAACCAATAATAGCATTCAAGGGTGTGCGAAGTTCATGGCTCATGTTAGCTAAAAAGGTGCTTTTAGCACGGTTAGCCCTTTCCGCCATTGTTTTAGCTTGTTCAGCCGATTCTTTGGCAAGTCGTAGAGCGGTTTCCGCCTTTTTTTGCTCGGTGATGTCAGTCGCATTAGTCCAAATGAAAGGTTTATCGTTATGGGGAACAATCAAGCCAGACAATCTAACCGGTACGAGATATCCCTCTTTGTGAACATATTCTGTTTCAAAGGGCCCGTATCTTCCCGTCGTTTCCAATAATGCCAATTGTTTTTTCCCAACCCCTGTATACGGTATCAATTTCCAAAAATTGATTTTCAACGCTTCTTCCACAGAATAACCTATTATATTAGCGTATGCGGGATTGATGTCAACTAGGTTCCCATCCATTTGGCTTAACGCTAAACCAATAGGCGATTCTTTAATTAAGGTGCGAGTGTATGTCTCACTTTCACGTAATGCGGCTTCTATTCGTTTGCGTTCTTGTATTTCCTTTTGTAATTGGTTGTTTTTTTCTTTTAGCTCATAAGTTCGTTTAGCGACTTCACTTTCGAGTATATCATGCATTTCCACTAATTGATTTTCAAACACATCACCATGCTCTGCAATCGTTTCCAGTGAAATTTCCAAATGTGTTTTTTCTTTCGACAACAGCGTCACTTGCTGGCGCAGTTCATTAACTTCTATCAGTAGTTGTGCCTTTGAAATTTGCTCTTGACCATTACACACTTCTAGCAATTGACGTTCAAACGCATCCTCATGTTCTGCAATCGCTTCCAGCGAAATTTCCAAATGAGTTTTTTCTTTCGATAAAGTGGCCACTTTCTGGCGCAATCTATTTAATTCTAATAGCAATTGTGCATTTGATATTTGCTCTTTAAGCATAACCTCAATCTCTGAATGGTGTATGAGTAAAATGGGTATATGAGTGATTAGTTTTTATTATGCCATTCGCGGATAAAGTTTTTGTATACCATTCAAACTCAGTATAGGACAAAAAATTTTATAACCGGTTTTTATTGATTGCTTTAGAGATAAGCTATAAAAATCAATTACTTACCTGTCCTGTACAGAGCCATTCAAAGCAAATTTTTTTCAGCATACAAAAGCTTATACCTGTTCTGATGTCAAAAAGGAAGTCGCTTGTCTTGTTTCTACAAAGTACCGACAGCCCCCATCGGGAAGTTGCTGCTCTTGTTTCTGGCGAACCTTCTTCCGGCAAAGCGGTTCGGTTCGCTATTCATTCGCATACAGGTTGAAACTTGATTAGAAACTTTAGCCGTTCACTCATTTAAAATTTCCGATACCCTACTTTCTTATTCCAATTTCACCACTAAACTTGGCATTAAACGCCGTAAGTTCTTTAACAACTTTTCTTGCCAAGCAATCTTCTTATCGCCTACGATTATCAGTCCCAGCTCAAGTGCTTTGATATCACACACGTTGATCACAAACTTAGTCATCATATTGATGCCGGAACTGTTTAAGAATCTCAAGTCCCGCAGTTCTATCGTCAGGGTATTTGCCTGTTGTTGTTCTGCTGCCATATTGAGGAGTTGCAGGATAGGTTCATATTCCTTGGCACCATTAAGCAATAATGATCCTTTAAAAGTCATTTTGGCTATTTCGGAGTTGTAAATGACATTGTATTTTTCTGTTTTGATTTCCATACTTTAAACCTTAAAATTTTGGTTGAGAATCGGTAATTAATAGGTCATCAATCATTGAGCTTTGATGGTAGGCTGTTGATAAAGATTTGATTGAAACCAAAAAATAGGGTTATCTCACGCAAAAGTTTTTGCGCGCAAAGGGTAAAAAAATTTTGTTCCCAATGTTTCGTAGGGTGGGATCAGAATCGCTGTTGGCACGGAATAAAACATTGTTTCTGAATCCTAGCACCCGCTTGCCCACCCTATCCCTGAAAATAGGCAACACATTTAAATTGTAAATCAGCTTAAAATCAACAACCTATCTGGATGATAAAGTTCGTAAGACAACGTTTTTTTTCTGATTATCACGTCGTCAAGGGGGCGAACACTTTGCCCCCCCTATTTGATAGTTTGTAGGGCGAACCTTGGTTATCGCCCTTTTAAATAACTCATGTTACGGACGAAGCCTCTTCTATCAACTACGGGCTTTGGGTCCAGATTGACTCATATTTGAAGCCCTGTGCGTAATATCAGTTAAATAAGGCAAAATCGCCGTCATTTCTCGTTTCCCCGAAAGTGACAATCAGGGATTTTAGATTTCTAAACACACCATCGTGCTAACAATCATCATAGCGGGATTGCTTTCACATTTTTCAAACTTCCAACCTAATTTAGCCGAGTAATCACATATCATGCTGAACAGTCCCAATCTTGAAGGTGCGTTCTCATCTTGCATCGCTTGCATCGCATTAGCTCTCATGGCTTGAAAGTACAATTCATGGGGGTTTTCGCTCAGTAATCTTTTGATAAAAGCCTGAAACGACTTGGCTTGTTGCTCATTAATGCCATTAGTGATGCGAAAAATCAATCTGTCGTTATACAGTGAAAACCCAATTTTAGCGGTAAATGGCACATTCTCATCTTGGAATTTCATCGCATTTTCCAGTAATTCATTAGCAATGTACTTTACAGCATCCCGAAGATTCTCAATGGTGACGATATCAGATTTTTCGATTTCCTGAACAAAGAATGTTTTAAAGTACTCCGATATAAAATCAGCAGACAGACCATTATTTTCCCAACGTGTCTTAAGAGGTCGTGAACTCGGGGAAAAACCGATTGTTAAGTATTCATCCTGTAATGGTAAATCCTCAATAAAGTGACCGAATACCTGTGTCATATTTAACAAACTCTCATCAGTTATCAGTTCCACGCTAAAGTTTTTGTTTGCCTCAACTTTAGCGTGGAAATCAGTTATCAGTTATCAGTTATCAGTTATCAGTTATCAGTTATCGGTTGTCAATTTAAGGCGATAAATCGCCTACTACAAACCGGTTTCACTGGTTTCATTTAATTCTGGTACAAGCTGTTTGAGTACCCTTTTGATCTCGTTTTCAAGGTATTTTTCACTAGCCTCCGATAACTGTGTTAATGTTTTTGTCAACCGTCTCGAATCGTTACTGCGCTGATCGGCCAGTAGAATTTTAGCATGAGTGGTTTTGCCAAGTTTTTCGTCGGCGTAAAATAATTCTTCATGCAATTTTTCACCTGGACGCAAACCGGTATAAATAATTTTAATGTCCTTGTCGGGTATTTTTCCAGATAAGCGAATCATTTGTTCTGCTAAATATCTGATTTTTATTTGTTGACCCATATCCAGTACGAAAATTTCTCCGCCTTCTCCCATAGCCCCTGCTTGTAAAATCAATTGGCAGGCTTCTGGAATCGTCATAAAATATCGACTGATATCGGGATGGGTTACCGTCACGGGCCCTCCTTTAGCAATTTGAGCTTTAAAGAGGGGGACGACACTGCCAGCAGAACCTAATACGTTACCAAAGCGCACAGTGATAAAACGAGTTCGAGTCTTGTTGGCATTCATGGCTTGACAAATCATTTCAGCAGCGCGTTTAGTGGCACCCATAATGTTAGTTGGGTTAACCGCTTTATCGGTGGAAATCATGACAAAGATTTGACAACCTTCCGCCACTGCCGCTTCAGCTAAAATTTGAGTCCCTAAGACATTATTGCGAGCGGCTTCTCTGGCTTGAGATTGTAGCATGGGAACCTGTTTATAAGCTGCGGCATGAAAAATAATATAGGGATGATAGCACTCTAAAATATGGCGTATTGCTACCGCATCAACGATGTCCCCTAAATGGGTATAGAGTACCAAATCGGGAAAATGCTGGCGTAGTTGTATCTCAATTTGATAGAGGTTAAATTCACAGCGTTCAACAATGACAAGTGCTGTTGGATTTAACTGCGCAATCTGTCTACATAACTCAGAGCCTATTGAACCACCGCCACCACTCACCATGACCACTTTGCCACGTAAACCCGCTTCAATAATTTGCCAATCAAGTTGAACTTTGGCACGTCCTAATAAATCATCAATAGCAACATCGTGTAATGCTTTCAACGTGACTTGTCCATTGATAATATTATCCAATTTGGGCAAAGTTCGCACTGGCACAGTACAATGTTCAGACCATTCTACAACACGGCGCATTTGTTCATCGGTAGCAGAGGGTATCGCAATGATAATCACATCGACTTTTAAAGATTCAACGCTTTCAACCACTTTGTCAATGCCGCCTAACACGGGTAGTCCTTGCACTTTACCCCCGTGCAGACGGGGTTTATCATCTAAAAAACAGACTGGTAAATAACCACAGTCAGGGTTACGCAGCATGTCACGCACCAGCATATCACCTGAAGTGCCGGCACCTAAGACTAGAACACGTTGCCGATTTTTTTCACCTGTTAATAAGAATTTAAACGAGTGTTCATGCCATAACCGAAACAGCAAGCGAGGCATCCCCAATAAGAAAATTAAGAAAAAGGGATAAAATAGCACCGAAGAGCGTGGAATGAGTTCTAGGCGATTAAACAAAAGCAGTACTAAAACGATGGCGAGCGTACCCAGAAAAACAGCACGTAAAATCAGGGCTAAATCGGGCATACTGGTAAACCGCCAAATGCCGCGATATAGGCCGCTATACCACAAAAAAAGGCTTTGTATACCAACAACAATTGGTAAGACTTGCCAAAATACCGTTTCAACCTCTGGATTTAAGGGCAAATCGTAACGAATAATAATCGCCAAGGCCCAAGCTATGGCAACCATGCTGATGTCATGGATAATAATGGGAATGCGGTGATAAATCAAAGACATGTTATTAGCAAATGGGCTAGGGCTATATAAAATAAGAATGATGAATGATGAATTGTTCAATTCAAAGGGCAACCACAAGGGATTGCCCCTACATGACATTGTGTAGGGGCAATCCCTTGTGGTTGCCCCCTTTCTGTTTTTTTTAAATACCTGAAAATTTATGGTTCAGTACTTACCAATATTCAACGGGTTATGGCGCTTGGTTCGATTTATTCAGCTGCCACCAGAAGCGAGTCATTTAAAAAAAATACGCTTTAAAGTTTTCAAAATAAGCACAATATCTAAATAAAGTGATTGTTCCTTGACATATTTTTGATGATAAGCCAGTTTGAGGGGCAGAATGTTTTCAATATAACTGACCTCTGGTTGTATTGAGCCTGCCAACAATTCACTTTCATTGTGAAATTCAATTGAGGCATAGTCTGTAATACCGACAGGCACAGAGAGCACATATTCTTTCAGCGTATCAGGATAATAGGCGACATATTCAGGCACTTCTGGTCTAGGCCCTACCAAACTCATTTCTCCCTTGAGTACATTGATCAACTGAGGCAATTCATCCAGTTTATAGCGACGCAAAAAATGGCCACAGCGCGTGATACGCGCATCACTGTTTAGGGTTAATTTTGGGCCTTTATTGTGGGGAAGCATGCTGCGAAATTTGATGATTTTAAATGGTTTTTCAAATTGACCGATACGAGTCTGTAAAAAAAAGATCGGCCCCCGACTGTCTAATTTTACCCACAGTGCAATCAACAAAAACAATGGGCTGAGTAAAATTAAACTGGGTAACACGCAGCACAAGTCAAATATTCGCTTAGTCTTCATTATTTGTGCTTCAATTAAAATATAACTTGATGCCTGTAGAGACGCGATCGCGAAGCGTCTCTGTATCGCGTCTCTGCTTCGAGGAGACGCGAGGCATCGCGTCTCTACGAGGTTTCGAGGAGACGCTTCGCGATCGCGTTTCTACGAGGTTTCGAGGAGACGCGAGGCATCGCGTTTCTACGATGCGGAGACGCTTCGCGATCGCGTCGAAACGAACCTGAGACGCGAGGCATCGCGTCTCTACACGCCTATAACTTCATTTTTGTGCTTCAATTAAAATTTGTCGTATTGTACTGATGACTCGCGCTATGTCAGCATCACTCATGCTGGGATAAATAGGTAAACTCACCACGCGTTGATAAACATCTAAAGCCACTGGGAAATCTTCTGGTTTAAAGCCATAGCGATCTCGCCAATACCTTTGTAAATGTAAAGGAATAAAATGTACGCTGGTACCAATACCCGCAGCGTTCATGCGTTCCGTAAAGGTGTTACGATCAAGCGTCAATTCCTCAAGTTGTAATTGGATAACATATAAATGCCAAGCGTGAGTGCTGTATGGGTTCAAGTAAGGAGTATGGACTGGCAAGTCCGCTAAACCTTGCGTATACTGCGCGGCAATGTTAGCGCGTCGTTGCAGGAAAGTATTCGCTTTTTGTAATTGATGAATGCCCAAGGCAGCCGCTATGTCAGTCATATTGTACTTAAACCCAGGTGCCACCACTTCATAAGACCATCCTGGTAAGTTAGAAGAAGCCCGATTAAAGATATCACGGTTAATGCCATGTAAGCGCATAGTACGAATGCGCTCTGCATAATCAGGATTGGCTGTCACTATCATGCCACCTTCTCCAGTTGCCACCGTTTTCGTCACATAAAAACTATAGACGCTGATATCACCAAAGTTGCCTATCATACGCCCTTTGTAATAAGTGGGTAGCGCATGGGCAGCATCTTCAACGACTTTAATTGAAGCGCGATCAGCCAAATCCAGAATCGGCTCCATATCGCAAGCTTGTCCACCAAAATGCACCGGCAAAATCGCTTTAACGCCATCAACTTTGTCCAAAGTGGTAGCGAGTTTGTGAGTATCTATATTAAACGTCTTGGGATCAATATCCACAAACAAAGGATCGGCCCCTAAGTAGCGTATGACTTCAGCCGTTGCGGTAAAGGTATAAGGTGTTGTTATAACCTTATCACCTGCTCCAATACCAATGGCTTCAAGTGCCAAATGCAACCCGGCAGTGCAAGAATTGACCGCTAACGCATAAGGTTGACCAACAAACTTGGCAAAATCATCTTCAAAACGCTTGGTTTTGGGCCCTGTCGTCAACCAACCAGAACGTAATGTATCAACGACTTCATTGATTTCTTCTTCACCAAGACACGGTAATGCGAAGGGTAGAAAGTTATCACTCACCTTATTTCTGACTCCAGTGCCATTATTTGAGTTTAGGCCGATAATTCTAGTAACCAGGACGCAACCACTTTAGACCATTGTAAATGCTTTTCCACATAAGCTCGGCCATTATTGCCTAGTTGTGTAGCGTATGCGGGATCATTAATTAAGCGTCGAACCGCGTTTGCCAACCCTTTGTAATCACCTGGATCAACAACAATGCCAGCTTGAGCTTCTGCAACTAATTGTGCACCTTCACCGGCACTGCTAAACAATACGGGTTTACCAGATGCCATGATAGGTAATGTTTTTGCAGGGCGTGTACATTCAAGCCATTTCGAGTCGCGAAAAGTAGAAACGCCGGCAAAGGCTAAACTATAGAGACGGGCAATCAATTCAGGGGGTTGAGAATCCCAAAAGAGTACATTTTTAAGCGCCTTCTGTTCGCAAAGTTGTTGAATACGCGCTTTGTCGGATCCCCCGCCAACGCACAAGAATAATACATTCGTCTCCGTTAATAACTGTGCCGCTTGCAATATCACTTCCATACCATGTGCATAGCCATGTGTTCCGGCATATAAAATCAAGTGTTTATCCTCTGGTAAACCGAGAGTGGCTCGAAAAGCAACATCCGCAGGTTGCGGTTGGAATAATTGTGTATCAACGCCATTAGGTAATAATAAGACTTTGTGTGCAGGAACGTGTTTATCGTTGATAAGAATTTGGCGAACACTTTCAGTGACAACCGTAACATAGTTCGCTTTACGATATAACCACCTTTCTAATTTTTCCGCCTGACGCAATGCAAAACCCTCATGCATTAAGCCGAGGGCTTTCACCGTATCGGGCCATAAATCGGCAACATTAAAAATAAAAGGCACTCGCCACCATTTCGCACACACATAAGCGGTTATGCCTAAAAACAAGGGGGGTGATTCGACAAAGAGATAATCCGGTTTTTGCGCCTTTAATAACCCCCAAAAAGCCGTTACCATAAAAGAAAAATAATTCAGCAAACGTTTGATACTCGCCCCTTGTGCGGCATACATCCAAACTCTATGCACACGCACCCCTTCCCAAATTTCCTTTTGATAAAAATGTCCCCGATAATCAGCAAAAATCTGACCCGTAGGATAATTTGGCAAGGCTGTCACAACTTCCACTTGATGCCCAAGGCGTAGTAACTCACGAACCGTAGCTGCCAATCGGATTTGGGGCGCACCCGTTTCGGGGAGAAAATATTGACTCAGTATTAAAAAATGCATGAGATTATTAACCGAGTTATATTCACAAGGCTTACAGAATTTGAGTTATTAGATTTGAAAATCATTATTAAGATTACTATTCGCCATTCGCTATTCGCCACTTGCCATTTTAGTATCGTGGCCTCTTTTCAAAGGGTTACGTTGAACAAGTCTATTTAAATTGATTTTCGCTATTATACTATAATGCTAGATTGATGTTGAACAAAGTGTATAACACGGGATTTTGAAAGAGTTCAGGATTTTTAGGAGTTCATAAGTTCATTGTTTCAGTAGTTCAGATGTAAAATATTTTAAGGCGTTCAGGATATTCTCATTAATCACGATAAAACCGTTTAGAAATCTTTATTTTATTGAACAACGATTCATCAAGATGCCATTTAAAAAAACTAACGAATAATATTGTCCACCCCTAATTCAAAAATGGCGCTTTTATTGTTGACATTAACAGTATAGATATCGGCAGAAAACCCTGCTACATTTAGAGGAATAATTTCCTCAAAAGGCTTGATATCCTGCTTGCAAACCTTGTTGGTTTGACGAACTGTTATCATTTTGAGTGTATTTCACGCAAAAGTTTCGCTTCGCGAAACTTTTGCGTGAAATGGTGTTGCCACTTTGCACTTCGGTAATGTGATCAATTTTTGTGCAATCGTCATTGAAATAACCTTTGGCGATGACATTAACCTGTACTGGGAAGGTTTCAACTATCATCATCTCAATTTCATCAACAGGGGCATAATCGTTCGTTTCCTCCTGAACAAGAGTTATAACATTTTTTTTGTCTATTGTATCAGATGAGGATAGATTGTCAGATGAGCAAGACACAACTAGAAAAAACATGAATATCATCAAAAAAAAGTGACGGTGAGCAAGATTAAACATATTGGCTTCGTGCAAGTAATGGATTTGAATGGTACTAATTGATTGATTTTAACTATAGTACAACGAAACGTCGTTAAGCTACGCTAATTAGGAAACGAAGTTCATCGAACCGTAGGGAAGCTACGCTAAATAAACGAATAACCCAGGGTAGCGTTTGAAGGACTTTTCAATAATCCACCAGGGCATGAATCGCAAATCACCCCCAGTTTGAAACGATAAGGCGAGCAATATAAAAATAATCTCGTTTACCCCAAACTGATGAGCTAAGAATTCAAATTAAGAAATCCAAATTGATGATGTCCAGCAACAAACGCCTCATCAAGCGTTTTTGATTAATATTATAAAATGCCGAAAAAGCAATTCGCTATTTGCGAATCAGAAAGAACCTGAACCTAGAATTAACAAACCGAAAAATAATGTAAAATGACTTTATAAATTTCTTCCTTGCGGAGGGGTTTTGTCAGATAATCATTCATTCCTGCTTCTAAACAAATTTCTCTATCACCTTGCATCGCGTTAGCTGTCATAGCAATAATATAAGGACGCTGTACTTCAGACCCTTTTTTGATAATACGGCGAGTGGTAGTCAGTCCATCCATTTCAGGCATTTGTACATCCATAAAGACTATATCATAAGTTTTGTCATGCAAAGCTTCTAAAACTTCTAAACCATTGCTAACAATATCGGCATCATGGCCTAGCCGTTTAAGCAGCAGTAGTGCGACTTTCTGATTAACAAAATTATCTTCAGCCAATAAAATGCGTAGTTTTTTCCCCTTTATGGCTTCCTCTTCAATCTGTTTTTTTAAAGTTATCGAAGTGTGAGCAGGTGAAGAATCGGTACGAAAGATATCGGTCAATACCTCGTAAAGTCTTGCAGGTTTTATCGGTTTAGTTAGACTAGCCGTAAAAAATGGTACACAACGCTGGGGAAAGCAAACGGATGTCAGCACAACTAATGGTAAGGAAGAAGACTGATGCGCTTTGCTGAGTTTCTCTAATAATAAACAATTGTTTTTATCCGGCGAGCTGTTCTCCAAAAGAGCAATATCCCATTGTCTACCTTCACGTAAACAACTGAAAAGTTCAATCATGTTATTCGCAACCAAATGAGGTACCATCCCCCACCGCAAAGCTTGCCGTTGCAAAATAGTAGCTATAGTCAAATTGTCAATGCTAATCAAAAAACGTTTGCCAAGCAGATGAGATTGCTGGCAGTGCAGATAGACATAAGGCTGAATGTTAGATTGAACGTGGGTAACAATACTGAAATTAAAAGTAGAACCTTTGCCAATCTCACTTTCTACCCAAATCCGTCCACCCATCAGCTCACATAGGCGTTTACTGATCGCCAATCCGAGTCCAGTACCCCCATATTTGCGGGTTGTTGATGCATCTACTTGGGTAAAGGATTGAAACAATTTTTTGAGGTGATCAGCTGAAATGCCCAGCCCGGTGTCTTTGACGGAAAAAAGAATTTCATATTCCGATATTTCTTCTTCCAAAGATTCTTTTTCAAAACCATAAGGAATAACTTCTTTATTGGGTTCAACAGCTTCCCCTTTTTCTAAAGGGGGATGTAATATTTTATGGGCCTTTACTAAAACGACAACTTCGCCTTGTTGCGTGAATTTAACAGCATTACTGAGCAAATTGACTAAAATTTGACGTAGCCGGGTAACATCTCCTATCACAATATCGGGCGTGTCATCTGCTATCAAATAAGCCAAATTGAGTCCTTTTTGAACGGCATGGTAGGCTAATAAATCAAGAGACTCTTCCACGCACACACGGAGATCAAAGGGCTGTTTTTCCAGTTCTAGCTTGTATGCTTCAATTTTAGAGAAATCCAGAATATCGTTGATAAGCGTCAGTAAAACTTCGCCACTAGTGCGAATGGTGTTAACGTTATCCTGTTGCTCTTTTGTGAGTGTTGTGTCCTGCAATAAATCAGTCATGCCAATGATCCCATTCAAAGGGGTACGGATTTCATGACTCATATTTGCTAGAAATTCAGACTTAGCGCGTGTCGCTTCCTCGGCAACCTCCCTGGCTAAGAACAGCTCATTTTCAATCGCATCCGCATGTTCAGTCGTCGTTTCCAGCAAAATTTCTAAATCTGTTTTTTCTCTATTGACTGTGTCAAGTTCTTGGTGCAGACGTTCTATTTCCAACAAGAAGTCTTCTCTAGTCAGTGTTTTTGCAGGCATGAACACCATGCGCTCCCATAAGCTTATTCCAACTCTAATGTCAAAGTGGGCATCAATCGTTGCAAGTTTTTTAACGATTTACCCTGCCAAGGAATTTTATTTGAACCTTGTAATACCATATCAACAGTCTTTTTCTGACGTACCCGAATGACAAATTTTGACAAGACATTGATGCCAGAACTGTTGAGAAACTTCAGTTCCTTCAAGTCAAAGTAAATCAAAGGGAGTTTCATATCAGCCACTTCATTAAACAAGTGCACAATAGGCTCGTATTCGTCCATACCACTTAATCGCAGGGCACCCTTGCAACTGATGGTAGTCGTTTCGTTATCGTAGCTAATGTGATAATCGTCAGTTTGAATTGCTTTAATTTCTGCCATTGTTCTCAATCTCCATTAGACAGTCAGTTGCGCCATAGTAGTAACAGCAATCACTTCTGGATCCTTTTTTACAGTTTCAAACTTCCACCCAAGGGTGGCCATATAATCATTTATCATGGACAATAAACCTAATCCAGATGTTTTCCCGTGGTCATCTTGGGCATTGTGTTCTAGCTGATTGATATACAATTCCTGTGGATCAGAATGTATTAATTCTTGGAGGTAGGCCTGAAATTTTTCCACTGCCAAGGGAGAAATACTGTTAGTCACACAAAATATGATGCGATCATTATACAAATAGAGTTGAATACTAATAGGATAGTGTATGGTTTCGTCGTTAAACTTCATAGCATTTTCCAACAACTCGTTGGCAATGTAGCCCACGGCACATTTGATCTCAGCGTGTCTGTTATTCGTATTTTCATCCTCATTGGCCGGAAAAAAAGCGGTTAAATAATCAGCTAGAAAATCAGCCGATAATCCGTTGTTTCGCCACCGGAGCTTAAGTGGAATAGAACTCGGCGAAAATCCTAATCTTAAGTATTCTTCACTTTCTATGGGGTTTTGATGAAAATCCCCAAATAATTGAACCATACCAATCCCCCTTACTTAATAATCAATACGCAAAAATTTTTGCACACAAAAGCCTGAAAATCAGTTCTCGGCTTGCCATTTCGTTTATAACTTACAAACGATGCCCTGCGAACCTTCGGTGTGCTTCGCTAAGCTTATCCTGAATTCCTATAATGAATTTTATTCAATTCGGAACTTCGGAACTTCAGAAATCCTATATATGCTATAAACTTATATTAAACTTATTATTTTCATCCCAATTTTTGCTTGAAACCCATTTTATAAGTCGATATAGCCTTTTTCTTTTACATCATTCAGATCACGGGGAAAACCGATCATGGCACTTTTTTGTTTCCCCCGCTACTTCTAATGACAAGGATTGTTCATAACGACAAGGATTATTCATAACGACAAGGATTGCTTATGAAGGGATAAAATCGTGATAATGTCTGGGTTTAATTCTTTCATGCGCAATCTTTGTCGTTTTTGTACTTGGAGAACACTAAATTTTTCGCCAACTTGTTCCTTGTGCGCTGTCTTCAAATATTATGCCTTTTTCTTTCAAACTGGCACGAATCTGATCTGCCTTCGCCCAATCTCGAAGCGATCGGGCCTTCTCCCGTTCGGCAATCAATTGTTCAATTTCAGAGACAGATAAACCGGCCTCAGTCCCTTGATTGGTAGTGCCTTGTAAAAAAGTTTCAGGCTCTGCTTGTAATAAGCCTAAAAGGCCGCCTAAATGACGCAAATCGCGACCCAGTTGCGCCGCTTTTCGTTGTTCTGTTTGGCGTATTTTATTGATTTCATGTGATAAATCAAACAACACTGCCAACGCTTCGGGCGTATTAAAATCATCATTCATTGCCGCCAGAAAGCGTTGCTTATAACGGTCATCAGGGCCAGAATCATCAGTATCAGGCAAATCCCGCAATGCCGTATAGAATCGGGTTAGAGAGTGTTTAGCACTCTCTAGCTCTTGATCTGAATAATTCAAAGGGCTACGGTAATGACTGGTTAAAATAAAATAGCGCACCACTTCAGGTTGATACCGCGCTAAGACTTCACGCACTGTGAAAAAATTACCTAACGATTTAGACATTTTTTCGTTATTGATACGCACAAAACCATTGTGCATCCACACATTAACAAAGGGCTCACCCGTTGCCCCTTCTGACTGAGCAATTTCATTTTCATGATGGGGAAATTGCAAATCCATACCACCACCGTGGATATCAAAATGATTACCCAAGCAACTCGTCGACATTGCGGAGCATTCAATATGCCAGCCTGGACGACCTTGCCCCCAAGGTGAGTCCCAACTTGGCTCACCGGGTTTAGCCACTTTCCACAAAACAAAATCTAACGGCTGTTGTTTGGATTCATCCACTTTAACCCGCTCCCCAACGCGTAAATCTTCTATCCGCTTGCCAGAGAGTTTACCATAACCCTCAAAATGTTGGACAGCATAACACACATCACCATTATCAGTGATATAGGCAAAACCGTTATCCAATAAACGTTGTAGCATTGCAATAATTTCGGGAATAGACTGCGTTGCGCGGGGCTCAACCTCTGGGCGTAGAACACCCAAGGCATCAGTATCGTCATACATCGCCTGAATAAAACGGGCCGTTAAACTATCAATATCTTCTCCATTTTCATTGGCACGCTGAATAATTTTGTCGTCGATATCGGTAATATTACGCACATAAGTCACTGAAAAACCTAAATAGCGCAAATAACGTACCACAACATCAAAAACCACCATCACCCGTGCATGTCCAACATGGCAGTAGTCATATACCGTCATACCACAGACGTATAAACCGACTTTGCCAGGTTCAATAGGCGTAAAGGGTTCTTTTTGTTTGGTGAGCGTGTTATAAATAGTTAACATAATCATACCTAATCGTAATTAATATTAAAAAAATAGGGTTGTTTCGTCAGTTCGGGAAATCAGAACAGTTCACTTATAAATCAAATAGTTATCCTAGACTAGGGTTATCCCTTTTTTTAATTTCAATAATTTCAAATACTGAGATTATTTTGCAACAACTCTAATATAAGATAATATTAAATCATATTCTATTTGCTCCACATTAGGATTTATTTAATTTAAATTTATTGTCTCCCTGAGCAATAATATCTTACATATTATCATGTTTTTTTTTATAAATTATGATCTACAATCTAAGCCGCTTCAGTCTCAAATAAATCTATTAAAAAAAAATCCTTTATCATAAAATGGAGTCAAATAACTCATTCACTTTAATATCACGGTTAGGTGGTTCTTATGCCTATATAAAACAATAAGTTAAGTTTTTTTCATTTCATTTTTGAATATAATCAAACTTTAGCAATCTTTATAACCGATTGATTTTGATATCAAATCTTGTTTTCTACTATCTGAATCTCCGAACCGAGGGTTTAATGGCATTAATCGTACAAAGCGTAATAAGCTTTGTACTCCAATAGCGTTCCCAGCTTTAGCATAGAAAAAATGCGATGCTTGAACTTTGCTCAAGGTATGAGTTTGAAAACTAAACAGGCTACGGCCTTTTTTTGATAACATAACTACTACCCTTGCCGTGTTTTTTGAGGGTAACCACTTCCTGTTCTTGGGCATGAAGCAAAAATTTATTGAATTGACTGAACCCATAGTCAGCTTCTTTAAATGCAGGATTCAGTTCCAACATCTTGTTTTTGATTTGAGAACTCAGCTCTTCTTTCCCTTCTTTTTCAAATGCCGCTATCGATTTCAAAAGCAGTTGATAAGCCATTGAAATATCAGGTTTAGTCGTCTTTTTCAAATTGCTATCTTGTGTATTCTTTTCAGGTTGAGGCTCATTTGGGGTGGTTTTTGCCTTGCTATCTTGCGTCTTCTTTTTCGGTTGCGCCTCAATCTGTGGCTCCTCAAGCTCTTCCGATTCGCTTATTTCTTCTTCTCTTGGAAATATTTTTTTGCAAACAGAGGAAAGACAACACAGTTCTTTAATCACAGCCATTTTATGCTTGGGCGAGTAATCTCTAAAAGCATGATTGGCATATTTACAACAAACGACTAAATTATCTAAGTCGTTTTTGCCACCCTTAGATTGTGGTATCACATGATCAAGTGTGGCTTCATTCATATCTAAAATGGCATCACAATAAAAACATTTACCACCTTGGTTAAATAACAAAGCATTCAATTTTTTCATAGCAAGAGGTATCCTATAATCAGGTGATAGGTGTCTTTATAAGAACGACAAGGATTATATATAACAAAGAATGAGATTGCGCTAATGTCTCAGTTTAATCCTTTTTTACAACCCTTGTAGTTAGTCTCAATCATCACACGTAACCGTTTTTAACCGAAATTTCAACAGAGAAATGACTCTGTGTGACTCTGGGGTACTCTGTGAACTCTATTCGTTGTTCATTTTATTTTGCACGAAAAAAACGTGAACATTGAATGTTAAAAATCATTTTACAAACGCTGCAAAGTATAAATAAGAGATCAAAGTGTCAAACTTTTAAACTGAATCAGGTCTCTAAAACTGGAAAAACGCCCTTTTTTCAAATTCACTTCAGACGGCACATCAGAAGATAAAGTCAATAAGACACATTCATCACATTTTTCGGCAATCTGTTGACATCTGTCAAGGCTTACCCTACCCGTCGAGACAAAAGAAAAACAGCTATTGTTACGGCGTTCAAAGTGTATCAAATAACGCGCACTACGATTTTGATTTTCCAAATCAGAAAACAAGGCCAATTTTTCGGGTTTAAGGGGCGCTAAACGAAAATTAGGTTGTTTGTCTACAATCGGCAATTTAATCGTTTCTAAAATCAGTTGTGTCGTTTGCGAATTATCAAATAAAGTTTCCGCATAATGAGCAAACTGTTGTTCATAAATAGGATAAATCTTTTTTGAACAGAGTAACAAAACGGCTGCGGCATGTAAAACTGTTTTTTGATATTGCGTTTCAAATTCTAAATACAGTGTATCATGTATCACTCGATTACCATGATCAAGGCGCGGACTTGGCAAGTCGCTTATTAAAAAACCAATGCGATGCCCATCAATCAGCACAGCTAACTTTGGCACGTCACCTTCCACATCTCGCAGCGCAATACGATAAATCTCTTCAATTTTATCAAATAATTGCATATCACCGGCTTTCACATACCAATCATAATCTTGACCCGGTTTCACATCTCGTGTATGGACTGCCGCACCGAGTAAAGCAACTGACTTAACTGCCATTATTTTGTGACCTCAATCAGTGAAGAATTACCATAGATTTTAAATGTTCGAGAACGGCCCTGTGCAAATTCGGTCAATGCTTTTTGAAAAGCAACATCCTCATTGAAAAGCCAACGTACAAATTGATTCCACTGGCTACGGTTTTGATTATGCTGTAATAATGCAAATGCCAGTGCATAGCGCAAGGGTTGATCAGTATTTTCTGGGCAAAATCGCAAATTAGGTTTTCTAATAAACACCATCTCCTGTTGATCACCATGAGAATCAATACGCGTAAATTCAACACAACCGAGCGTTTTAACCGGTATTAAGACAGCTACCACATTTTCAACGTGTTTAAGCCATTTAAGCATTATTTCATATTGTTTTTCAAATGCCCTTTCTAAATGCCTTTGAGTTGTCTCATTTTTGAGCCAAGCTTCACATTTAGTAATCACAAATAATAAGAGATGATTTTGTGGATTAGTGAGTATAGGTTGCAAGAGTTTCTCAATTTGGCGCGGATTATTTTTTTTAGCCGACAATAAATCATTGCCCTCAACGAGGGCAGAACCATCTATCACATTAATAATCACAACAGCTTGTTTTAAGCGGGTTTTAAACTCATCAAAATCCCGATTACCCTCGGCAGCCCGTATTATGCCCCCAGCAATATCACAAAACACTAAATCCAATTCTTTTTTACCCTTAAACACCATTTCAAATTGGCGTTCAATGAGGCCGGCCGTCCCTTTCAAAAGCGGCCCTGTTGGTGTAAACGTGGGTTGTGTGACGATAGTCGTGAGTTTTTGATAGGCCTCTTGCAAATCATGATGCGTATCTTGGCTCGCGACTAATTCAAAACCTGATTGGCTCGCCTCAAGATTTGATAATTCATGGTACATCGTGGCGAGTAGCGTTGTCTTACCGACACCATCTGGCCCCACCATCATCATAACAGTCCGATTTGGCATTTTCAGTTATCAGTTATAAATGTAGGGGCGAACCTGCGTGTTCGCCCTATGTGCCCTAAAATTAGGCGTGTTCGCCCTAAAAATGATTGTTCTGAAATAGTGATATCACTTTTCAAATCCCCAATCTCAAACAAACTGTTTCATAACACATTGTTTTATATACCGTTATGAGATAAATACGCTTGTGAGTCTGTGGTCGTCTGTGAACATTAAAAATTCGCTTTGAAAATCCTACCCTACCATAAATCAGTCAAAAACTATCAAATTGCCCCGTTTTTTGGAATTTTTATTTTTGAGTCCTGTTAAAAACCGCTTTTTTTACAAAATGATAGGACTTGAAAGGCGGGATCGCTCTAAAACCAATCTCACGCCAAGCCGCTAAGACGCTAGTTAAACTCAGTAGCCCCGCAGCAAAGCAGCGAAAAGCGTGAAAAAAAACATCACAAAGTTAAAGAGCGAAAGCCACACAACGGATTTCGAGCATTAAAGCATGAAGACTGATATCGAATGTGATAAGGAATAATGATAGTGCTGCAATGTGGGTGATGAAAGTGATAAAACGGAGATAAGCTGATTGAACGGATGATGGCCTGATAAAGAGTGATTAATTTAGATCAGTCGATATCATGAAAACCTTGATTGACAAGAGAAGTTATTTTTATGACAGCGGTTTTGTTCAAGTGAAAAGTTTTACCAGCCTCAAACTCCACTTTGGATTGATAAGCTTTTCGATTATTCTTTTCTGAAACAATTTGTTGTGGATTATTGAGAACCGAATCGAGCAAATTTAAAGGAATATTTCTCCGCTGTATTTCCTCTTTAGCATGTTGATAAATTTTAAAGTTCATTGGTTTTACTATTGAAAGCACTTATTGTTTGATATCAGCAAGCGTAAGAAGCATCATCAATCCATCATATACGTTAATGTGTGGGACGCACCCTACACTTGCTTATTATTTTTTAACCAATGTAACCTTCGGCAAAACATTTTCGGCTTTTTTGACAAAAGCATTATCAAAGGTATAAATTTTTTTAATTTCAGAGTTAGCCACTAAATGTAAAGCATCAGCGAAATCCATACCTTGTCGATAATATTCCAGTGCCAAAGCAATTTGTTCTGGGAATTCTGGTACGACATTGGATAATCCTAAAATTTGTAACATGGCTTTCTCAATTTCAGGCGGTTTGAATTCATAAACCGAACGCAATAAGTACTGAAGCACAAATAAACAGGTATTTTACCGCAAAGGGCAAGCCCCTAGTGCAGGAAAGCGGAAATCCTAAGACCACCTAGCCAACAGCCAACAGCCAACAGCTTTTCACGCCAAAATTTTTGCGCGCAAAAATCTTTTTCACGCAAAAGTTTCGTGGAGCGAAACTTTTGCGTGAAAGCGTGAACCGAAGGTCAGCGAAGCTAAAGCAGTTGTCTAAAAGCTCAAGTCACCTAAAGGTGACTAACATGCTGCCCGTTTTTGCACGCAAAAACGGGCTGCTTTAAATGAATTTTAACTTCCAAAAAAGCGCAAATTATAACGGTTAACAGTATATAAACATTTTTTATACAGAATATCAAATAGTATTATTCTGTGTTATTCACCTTTAGGTGACTTGAGCTTTTAGACAACTGCTTTAGCTGTTGGCTAGGTGGTCTGAAGATTTTCGCTCTCCTGCACTAGTACACTGTCAAGGTTGTTTTGATGGGTAAAAAAAGGTTAAATATAAAAAAATTTCTGGAGATAAATATAATGGCTAAAAAATATATTGTACAGCTATCTTTTGAGGAACGAGATGAATT
>Ga0190315_1000350_pt1 | contig 25419 bp, 29 predicted proteins | sample 48701101_MG_FD_161673 | JGI IMG/M metagenome (GOLD analysis project Ga0190315, IMG submission 161673) | Hydrothermal vent sediment bacterial communities from Southern Trench, Guaymas Basin, Mexico - 4870-11-0-1_MG | ecosystem: Environmental > Aquatic > Marine > Hydrothermal vents > Sediment ...
TTAAAATCCACGCTCCCCTCCATCCCCACACGAGTTCCAATAAGACTTTAAAAGAATTGAAAGAAGGAAATTTGGGAGGTTTTGGAAGAAGAAATGTTGTTCCAATAACACTTTTAAATCCTATTTGGATACTCCCTTTTGATGATAGCGTTAGGGATTGAGGGAACGGCACACACGCTTGGCATAGGGATCGTGACGGAAGAAAAAGTTCTCGCCAATGTATTTGACACTCTCACAACCGAAAAAGGGGGTATACATCCAAAGGAAGCCGCGGAGCACCATGCAAAACTCCTAAAGCCTCTTTTGAAAAAAGCCCTCAAAGAGGCTAAAATTAACATGGAAGATGTAGATGTAGTTGCTTTCTCCCAAGGACCGGGATTAGGGCCAGCTTTGAGAGTTGTAGCAACAGCTGCGAGAGCTTTGGCTATAAGATACAACAAACCTATTGTTGGAGTTAACCATTGCATTGCCCACGTGGAGATTACAAAAATGTTTGGAGTAAAGGATCCGGTTGGCCTCTACGTAAGCGGTGGCAACACTCAGGTATTGGCATTAGAGGGAGGCAGGTATAGAGTTTTTGGAGAAACTTTGGACATAGGTATAGGCAATGCCATAGATACCTTTGCCAGAGAGGTCGGTCTGGGGTTCCCGGGTGGGCCAAAAATAGAAAAGCTTGCTCAAAAAGGAGAAAGGTACATTGAGCTCCCTTATGCGGTTAAAGGCATGGACTTGAGCTTTTCGGGAATTTTGACAGAGGCCGTTAGAAAATACAAGACCGGGAAATATAGGGTTGAAGATTTAGCTTATTCCTTCCAAGAGACAGCTTTTGCTGCTTTAGTGGAGGTCACCGAGAGAGCTGTTGCACACACTGGAAAAGAGGAAGTAGTTCTTATAGGAGGAGTTGCAGCCAACAATCGCCTGAGAGAAATGATCAAAATAATGTGTGAAGATAGGGGAGTTGAGTTCTTTGCTCCTCCATATGACCTATGTAGAGACAACGGGGCGATGATAGCTTATACTGGCTTGAGAATGTTTAAAGCCGGCATAAAGTTTAATCTCGAAGAAACAATCGTCAAGCAGAAGTTTAGAACTGACGAAGTGAAAGTAATCTGGTAGTCTAAACCTTCTTCTTTATCTTCAGGGTATATTTTGGATAAATTCTCTTTGAGAACCTTACAAACTTTGTTTTTCTGGGAGATTTTTCAATCCTTACCCTCAAGTGGGGAGGGAGTTGTGTGTAAAACTGTCCATCAACGGTAAGAATGATTTCCCTTTCCGTCAATACCTCTATCTCAATTGATGACGAGTCAGGAACAACGAGAGGTCTTGCCGTAAGAGCGACTGGAGCTAGGGGAACTAAGAGGATAGCATGCAAGCGAGGATCAATTAAAGGACCACCGGCAGAAAGGGCATAAGCTGTTGAGCCGGTAGGTGTTGATATTATCAATCCATCGGCCCTTATTTCCTCAGCAAGTTCACCATCGATGTAGTATTTGAGGTGAGTTACCTTACCTGGAATTCCAGTCAAGACTACAACATCATTAAGTGCGTCGGGTATGGTATCAACTCCCTCCACAAAAGTCCTGATTTTCATCCTCTCGTCTATAAAATAATCCCCCTCTAGAACCCTTGAAATCGCAAAAAAAGTCTCAGCAGGTTCTACTTCAGCCAAAAAGCCCAAAGTACCCATGTTTATCGCTAAAATAGGAACCTCCTTGGGAATTTTATGTTCCACCCTTAGAACGGTCCCGTCTCCTCCAATGATTACCACCATATCCACATTCATTTTCTCAAGGGGGATAACATCTTCAGGGAAAAAATGCGGAAAATTCTTATGGGTTTCTTCATCAACATAGACCTCGTAACCGCTTACTTTGAGAAAGTCATATACCCTATAGGCGAGCTTTAGGGCTTCCTCACGATCCCTTCGAGCTACAATTCCAAACTTCATGGTCTCACACTCTACCCTTGCTTAGCTTTGCACCAAGATAAACGCTTAGTACTCCCCCAATAATTGTTGGGAGCCAGAAGGATATAAACCTATCTAAGATAGTTGCAGTTACGGCCAAACTCTTATCAATTCTCAGACTAAGATAGAGGGCTGAATTAACTGCCTCTGTTATTCCAACACCGCCAGGGAGAATGCTTATCATTCCCAGAGCAATGCCGGCCATCTGAACCATTAGGATTTTTTGAATTTCAAGGTGATACCCAATGCTCTCAAAGACAAAGTACGTTCTGAGGAACATTAATATCCAGAGGACTAAAGAATAAAACAAAGTCTTGCCCAGCACAACCGGATCCTTGGAAAGCTCCAAAAAAGTATTTCTAAAGTCTATTATAGATTTTTTAAGCTTCTCTTCGAGCGTCTCTTCTATCTCCGCAAACTTTTCTGGAAATATGCGCTTTATAAGGGCGGCTATTTTGTTAAGCACTCTAAAAGCCAAAACCTCATTTAAAGAAATCAAGAGACTTATAACCACTATCAAAAGAAGCACTATGGTTGAGATAGAAAGAATAGATAGCAAAAGCTTTACCTTTAACGAGAGGGCATACTTGAACGCAACAAGGGTAAAAAGCAGAACTGGAATGACATCTAAAATTCTATCAGCCATTATAGTTGCAAAGACCTGCCCATAACCACTATTTGACTTTTTGGTTATCACGTACATTCTAGCGGGCTCTCCTCCCGCTCTAGCGCCGGGAGTTAGATTGTTTGCAAATATTCCCACCATAGTGGCTACTATAATATCCCTCACCCGAACCCTTACCTCGGCCCTTTTTAGAAATATTCTCCATCTAAAAGCCCATGCAAGGGTTGCAAGAATTTGCATAAGCAATGCCAGAAGAAAACACTCCAATTTAACTTCCCTCAAAAGATTTAACGTTTCCTCTATCCCTGCCCACCATACAAGTAATATTATAACTCCAATCCCAATAAAGACCAGGAGAGAGTCTCTTTTTTTCATCAGCTCACCTTCCTTAGTTTTGCAATAAAGAACCCTTGGGTGAGATGCCTGTGGGGGTAAAAGCGTTGCACTTCGCTTATCCCTAATCCCGGTGAGCCTATAAAAATTTTCTGTCCCTCAAGTCTTAGGCCTTTCTTTATCATGTATACCACATTTCCCTCATTTTCCTCATAGCTTAAGGTACATGTGGAATAAACGAGCACTCCACCTTTTCTGAGGCTCTTTATTGCGGCATTTATGAAATGTCTCTGATATCTTGCGGTTGCCTCAATGTCCTTTGGCGTTTTCGTCTCCCAGAGCTTTGGTCGTACTCCTAATGCCGTGCATGGAGCATCCAAGAGGATTTTATCTGCCTTAATTCCAAGGTCTGGCAGATTCCTTGAGTCCATGTGAATAAGCTTGACGTTCTTCACCCCAAGTCTCTTAAGCTCTTTCTCCATTTTGGCAAGCCTGTTTCTTGATTTATCTATTGCTATTATTTCTCCTCTGTTTTCAAGGAGTTGCGCTATGTGGGAAGTTTTTCCCCCGGGAGCAGCAGCCATATCAACTATGAGGTCTTCTTCCTTTGGTTCTAAAATATGGGCAACAAGCATAGAAGGGAGGCTTTGTGCATAGAAGTAACCTTTCTCATAAGCTTTTAATTCATTTAGACTTGGCAGCTTGAATTTTGGAAGGATTACCTCAACGGCTATTCCCCTTGTGGAAAGCATCATTTCCTTAGCACTCATCCTTGCAATTCCTATACCAACAAGAAGTCCCTTTGGATCTCTGATCTGAACTTCATCTCCTTCTTTTATTCCCTTACCGGCCTTTAAAACACCTGGGGCGTAAAGGTGTGCTCCCTGATAAACACTCTCTGCTGCAAATTTATTTGCAACAACCTTTGGCAAGTTAGGTTCATAATCATCAGGAAAATTCGGTCCTTCCCTCTCGAAGTATATCCCCTCTTCAAGGTACGGGCTCCTTTTTGGTTTTAACCCTTCTTTTCTAAGTTCTTCTATGAGCTTCTGCCTGCTTATCTTAAGTGTGTTGACCCTTATGTAGTACTTCTCCACCGGATCCCTCAGCTTTTTCATTATCTCCTCTGCTTCAATTCCAAAAAGATTGTAGTAGTATCTTTGTAGCTCTTCTGGAAACGCTTCTCTGTACATGAAATCACCTAAATCTCAAGGACTTTATACTTCTTTGCCAGTTTTATAAATTCAAAGAGCTTGTTTTCAACCTCTTCACTATCTTTGGCCTCAACTTCAAATTGGAAAACTTCTTCTTGACTTTTTTCTATTTCTCCGTAAACTTCATCAGGATCTCTGGGAGAATTGTGATTGTAGATGTCTTCCAAAAAGTTCTCCGTTCCATAAATATAACTTCGCGGAAATTTTTTAAGAAACTCAATAACAAAGTCTCTGGTTATTTTTTCCTTGGGAATAGCAAACACAAAGTAAAAGCCCTGAATCGTCGCCCCAACCTCTCCCTGCGGCTTTATCTCAAAAGCGGGGTGCGGGTAGAGCATCTCTCTCCATTCACCCTCAAGAAAAATATAAGCATTGAAGACCTCCTCTACCGGTTCGACTTTAAAGCCCAAGGGTTTAAGCTTTTCTCTCAACACTTCGTTCAGCTTAAAAATCTCACCCCAAATTTTGTTTAGATGATCGTGAATTTCAATCATTTTCATACTTTTCACCTCTAAGGAAAGATAGAAGGGAAAATTTAAAGCTTTAGGTCAGCTAAGAGCTAAGTTCAATTGTTCGATTATGTTTGTCTCAACAGTCTCCTTTATTTCTGGGAGTGGCATCTCTATTTTTTGGTTGAGCATCTTCACAGTTAGGGTGAGCTTTAAGGTTACTTCACTCCTTTCTCCCTTCTTTATGTGCTCTGCGATGACCTTGGGGAGGACGTTTGTATCCACTATTGTTCTTATTCTTGCCGTGCCTCTGCCATTCGCTGGGATCACTACCTTCTCAAGGAGTTCCCCTCGCGCTACTTGATATCCATTGGCATCTATGTGGTATTTAATACCAAAGAGAGGCAAAGGAACAGGATTTGGGTTGTAGAGCTCTACATCACTCAAAATCTCAATTCCATTTTCATCGATTTTTCCCCACTTAGACGGCATTCCTTCAATTGCAGGTGTCTTGATCAAGTCTCCAGAGCTTTCTATCGTTACGTTGCTGATATAGGAGAGTAGATCTGTCTTTAGTGGTTTTGAAAAGCCTCCTCTTATAATCGGGATGCCAAATATTAAGTCTCTCACTTGTATCTCAATATTGCTCTGCTCCCCATTTCTTATGTGTTCCTTTAGGGCCTCAATGACCTCTCTGTTCTTAAGAACGAGCACTCCCCTTGCACTGTCCTTTAAAAACCCAACTTTTAGGTCTTTTAGTGTGCCCACCTTTATCCCGGCCCAGTATAAATCCGCCTCCTCAATGTTTATCGAAACTGGGAGAGATTTACCAAAATACACTGTTACGTCAAGCTCTATCGTATTTTCATCCACATATCCCCATTCAGCTCTTATTTGGGGGGTTAGAGTAATTAGTGTATACCCCAAGTAAGCTGCCCAGAGAAACACAATGAGCCCTATTACCCCAAGCACCTTGCCTATCCCCATAATTTTCACCTAAAAATTGAAAGAATTGAAAGCTTAAAAGGGTTTGTCATTCTTTTTTACCTTTCCAGTATGTCCACAAGATTACTACTAAAGCTAAAATTCCTACAAGCACCCCAAAAGCCCTCAAGTTGCTTTTTGTCTTTATATTTTCCTTAACAGGGATTGTAATCGATTCCTCAAAGACGTATACGTTGTCGTCTCCGCTTTCCTTATCGCCAACTGCCCTAATCCGTACCTGAATTGTGTAATCTTTGGGAATGGCATTGTTTGCAATGCTTAACTCCAAAACGCCCTCTCCTTCCTTACCTGAATCAAGGGTTCCAATGTAGTCCGATCTTTTTGAGAGTGTGAAAGGCTGGTCGGCTTTTACAATACCTTGTATTATCACATTTTCAGCCTGCTCTCCACCGATGTTTTTGACCTTTATGTACACAAGCACTTCTTCGCCCTGCCTGGGTGTTTTGTCAAAACTGACCTTTTCAACAGTTATTTTTGGTTTCTCGTTTACTATTATCGGTATCTTAATGACGTCTTCTCTAGTATTGCCTGAAGAGTCTTTGTATTCTATTTTTACCGGAATTTCATAGGTTCCTCCTCTCGCCCCTTCTTTGACGTTTACTTTGAACGTTGCTTTTGCCGAGTCCCCTTGTCTTAAAGTTCCTATGTTTATTATTTGTTCGCTCGTTTCGCTTAACTCAAAGGGCTCTTCAGGCATTGGCTTTAGAATCACATAGCGAGCACTTCCGCTACCAATGTTCTCCACTTCAAAGTTTATCTCCACATTGTTTATTCCAGCCAAAACCCTGCTTGGAGATGTTGAAACCTTTGAAATTATTATATGCTCCCTGCCAAGAATTGGCACACCAATTAGCCTCTCATCCGTTAGCTTTTCATCATTTGGTGTGCTCAAGTATTCCAGCGAAATCTTTAAGGGATAAATGCCGTTCTCAAGTCTTTCGTTTGCTTTTAAATGGAACTCAAGAACTTTCTCTTGGCCCGGACTTAGCTCAGATAAGTACTTTATGTTGTCTTCCCCGATAGGCAGAAAAGCATTGATGTTTTCCCTAGCAAGCTGTTCCATTATCTGATTTAGGGCAACTTGAAGATTTTCACTCATACTTTGACTTCCTTGGATAGGAAGGCTCTGGAGAGCGGAGAGATCAACTTTTGTGACTTCTCCAGGTACATTCACTTCACTTGGCTCTATTCTAAAGGAAAATGCCCTTGCCGTTTCATCTCCAACGTTTTTCACTTTTACCTTGAGCACGAACTCGTCCCCAGGCTCTATTGCCTTTGGATCCATTTCAACACTCTCAATTTCAATAAAGGCTTGATTCCTTCTTACAACCTGAATTGAGAAGTCAAATGTCTGCTCTCTCTGGTCTTTTGAATCACCGCTGTAGTATGAAACCTTCAACCTCATCGGATAGCTTCCCGTGGATGCATCCTCACTTATGTGAAGCCTGAATTTGTATTCCATAACTCTGTTGGTATTTATGACGTAAGTAAAGTGCTGTCTTGTTGTGTTATCAATTAATACCGCCCCATTCCGGAGCTCTAATAAGGGCGAGAGGTCAACAAGTACTTCCTTCGCAGGTTCTAAGCCGAGGTTCCTAAGACCAATGGTTATCTCAAAGTCTTCTCCCGGATGAACTGTTTCCGGTTTTTCAATGTTCTCTATTTCAAAAGTTGCCTCTCCCTCACGAATTACAGTTATGGAGAAATAATCAAAGCCCTGCAGCATTTGCAAATTCTCTCCCATCTGCACATGATATGCAAGTGAAATGTAGAGAGGATAAATACCCGGATCGACGTTTTCATTTACCTTGAACTTGAATTCAACCACTTTTTCCTCTTTTCCATCCAGATACTCTATGTATCTCACAGCGCTATCTACAGGCAAAAGAACACTTTGAATTACCCCACTTTGAGATGCCACTTGGGCTATCGCCTCTGCTCCTCCGCCGGAAGGGATAAAAGAAACGGGTGTTGGAGACACAACTACCGTGATAAACCTTGCCTTTAAGGCCCCTTCATTCTTTACATGGATTTTAAGGGTAATTTCATCGCCGGGTCTCACCTTCTTTGGTGTTTCGGCCCATGCTGTAAGGTATGCCGATATCATCGAGGCCTTCCACTCGGAAGGACCACTTATGCTTATTCTAGCTCCATTTGGGTAAATCTGAAGGGCTGTAATGTATACTTTCTCCCCGTCTACTTCAACTTCTATAGTCTCGTTTTCTCCTATGAGGGCTATATTGGGATAGGTAATCGTCATAAGAAGGTCTTCCTTTGATATGCCCAATTCGGGATGCTCCTCAACGGTTTGGAAAACCGCATCCACAATCTCTTCTTGAGATGCATTGCTGAGCCAGAGATAGAATTGAGCAAGCTCTATGGGATTCGTTGTATTGTAGCCAAGTGTCTCTGCCATTGCATTGAGAAAGGTGACATTTGTGAGAAGCTCTTGTATTTTGTCGGGATTGGGGACTTGAATTGACTCGTAACCCATGTTCAGCACTTTGTTATCCTTTATGATTAGTATCATGGCTTTGTACTCATTCTCCACATAGTCCTTCTGGACATCCTGAAGAACGACCACAAGTGGACCCACAAGTATTGAGTCTCCTTTGTTGAGGTAACCCTCAAAGAGAAGTTCCTCTTCAGCCACAGCAAGATTAAAACTACTCACGATGATTAACAGTCCCAATATAAGCCCAAAATGTTTTCTCATTTCTCCTCACCTCTCATCTTTTCTCCATAAAACAGCTGGAGTAAAGCGGGTGTCACAGTAAAAGCTGCGAACATTGAGGCGAAGATTCCAATTGCTAAGGTTTTTCCAAAGTCATGTATCGCAGTGAGCTCTCCGCTAAGCAAAGCTAAAAATCCTCCAGCTGTTGTTAATCCTCCGACCAAGATTCCGGGGCCAACTCCCTCAAGAGCTGATATTATAGGATGAGGATTACCCTCTCTAAACTCCTCTAAAAACCTATGGGTAAGGTGCATCCCATAATCCACCCCAAGGCCAACTATCATTGAGATAACACCAGCTAAGGTTTGATTGAAAGGTATCCCAGCAAGCCCCATGTAACCAACGGTCCAAAGGGCACCAAGGAACATGGGCAGTATCATTGCAATCGAAACCAATGGCCTTCTAAAGAGCATTATGACGACCAGTAAAACAAGGATGCTACCATATGTTGATATCTTGGCAACCTCCTGATTTGTGAGATTACCCAAAACGTAACTCAGATACGAATCCCCAGCAGGTCTTATCTCAACTCCTGGTGGGACATCTGCATTTTTTGCCTGCTCTTCAAAGTAGTGCATAATAGCTCCAAATTCATCAGGCCTAACCCCACCAAAGTTGCCCTTTAGCTGGATTAGAGTCATCGAGTAGTCCTCACTCACAGAAGCCTTTCCCTCTTTTATGGCCTCTTTTATTTTTTCCTTATCTTGAGGAATGTACCCATATTTTTTGACAACCACATCCACTATGCTGTTGGTCTCAAAGACGTTGTTATAATGGGAATCAGCTAGTATTCCCTGCTCAAAGCGATAAATAGCCCTAACCACTTCCGGATCTCTTACGTCATCTGCCTTCACTATTAAATCCACCTCATCCTGACCACCGAACTCATATCTAACATCCTTCATTGCCTCAATTTCAGGTATGCCTTCGGGAATCATTTTCTCAAGTCTAACCTCCGTTGTTACCTGAGTCAAACCATAAAGAAACACAAGGGTCATTAGGGACACAATAAGCAGGGTTGTTTTCGGATGTCCCTTGATGAGCCTCCCAAGGGTGTTAAAGAATTTAGCAATAAAACCTGAATGTGCTCTTATCTCAGGCACTTCATGTTTTCCATTAATTTTCTTAATAATATCCTCATAGATCATTATAAGGGAAGGGGTTATTACAACCGCATTTATCGCCGCTAAGCTGAGGCCCATTATTAAGACAAAGCTTAATCTCCGAAGAGAAGGTAAAATGGAAAGAGCCAACGCAGAAAATCCAGCTATAGTTGTTAGAGCCGCCCCCAGCAAGGCTTTTCCAGTTTCCGCTATTGCTTCTTCTGCCGATTCTTCAATGGCTCTTCCTTTCTTTCTCTCCTCGAAATAGCGGTTAGTTACGTGAACGCCATAATCAATTCCCATTCCAACTATCATAGCTCCAACCACTGTCGTTACCATGTCTATTGGGATTCCAAGAAGTCCCATAAAACCAAGGGTCATTGCTACGCCAAATACTAGAGGTATCAGAGGAAGCATCGCTCTAAAAACGGATTTGTAGAAGTAGATTAACAAGAAAGCCACGAATAGAAAAGCAATCGTCATTGTTCTATTTAGATCACTTTGAAGCATTGCCAGAATTCTATATGCGATTCCAATCGTCCCAGTCTGGATAACCTCCACATTTTTTGGGAAATTTACCTCATTTACATCACGCTTAATGTCCTCATAAATTCTCTGCACTGCCCGAGAGCCCGATGCAGATGTTAGAGTAGCTATTACAAGAGTTGTCCTGTAATCGGAGCTTATTAATCCTTGTAAAGCCTCTGGGGGAAGCGTATTTAAAACAAATCTAACTTCCTCTTCGTTTTCAGGCAATCTACCGAGGATTTGGATAAAGATATCCGCAATGCTTGTTGTGTCTGTTACGTATTCGTGCTCCCTCAAACGTTCTTCAAGCTCGTATATTGCCCTTATTACCTCCGGATCTCGAATATCGTAAACCCCTCCTTCCTCAATAGAGACTACTTTAACAATTATTAAAGCAGAGTCTCCGCTTTGAAATTCATTTTGGAGTGTCAAATAGTCTCTCACTGCCGGCAAATCCTGAGGAAGCTGTTTGGTAAGATCGCTTTCGAATTCTAGCATCTTTATTCCATAAAAAGAGATAACTAGCAAGAACAAGGCTATCAATGAGAATGCCGCCCTGTATTTTACTATTATTCTCGCGAGCCTTTTGAGCATTCTCTCACCTCTGAACTTTTGGAACTTTCCGAAAGATTTAGATGATTGGCATTTAAAAGTTTTGCTGGGTGTAAGATATGTTCACAGGACCCAGTTTTTCTTTTCCGTGGCATGGTTTAATATTCTTCTGATTTAAAAACTTCACTTCTGATTTCGCTCTAACTTCTCTAACGCCAAAAAAGCAAACCGTGATCAAATGGGGCTTGAATGAAAGAATTGAAACAAAATCCACTTGCAGACAAAATGCTTTTGTGATAGTCGCATAATCTCCACGCGGGGTATGAATCCTTGGACTAAAGATTTTGGAAGTCTAATGGTCTCAACCACCCCTTCTATCGAATCAAACTCTACAAAAACCTCCACAGCTGCTCGCTGAGAGCCTTAAGCATTTCCAAAGCCCACTCATTCACATAATCCGTTTCCTCCTTCACATATTTTTGTTGCAGTGTCTGAGCAATCACTACCAATGTATTGGCGCAGGAGGTTAGCCTTGAGGAAGACCATCATAGGAGATACTACCTCTTTAGCACTCCCGTCATTGGTTTTCGGATTGAACAGAGAAAAGGTTTTGAGTGAGAATATCCGCCTTAAAAATCACAAACAGGACACTTGAAGACCCTAACTATACCATTAGAGGATTATTTAGCACAAAAGTTAAGGTGCCAAACGTGAGTATATACCTGGTGAATAGGATGGACGTGCTAAGCAAAGTTAAGGTCAGAGTTGAAAATATTGTCGCCTCAATAGACCTGCATAGAGAGATTGATTTAGAAAAAGTTGTCAGCAACTTAAAAAATGTCGAATACGATCCAAGCATTTTTCCTGGTGCAATATACAAGCTTGAAAAGCCCAAAACTACCTTTTTAATTTTTGATACTGGAAAGCTGGTGTGTACGGGAGTAAAGAACACTGAGGAGGTAAAGGAAGCAGTTAAAACACTTGTAAGGCAACTAGAAAAATTGGAAATGAAGTTTTCAGAGGAGCCAACAATTGAAATTCAAAACCTAGTAGCTTCTGGAGACCTAAACATGGGAAATCTGGACTTAGACATCATAGCTTTAACTCTGCCTAACTGTGAGTATGAGCCGGAGATATTTCCTGGAATAATTTACAGAGTAAGGAGTTCGAGATTGACAGTGCTTCTGTTTACTACAGGCAAAATTGTTGTTGCTGGAGCTAGGAACGAAGATGACGTCTGGTTTGCTGTAAAAAACCTCCTCGAGGAATTAGAAAAGCATGAAATTATGTGAAATTATAACCATATGGGAGCAATGCGATAAGCTTAAATATGCAAATTTTTTTACATACATATGAAGGTGACTCTCATGGAAACATCAGAGGCGCCCTTAAATGAAGCGGAAATAATAGATTATCTCCATAAAGTGATGGACAACAGGTTTGCGAGCTTCATCCTCAAGGAAATGACGGAGGTCAAAAAGCTTGAGAAATCCCTCGGCGTGTATGCTGGGGTTTTAAAACCAAAAGGCATCAAGGAAAGGCTCCACGCAAAAATCGTCGGCGAGGCCCTTGAGAAGGGCGCCGAGAAGTTCGGAGCAAGCCCTGAGGCGATTAAAAGCCACCTCAAAGACCCCTACATGAGGAAGGGCTTCGCCGTGGTACTCAGGAGCATAGCGGAGTACGGAATAACGAAGCCCCAGAGGCTGGTTGCGCCTTTTATGGTCGTCTGGGACTTCACGAAGCAGTGCAACCTCAGGTGCAAGCACTGCTACGCCAACGCCACGCCGTATCCGGCACCCGATGAGCTGACCCTTGAGGAAAAGCTGAACATCGTTGACCAGCTTGACGAGGCTGGTGTTGCCGCCATATCCTTCTCTGGAGGGGAACCCCTGATAAACAAGGACTTCTGGAAGGTTGCTGAGTACGCCGCCTCGAAGGGCTTCTACCTCTCTGTCGCCACGAACGGAACCTCCATCTCCGAAAAGGTTGCGAAAAGATTGAGAAAGGTCGGGATAAGGTACGTTGAAATAAGCCTTGACGGACCAACTCCAGAAATTCACGATGAGTTCAGAGGGGTTAAGGGTGCCTTTAACGCTGCAATCAGGGGGATAAAGAACGCCAAAGTTGCAGGGCTCAGTGTAGGGATAGCCACAACGGCAACCCGCGAGAATCTGGATTACATTCCCGAAATACTGGAGCTCGCAAGGGAGCTGGAGGTAAGAAGGTTCATAGTCTTCAACTTCATACCCACTGGAAGGGGAAAGGGGATAGTCAGGGAGGATCTCACTCCCGAGGAGAGGGAAGAGCTCATGAAGTACCTCTACAACGAATGGAAGAAGGGAGATATACAGATCTTCTCCACCTGCCCGGCATATGCGAGAATATCAATAACCGCGATGGACAGGGGCACGGGTGATAAGATTTCGCCAACTCATTTTGCCGAAATTGAGATACCGAAAGAGTTTGGTGGAGCGGCGAAGGCACTGACCGAGTTCATAGGTGGCTGTGGTGCGGGGAGGATTTACTGCTCAATAGAACACAACGGCGATATTCAGCCCTGCGTGTTCATATCCATTAAAGTCGGCAACGCCATAAAGGACGGCTTCGTGAACGTGTGGAAGAACAGCGAGGTCTTCAACAGGCTGAGAGACAGGGATGCACTTGATTACGCCTGCAAGGACTGCCCGTTCAGGTACGTGTGCGGCGGTTGCAGGGCGAGGGCGTACGCGTATTATGGTGATATCCTCGCCCCTGACCCCGGGTGCATACTTATGAAGGAGGAGTGGGAGAAGCTTGTTCAGAAGGTGAATTTAAATGAAAATCCTGCTCATCTCGCCCCCGACTATCAGCGCTATTAAAGCGATTGTGGGTACGACGGGCCCGCCCCTTGGTTTGGCATATTTGGCATCTATGGTTAGGGACGAGCACGACGTGAAAATCGTTGATTCTTTGGCGGAGGACTACACCTACAGGGACGTAGAGAGGATAATAAAGAAGTACGACCCCGACGTCGTTGGGATAACATCAACGACTTCCATGATGCCAGATGCCTGCATAGTTGCAAAAATCGCGAAGATGCACAATGAGAACGTGAAGGTTGTTATGGGAGGTCCCCACGTTACCTTTGTCCCGGAGAGAACCTTCAAGGAATGCTCCTACATAGACTTCATAGTGCGGGGGGAAGGTGAGATAACGTTCAAGGAGCTCATCGATGCCCTTGACAAGGGGAAAGACACATCGAATATTTTGGGGCTGAGCATAAACATGGAAGGGAAGGTAAGGAACAACCCTCCCCGGCCCCTGATAAAAGATGTGGATACTATTCCCATGCCATCTTACGACCTGCTTCCCATGGAGAAGTACCGGGCGGATGGAGTGAGGTTCGGAACCGTGATGACGAGCAGGGGCTGTCCGTTTGACTGCGTTTTCTGCTCCTCCTCCCTGCAGTTTGGCAAGAGGTGGCGCGGGCATAGCGATTCGAGGGTCATCGAGGAGCTGAGGATACTCCACGACGAGTACAAGATTCGGGAGATAGAGTTCCTCGATGATACATTTACGTTAAACAGGCCGAGAGCAATAAGGATTGCGAAAAGGATTAGGGAGGAGGGTCTCGATATCTCCTGGTCGGCCTCTTCAAGGGTTGACCTCTTCACGGACGAGGTTGCCAGGGCTATGAAGGCCGGCGGCTGCCATACCGTTTATTTCGGAATCGAGTCCGGCTCCCAGAAAACACTTGACTTCATCGGCAAGAGAATAACCCCCGAGCAGTCAATGGCGGCTGTCAAGAAGGCGAAAAAACACGGGCTCAATGCTTTGGGTTCCTTTGTCATAGGCTTTCCAGAGGAGACGAGGGAAGACGTGGAAAAGACCATAAAGTTCTCCAAGAAGGTAGGGGTGGAGTACGCCCAGTTCACGATAGCCACCCCTTACCCCGGAACGAGGCTGTGGAGCTACGCCCTGTCGAAGAATCTCATCCTGACGTTCAACTGGAGGAAATACACCACGTTGGATCCGGTAATGAAGCTGAAGAACTTCACCTCCAAGCAGATAAAGAGAATGCTCCAGAAAGCCTATTTGTCCTTCTACCTGCGCCCATCGTATCTGATTAAGGATATAATTTCAAGGAAGGGATTCATATTCAGGAGGGCCATTCCGAGGGCAATAGAGCTGCTAAGGATGAGGATGACGTCTGATTTATCGTAAAAAACCCCCTCCTCGAGGTATTAGAAAAATACGGACTTATAAACATGGGGGGATAATGCGATAAACTTAAATATGCAAATTTTTTTACATGGGTATGAAGGTGAGAAATATGGCAAGGATCGTACTGAGCACCGATGAGACGCTAACGAGCACGTATCATGACGTTCCTCTATTGGATTTTCTCGGCTGTGCTCCCTATGACAAGCTTCCGAAGTGGGTCTTCAGTCTCCTCGACAGCCAGCTTCCAGACGAGAACGGCGTTTTAACCCAGGCCCCCTACGGACTCAGGAAGATTGAGGCTGCACTGCTTGCTCAGGGATTCAGGAGGGAGGAAATCGTCGTTGCACACCCGCGCAAAATCGGGAAGTTTATCGGCGATGACACTACCATAGTGGCCCTTTACGAGATGGACCCCATGGGCTTGGGCCCAGTGAGCATGATGTTCACTAACGGTGGCCAGTGGAAGAACTACACGAGCGTTAAGTTCAGGGAGCTCGTCGAGCAAATAAACCACATCAGGGACGCCAAAGGGCTGAACTTTAAGCTCGTCGTTGGAGGTCCAGGAGCGTGGCAGGTGGACTTCAAGAGAGAGGAGAGAGAAAAGCTTAAAATTGATCATGTAATTATTGGTGAAGCAGATCATGTTGCCGGAGACATTTTCAGGGACATAGAGACTGGCAATGCTGATGAGACGATCTTCATAAAGGGCTGGCCGAGGGTCGAGCAGATACCCACGATAGTTGCCCCCTCATATAAAGGCATGGTCGAGGTCATGCGCGGTTGCGGAAGGGGCTGCCGCTTCTGCGAGCCGAACCTGAGGGTGGCCCGCTACATACCCCTTGAAAAAATCGAGGAGGAGATAAGGCTCAACAGGAGGGGGGGAATAGACCACGCCTGGCTTCACAGCGAGGACATCTTCCTCTACAAGGTCGAGGACAAGAAGAACTTCTATCCAAACGCTGAAGCAGTAGTTGAGTTGTTCGAGATGGCCAGGAGCTACACCAGGAACGTCAATCCAACCCACGGGGCTGTAGCTGGAGCACTAGCAAACCCGGGGATGATAGAGAGGATTTCAGAGATAGTCGAGGCCGGCTCGGATCACTGGATTGGCATACAGGTGGGCTTCGAGACAGCCTCACCAGAGCTCATCGGGAAGTACATGAACAACAAGATGAAGCCCTTCTCGCCCGAGGAGTGGCCGTGGGTTCTGCTGAACGGCACTTATGTTCTCAACAAGAACTACTGGTTCCCAGCTTACACAACAATACTCGGACTCCCGGGGGATACCGAGGAGGACGAGATTATGACTGCTCAACTCATAGTGACGATGGAGAAGGAGCTTGAGAAGAAGCTTGGCAACAGGGCGCACTTCACTGTCACACCGTTAGCTTTTGTTCCAATGGGCCTGCTGAAGGATCAGGAGTTTTACCGCATAGACGAGATGATAACATACGGACAGTTCCTCCACCTGTACCACGCATGGAGGCATTTGTATAAGGAAGTGATTAGGGGCCTGCCTATGGTCATGCGGAATAACCTGTTCCTGATTCCATTCTACCCGCTGGCAAGACTCGGAGCGCGCCTGGTAGTTGGGCATTTAAGAAAATGGGGAATCAAACATGGATTTAATCCAGATAAAAGGCTCGAACCTTTGGATGTTAGAATAGAGGTGGATGAGCATAGATGGTACCCAGTTCCATCGCTAATTGAAGCGTATTAGAAAAGAGGAGGCGTTAAACTTATCAAGAATAATTGCATTGGTATAAAGTGGATTGAAGCGTATTAGAAAAAGGAGGTGTTGGCTATGCCGAAGGTGGAGATTGAGAAAGAAGAAGGAGAAGTGAGAATTGCCGTAGATAAGGCAACCCTTGAGAAGCTGGAGAAGGCCGTGGAAACACTTGAGGAATTAAAGAAGCAGGTGCCAGAAATTCCAAAACCCAAAATAGAGGAGGTCATAACCTCCATTGTAGAGGCAAAGGAAAAGCTGCTTCCAAAAGTGGATGTGGAGAAAATTATTGAAACGGTCAAAGGCAGTGAAACAGAGCTTCACATCAAGTTTGACAAGTTGACCTTGGATGGAGAGGTTACAATAAAATTTGCTCCACTAAAGAAGGAGTGATTTCTCCCTTATTTTATTTTTTATGGTGATAGTGGTGAATGCGAAAACCCTTGTAGAAATGCTTCTCAAGCTTCAGAGCTTAATAGCAGAGGGCTCACTTGAGATAAAGGTTGGAGGCAATTTTATTGCAATAGGCAGAGATGAGGTAATCGTGGATATATCAAGCCCGGAGGAGATAACTAGGTTTGCAAAGGCATCATGGAAAGGCATGGAAAGCGGCCCTACAAAGAGTGTAAAAAGCATCCCGGAGGTTATGAGACTCGTAGGAGAGGTTGGAGAAAAGCTAAGCGAAGAGAGAAAAACACTCACCATCAAATATCAGGGTAGAGATGTTGTGATAATGGGCTTTAAAGCAAATCCTGGCATTCTTGGAATGAATAACGTCGAAATTAAAGATAAGCTGGAGCTAATGAAACTCCTCTCTGCTCTCCTGTGATTTATACACTTTTTAACCCATTTTCAAGTGAGGTGATGAAATGCCGACCATAATTGTTGAAGGCCCGCCAATTAGTGTTGAGAAGAAAAGAGAGCTCGTGAAAAGGCTTGCCGAGGTGGCATCAGAGGTTTATGAGATAGAACACATAACCGTTCTTATAAAGGAAAACCCACCCGAGAACGTGGGTATTAATGGGGAGCTTCTGCTGGACAGGAAAAGGAAACAATAAAGCAGAGGAAATAGATACCTTCGACCCCGACGTTGTATGCTTCACCACCATAGCATCCACTTACGTAAACCCCTCTCTAAGGATTGTCAGGAAAATAAAGGAGGCCTCATACCTGAAAATGTTTCACGAAGCTATGAATCAAGGAAGAACACAAAAACTTGAGAACAATTCATCCCTAAATTAATCCAAGCCCTTAGGTAGCTTTCTTTAACAATAACGGACGGTGTTAAGATCTCTCATAACTTTCGGAAATTTCCGAAAATTTTATATTCTCAAAATCATAAAAAGTCCTAGCAACAACATGAAAGCATTCATAGTATTGTCACAAGGCAATGCACGATGATGACATGCTTTGTTGAGACCTCGATATACCCGTTGAAGTGGGAGTACAAGATGTTAAAGAGCTTTCAAAGCTCAAAAATTAAACTTCTAGATGAAGGCCTATATGGTGAAGGACTAATTGTTGAGGAGGGGGGATGAGAGTGGGTGTAGATGAAGCCAAGAGAATAATGATGGAGCACTTTGCAAATACCGCAAGGAGATTCGGATTAAGCGAACTTTATGGATATATCTACGGCCTGCTCTTCTTTGAAGATGAACCTTTAAGCTTGGGAGAAATTGCCGAGAGGACAGGATACTCCCTCTCCTATGTAAGCACAGCTCTCAAGCTTCTGGAAAAGATCGGTCTAGTAAAAAGGATTAAAAAGCCAGGGGATAAGAGGGCATATTACACGGCAATAAAGAACATTCGAGAATGGAGAAAAGAAGCGTACTACAAGAAAATAGAAGAAGACATAAGGCAAACTAGGGAAAACCTTTTGAAAGCGTTGAAGGAGATAGAGAACGACGAAAGCGAAGAGGCAAAAAAAATTAGACAGAGAATAGAATTTGCCCTTCAAAGAAATGCCACCACAGAGAAAATTGTAAACATTTTTTTGAAGCATGAAGATGAGGAAGTCCTAAAAATGCTCTTGGAGTGCCTTGAAGAAAAGCTAAACAGTGAAAACCCTTAAAAACAGGATCAGGTTAATTAAGGCGGTGGTTAAATGAACGAACTAGCTGAGGCTTTGTGGTACATCCTCCCAGCGTATTTTGCAAACGCCTCTCCGGTAGTCTTCAAAGGCAAGACACCAATGGACTTTGGAAAGAAATTTATTGACGGAAAGAGAATCCTTGGGGATGGGAAAACTTGGAGGGGCTTTTTTGGAGGCCTATTTACCGGGATTTTAATAGGGAGTATTCAGTATCAAATCAAGCCCGATTTTTATGGCTCCTTCTCAGTTGCCTTAAAGCTAAGCGTTGCACTTTCTTTTGGAGCTCTTCTGGGAGATCTGATAGGAAGTTTTGTTAAGAGAAGAATAGGCATGGATAGAGGATATCCAGCGGTTGGTCTCGACCAATGGGGCTTTCTAGTTTCTGCGCTGGTTTTAGCATATCCAATAAAAACCATCACAACGGGACAAGTATTGTTCCTTCTGGTTGTAACTCCATTCATTCATTGGGGAGCGAATGTTCTCGCATATAAGCTAAAGTGGAAAAGCGTCCCTTGGTGAGTTCACTAGCCATAACAAACCTTTTATAAGATACAACAAGTATTTTGGATGGTGAGAAAATGAGGATAAAGGTGAGGTATTTTGCCCGCTTTAGGGAACTTACCGGGATAGGAGAAGAGAAAATCGAACTTCCAGAGGGAAGCAAGGTAAGAGACCTTATTGAAAAGATAAAAGAGCTTTATCCAAAGTTTAAAGATGAAATTTTTGGTGAAGATTACGACGACAATGCAGAGGTAAATATATCCAGAAACGGCAGATATGCTTCTTTTGAGGAGGAATTAGAAGATGGAGATATTGTCGCATTATTCCCTCCAACAAGCGGTGGATGATAATGTTAACTGAAAAAGAGCTGGAAAGATATGACAGGCAGATTAGAATCTTTGGCATTGAGGGACAAGAAAAGCTTAAGAAAAGCAAAGTAGCCGTTGTAGGCGTTGGCGGTTTAGGAAGTCCAGTGGCGTGTTATTTGGCTGCTGCAGGAGTAAACCTTTTGCTTATAGATGAGCAACTCCCAGAGCTGAGCAATTTAAACAGACAAATTCTCCATTGGGAAGATGATTTAGGCAAAAATCTAAAGCCAATATCCGCAAAATGGAAGCTTGAACACTTTAATTCAGACATCAAAATAGATACCTTTACAGGAAGGCTTACAAGAGAGAACATAAGAGAGGTTCTCAGCGATGTTGACGTTATAGTTGACTGCTTAGACAACTTTGAGACAAGGTATCTGCTGGATGAGTTTGCCCACAAAAAAGGAATCCCCCTAGTTCACGGAGCTGTGGAAAGCTTTTATGGACAGGTAACCACTATAATTCCAGGAAAAACAAAAAGCCTCAGGGAGATCTTTCCTATCCCACCGAAGAAGAAAGAAAACTTTCCAATTTTGGGAGCAACAGCTGGAGTTGTTGGAACTATACAGGCGACAGAAGTCATAAAGCTCTTAACCGGTAAAGGGGAAGTGCTAGCGAATAAATTGCTTGTCGTTGATTTGATGCACAATTCCTTTGAGGTGATAGACCTTGAGGGTTAGGCTATTTAAAAAGCCCGAAGACTTCGAGATCAACAAGGCCATTGAGGTAGTTTCGTCTCCAAAAAGCGGAGGGATTGCAGTATTTCTCGGAAAAGTTAGGGAAGAAAGCCATGGCAGAAGGATTAAAAAGCTCATTTATGAGGCCTACGAAGAAATGGCAATAGAAGAGATGAAGAGGATTCGGGATGAGGCATTGAAAAAATTCTCAATACTAGATATGGTTATATGGCACCGCCACGGAGAGCTTGAAGTTGGAGAGAATACAATTCTTATAGTTGCTGCCGGAAAACATAGAAAAGAGGTATTTGAAGCCTGTATATGGGCTGTAGATGAAGTAAAGAAGAGAGTCCCCATATGGAAGAAAGAAGTAACCGACGAAGGTGAATTCTGGATTGAAGGAGAAAAAGCAATACCAGACAAAAAGGTACATTAGGGTCTCTTTTTAACCATTATTTGCTGTAATTTGGGTCACTATAAATAATAGTAAAATTAATAAGCCTTCTTATCGTGTAGATAGTGGTGGTTAGATGGAGCCGAATAGTAACGATATGGCTTTTAATATGGGTCAACACATCGTTACTTTTGCCAAACCGCCATGGGTAAAGAGAGAACACACCGGAAAGCTTGAAAGACTTATAATGCAGCTGGGGTCCGGAAAAGGAGAGTTTTCAGAGGTGGAAGGGATACCAAGATCAATAGGGTGCATTGGTAACAATAGATTTATTCTTCGAGATGCCCCTATGGAACCCAGGCGTATAAAAGAGGATAATAAGAGAGTTCTCACTAATTTCTGGTGAAGATCTCTATCTAACAAACTACGACGATCTATCTCTCTTAGAAGAGCTTTCCCGCTTCTCCGCGACACTTCCGATTGAAAATGTTTACCCCGTCGTAAGACTCGAGGATTTCGAGAGAGCGGATCTTCCTTCCAATGTAAAACCCATTGTGGAAGTTAGGTATTCCAGTGAAAATATAAAAAAGCTTCAAAACATTGAAGATGTCCATGCTGTGCTTCTTATGATTAAGGGGAATGAAATTGGAAGTATTAAAGATCTCCCACTTCCTTTCGAAGTTTACATCGATGTACTCTTTCCCGGTTCACTGAAAAAAGTAGATTTTGATCTAATGGAAGCTAAGGGGATATTTAAAATTCATAACAATTTTCATCTATGTCTAAGCGGCACTCTGGCTATAACAAGGGAAGGCTTCGCTCTTCCTTGTCCTCTTTTGCGGAATTTTATAATAGGGAACGCCAAAGAGTTAAGCCTAAAGCAGATACTTCGGAAACGCAGATTGAAAAGATTCTGGAAATTAGAGAAGAAAGAAATAGAGGGTTGCAAACTCTGCCCATTTAACTCTACATGTCACGATTGCAGGGCACTGGAATATTATGCTTCTGGCGACATAATGGGGCTGGAGTACTGTCCTCTAGATCACCCCCTAGGACATAATGTCCAAAAAAGTTTTATGTCATGGAAAATTAAGTAATAGCGGGTGATGGAAATGGTCAAAATAGAGGTTGTAGAGATAGAAAAGCCCGAGGGGGTAGAATGCATCATTGGTCAGGGGAACTTCTCAATCTTCACGGTCGATGACTTAGCTAGAGCTCTTCTCACGGCAGTTCCTGGAATAAAGTTTGGGATTGCCATGAACGAAGCAAAGCCGCAACTAACAAGATACACAGGAAACGATAAAGAACTCGAAGAATTAGCTGCAAAAAATGCTTTGAAAATTGGGGGAGGCCATGTGTTTGTTATCCTCATGAAAGATGCCTTCCCAATAAACGTGCTCAATACAATCAAAAACCACCCAGCGGTTGCCATGATCTATGGAGCAAGTGAAAACCCCTTGCAAGTCATAGTGGCCGAAACAGAACTTGGACGCTCTGTCTTAGGAATAGTGGATGGAAAAGCTGCAACTAGAATCGAAACTACCGAACAGAAGAAAGAGAGAAGAGAACTTGTTGAAAAAATTGGCTACACTATAGATTAACTTTTTAATCTTTGCAGTTTTTATTCGTTTAGGTGAAAACAATGCGATTAGTGTTCGTAACTTCTAACAAGGGAAAAGTCGAAGAGATTAAGAAGTATCTCTCTCCCCTGGGTGTGGAAATTGTGCAAAAAAATATAAAATACCCCGAAATACAGGCAAACACTCTGGAAGATGTCGTGGCTTTTGGAGTAAGCTGGTTAAAGGAGCATATAGGCGAACCCTTTTTTATAGATGATTCCGGTCTTTTTATTGAGAGCTTAAAGGGCTTTCCAGGGGTTTATTCCGCTTATGTTTACAAAACCCTAGGAAACGAAGGTATTCTCAAGCTCATGGAGGGAATCAATGATAGGAGGGCATATTTCAAAAGCGTAATAGGATATTACGACGGAGAGCTTCACGTATTTACGGGGGTTGTGCATGGGAAAATAATTAACGAGAAACGCGGCAGTAAGGGCTTTGGATTTGATCCAATATTCATGCCAGAGGGCTACAATAAAACATTCGCCGAAATGGAAATAGAGGAAAAAAACAAAATTTCCCACAGAGGACTTGCCCTAAAAGAATTCACACGATGGTTAAAAGAAAATCTTAAAAAGGATTGAATGACAATAAAGACCGATATTTTATTGAAAATTTGACAATTATGGGGGATTTGCATGAGTGAGGTGTTGGATACAATTGATTTAAAACTGCTAAAAGAGCTCAAGGAGAACTCAAGAGAAAACATAGCCAGCTTGAGTAAAAAACTGGGCATTCCAAGGACAACTGTCCATTACAGGATAAAGAAACTCGTAAACGAGGGTATCATAGAGAAATTCACAATCAAACCCAACTACAAAAAGCTCAATTTGGGAACTACAGCGTTTATTCTTGCTAGGTATGAGCCCGATTCAGGACTTACACAGAGGGAGGTTGCTAAAAGGATTGCTCAGATTGAAGAAGTTTACGAAGTTCACATAATTGCAGGAGAATGGGATCTCCTGATAAAGGTTAGGGCTCCCTCGGCTGAGGACATTGGAAAAGTTGTAATTGACAAGCTTAGAGAGATAAAGGGCGTTGGACAAACCGTAACCATGGTTTCGTTTGTTACTGTGAAAGAAGAACCCTAAAGCGGGCAATGATTAACGTTCTCCTTTCTGATTTTTATGATGAAGTAGCAAGAAATGAGCCTGCAGAATCACTCTTTATTTTTGAAAACCCTAATTCTACCAAAACAGATTGGTGGGGGCGCGGGGATTTGAACCCCGGTCCGCGGGTTTCTCCGGGTCAGAGCTCCAAAGGCTCATCCCCAAATCAGCAAACCCGCTCGTCTTCACACCTCTGGAGCCCGCGATGATGGACCAGGCTACACCACGCCCCCGTCAATAACACTAAAGCTAACGCCGATTTATAAAGTTTGCGATGTCACTAGAAAGAACCCAATTAGGATGAAAAACGAAAAATCCAAAAAAGTTATCAAAGTGTGGAAATATGGAAAAGGCTCTCCATTAATCTTCCAAAGAGATAGCTTAGGAAAGCCGCCCCCAGCCCAGTGGATGTCATCTCAAAGACCTTCTTTCTTATTGAGATCCCTGAAAGTATCGAGATAACACTCGCAACTATGCCCAAAGCAGTGCCAGCTAGAAGGATCGAGAAAGGCAAAGCCAACAGCGAAGAGGGGGCAATGAAATACGGTAATACTGGAAAGGCTATTCCTGTTAAATAAGCCAGACCAGTATAGAGAGCCGAACGAAGTTCATTCTCTTCTCCTTCTTGCATAAGAAGACTTATCATTGCGTTCTCATTAGAAGAGAGCTTTTCTGCAACCTCTCTTGCAACATCCTCCGGCATACTGCTTTCTAAGAGCCTCTCAACGAGCTCTTTCTTTGCCCTCTCTGGAGAGACTCTAAAAAGCACTTCCATTCTCTGTTTTACACTCTCGTTTACCTGTCTTTGAGATCTAACCGAGATAAAAGCACCTATTCCCATAGAAAGTGCTCCTGCTACTCCAACTATTAACCCACTAATCCCCACTATCTTTGGATTATGAACGTAAACTGCCGAAAGTCCAGTAACAGCTCCCAAAAGCTCTACAAGACCATCGTTCATCCCAAGGACAAAATCCCTTATGTTTTCCACGTGGAAGCGTTTCTTGCTTTCATAGAAAAAGCGCTCATGTTCAAGCTCATCTAGAATTATCTTCGAAATCACTTCTCTTTCTTCATCGCTAAGCTTGTATTTTGTTAGAAAGTTAAAATACTTCTGAATTGCCGAGTTTTCCCCCATCTCAAGCAAAGAAACAATAGTTCCCGGCCCTAAAAGCTTCCTAAGCACTTTCACAAAAAAGAAGCCCAGTCTGCCTATTTTTACTTTTTTCGGTTTTTTGCCCCTCTTGGCCAGAAAGTCGTGCCAGAACTTTGCGTGATTGAATTCAATATGAGACAGCCTTAAAAATTCATCTCTCAGCTTGGGGTCTTTTTCATCCCTACTCAAGGATGCATAAAGAACGGAATCCTTGTATTCGTCCTCGTAAAATTGACTCGCTAATTTCAGCATCTCCTCCATCTTCGCCCACCAAAAGTGTAAAAACTTGAAGGTTAATAAAGTAAATGGAAATCACTCCGTGGGGGCATAGTAGCACCTCCTCGGCGATGTTACTTTTCCTCCCTTTTTGAGCTTTTAATTGTCTCCTCAACTTCTTTTTTGTCGAATCTAGCCTTTTTCATCTTTATAAGGCGCGAAGGATGTCAGTTGAGGCACTCACCTTAGCCCTAGAAATTGAAAAAGCAGAGCTTAAGGTTTACATCGAGATAGCTAAAAGGGCAAAAAGGATGTTCCTCTTTTTGGCTGGAGAAGAGGCAGAGCACTGGGACGTTTTGAGAAGAAGTTTATAGAGAATCTCCTCCAAAAACCAAAAATGCCGCAGATCAATAAGAGCTTTTAGAAAAGCTTACCTCGTGAAAGCCTTGCCTTTTAGGGTGGGGATACAGTGATTCTAAAATCGGCATTCGACCAGAAACCCTTTTAAATTCTCGTAGCGTGATAAGGCCTTGAAAAGGCCACCAAAGAACAACCCGATGAGATGAGGGGTTTCATCCGTGTCCTCCCGACGGTGGGAGGGATGACGCCGTTAGACGTCTTTTCAAAACTGCCTCTCGGTAGTTGAAAACTTTGGAGGGTGGCCTTTAAACCATAACCCCGAGTCGCTCTGCGGTAGGGGTAATGGGTTTAAGACCGGGCCTGCGGGCTGAACCTTATGAGGATGAGCCCGCAAACCTCCCCACCAATGGCGAGGGGTTAACTCGTTGGAACCCTCGCCGTTCACGACGGAGAGGAGGTCAGTCCAAAATACGAGGGAGAACTCAG
>Ga0190315_1000352_pt1 | contig 25361 bp, 19 predicted proteins | sample 48701101_MG_FD_161673 | JGI IMG/M metagenome (GOLD analysis project Ga0190315, IMG submission 161673) | Hydrothermal vent sediment bacterial communities from Southern Trench, Guaymas Basin, Mexico - 4870-11-0-1_MG | ecosystem: Environmental > Aquatic > Marine > Hydrothermal vents > Sediment ...
TTGAGGTTATCGAGGTTGATTTTGAAACGCTGGAAATTCCGAGAACCCTTAAAAAAGCCATAAAAGCAGACTTTCCTTACGGTAAAAAAGGCGCAATCGTCGTTTTTTCAATCAAAGAACTTGAAAATAGCTATGTTATTCAAGAACAAGCCGGGGAATTGAAAGCCTCGGAGTTAATCATTGTCAGAAGTGATAAAAATCGTGATGAGATACCATTTGAACTCTCAGAGGAATCTGATGGTACGAGAAGAGTTATTGAACTCATTCCGATGCTATTCAGACTATTGAATAATGATTCTGTGTTTGTGATAGATGAAATTGAAAGGAGTTTACACCATTTGCTTATCAAAAAACTGTTTGCTCTTCTTCTCAACCACGAACGGTTTCAAAATGTCCAAAGTCAGTTGATTGCATCAACACACGACGTTCTCTTGTTAGATATAAAAAGACTATTTAGAAAGGACGAAATCTGGTTTATCAATAAAAAAGAGGGAGAATCTCGTGTTTACTCTTTAGCCAATGTTGATGTAGATGGTTTAGACATCGTCAAGGGATATATTAATGACAGCGAAGGTGCAATACCCTTTATTCCTGACGTAACCGAATTAGGTTGGGAGTAAATAAACCATGCCAAGAGAAACACCAACAAACTATTACCGTTTGCATCCGTTAGATGTGGCGAGTAAACCTAAACTTTATGTGATTGCAACGCCGTAGTACGGAATATAAGTACTTTAAAGAACTGCGAAAGCAATATAGTTCCAAGTTTAATGAACAAAATTTGCATGTAGAAATTTTACGCCGCCCTTCAAAACAAAGTGGCAAGGGGCGCATTCCCGTTTTCACGGTTAAGTAAGTACAACGAATTACGCGGATAAACGAATTTAGTACAACGAATATTGCTCCTAAACGAATTTAGTACAACGAATTACGCGGATAAACGAATTAAAAACGCGGATAAACGTACTCTTGATAAAAATTGACTTTTATCAATCCTAGGACTTACGCATTGACAAACTCAATTATAAAAAAATTAAATGAGTTATTTATAAAATGTCGTCTCGCCAAGGGAGCGATTTATGTAAATAAAATCAATGAATTATTTGCGTTAGTGCGTCAGTTCTAAATCCTTATATTAAGCATAATCGCCATCTAAATTAACTTTCGTACCCGGAAAATGGGAATGCGCCCGTGGCAAGTCATCACCAAAATATGTTGAACAAATGTTGAATGAGTTTCTAGAAGATAATAGAGATTATGAGCTGAAAAGCTACGATGAATTATGGCTTATCATAGATACTGATACTTGGGAACAAGAAACAATCAAACAATTAGCAGAAAAATGTCAAACAGAAACTCTCTACCATCTTGGACTCAGTAATCCTTGTTTTGAAATCGGGTTAATTTTACTTATGATTGATTTCAATGAAGATATCGAACACGCGCCAACCCCGAAGGGGTTGAATGTGAAACGAAGTAACGAGCGGAGCGAGATCAAATCTTTTTATCCTTGGCAAAACCTAGGACTATCCACGAAAGAAAATAATTATCTGAAAATCGATATAACTCGATGATCAAGTTTTCCGCTACCGCCAGTAGCTAAAAGCTCAAGTGCGTATCAGGGCAGCACTGTACGCGCTGGGGGCGTTAGTCTGCTTTAGCAGACTTAAACTTTAAGCCTGGGGATTTATCCCCAGGCGATATCTTGCACTAACCCTCAAAAACTTGATCATCGAGTATAAGGATTGGTAAAAGTCAATTTTTATCGAGAGTACGTTTATCCGCGTTTTTAATTCGTTTAAGTACCCATTCAGATATGATTCAAAAAAAAAGTGAATAAAAACAAGAACTTTATTCGTAAAAATACCGACAAACTTCTGGACGGGTACTAATTCGCTAATTAGTTGTACGGCCATTCGTTTATCCGCGTAATTCGTTGTACTCAATTCGTTTATCCGCGTAATTCGTTGTACTTACTTAACCTGGACAACTATAATGAACATAAACAAAACAACGAAATAGAAAGGAGCTAAACCATGTTAACCAAAAAAATACCGACTCCCGTTTTGGCAATCATACTTGCCATGCCCTTATTTGTCTATGCCGACGATAACGTCGTCTGCCTTGGCGATAACTATGAACAAGGCTTGCTCAAGAAGGGAACAAATTTTCAGGCAAAAGTACAGCGAAGCGAAACTTTTGGGACTTTTTGAGAAACAAAAATAACTTAAGTAACTACCGAAAAGCCCCAACGGGGCGATATTAATATAGCCTGGGGCAACGCCCCTGGTATTGATTCAATTTTAAAATTCTTCGTCCAAAGCTTCAGCTTTGGACGAAGAATAAATGGCTAATTTAAAATTGTTTTAATCCGAGTTTCAAGGCTGATTATATTGCGTTTGATAACGATTGAAGTACATTTAAGGCGTTCATCACGACATAAACCTTGAATGAGTATATTAAGGTGTTCCATATAGGCTCTATTCAAGGCTGCTTTGCCTTGTTCATGAACAAGGGGAATAGCGGGTTGAAGTACGGTGAGCGTCGTGAAGAATTGATTAGTCACTTCAAAACAGTGTTCTAAATAGGTTTCTAATTCGGCAAAATCCACTTCGGTGGTACCTTGAATATCTGCCAGCGTGTAAGCCATAAAATCTATCGGGGTTCTGTCTGTGATAAAGGAACCTTTTTCAGCTTGCCAAACTTCAACGGCGGCTTCTATGATGCGGTGTTGAATCCAAAGACGAGTTTTAAAAGAAAGAGGCTGAGCCGGATGTAAGCCGTGCTGCTCAAAAACAGCGCTGGTGCTGGTTTTAATAAAAGGTATCCGGGTTTTTTTGGAAATCGCTTCTGCTAAGGTTGTTTTGCCGGTGCGATGGCTGCCGCACAGTCCTATTCGAAGTGCCATAAAATGAATATATACTAAAAGTACAACGGATGAAAGGGAATAAACGGATTTATTTTTTGTACTTGGTTGCTTTTCAGGGATTGAATAACGGACAAAATTGGCAAGAAATGGCACAAGGCTGCTGTGGGTTGGTTTGTTGAAAAGGCTGGCAAGTTTTTTTTAAATGAGGGAGGCGTTGACTTTCTCAATTAAGAACTAGTATCCTGTCAAGGTTCTATTGACGGGTTTTAGTCGGCCAGTTTTAACTTGGCACTGCCAAACATTTTTTGGCACTGCCAAACTAAAGTTTGGACTCTTGCCAAACTAAAGTTTGGACGACTGCTAAACTAAAGTTTGGAGTCTTCCCGCCAAACTAAAGTTTGGACGACTGCCATCTTCATTCTTCATTTTTCATTAACGACGACAAGCTGCACAGCGTGGATATTTTCTACACTGGCTCCGATAACGGCGTGGGGATTTATTTTTAAGTTGATATTCAATCACAGCGCACCGATGCTCTCGATAGGTGGCTGAAAATTGGTGGCTACCGTTGCCTTTAGCCACAAAATATAACGCGTCACTTTCGACAGGATTCACAGCGGCATGGATGGCGGCGCGTCCCGGCATAGCAATCGGTGTAGGCGGCAAACCTTTGTAAACATAAGTATTATAAGGATTTTTTATTCTTAAATCCCGCTTACGAATATTCCCATCAAAGGCTTCACCCAGTGCGTAAATCACAGTGGGATCCGTTTGTAACCGCATATTTTTTTCCAAGCGTCGCACAAACACGCGGGCAATGAGAGGACGTTCTTCAGCCGCGCCAGTTTCCTTTTCAATAATGGAAGCCAATATCAACGCTTCATAAGGCGTTTTCAACGGTAAGTCGTCGCTGCGTTTTTCCCAAGCAGCCTTCAATTCTGTTTCCATTATTTTATAGGCGCGTTGCAAAAATTTCACATCTGTCGTGCCGGTTGGAAAATGATAGGTGTCTGGATAAAAACGCCCTTCAGGGTGCCTTTTTTTCCAACCGAGTTTTGCCATAATGGCCGCATTGTCAATGTCACCAAGCGTCTGTACCAACTCTGGGTGTTTGCGTACCGCTGCCATCATTTGCCGAAAGTTCCACCCTTCGGGTATGGTTAAGGTATGCTGTATAGTTTTACCCGCAATCATAATATCCAGCAATTGTTGTGGCGTGGTACCTTCTTCAATAAGATATTCGCCGGCTTTAATCCGATGCGCTTTTTTTTGGAAACGTGCCAATGATACCCAAGCCAGCGCGGTGGGATAGTCAAGCAGCCCTTCGTCCATCAACTCTATGGCAACTTGACGTAAAGTGCTATTGGATGGCACGGTATAACGTACATCTTCGTACAGCGGTAACGGTGCGGTGAGGCGATATTTATAGAGCCAATATCCGCCACAACTGATGGCTGTCATAAACAATAAAAGGAAGAGAAATAGAGTTCTAAGCATAGTCGGCAATCCATCCCTAGAAAAGGGTGCCCCAAAATGTTAAATTTTCAGCGTTAGTCGTTAATGAATGACTCACTTATTCTTTGAGTTATTTAATAATTAGTTTATGTAACAATTATATAAGCTACATAAGCTAATTTGTGCTTATGGTAGCTTCTCTGCGGGGGTAGGGGAGAATAGGGAAGTGTGGATAATGATTGGAAATGTTTCTTAAGAGCCTCGTAGCGAAGGCTCATCATGGCGAATGGAAAATGGCGAATTTTGATGTGCGAATGATTTATTTTATTAGAAGAACCTAGATTTTGCAATCCACTTGTAATCTATTGAAAATAACCTAAGTACAGGACAAAAATTCTGACACTATAACTCATTGTTTTTATTTAATGTATGAGTTAGATGCCCTACCATAAATCTGATCAGTTTACGAACTTTTGTCCTGTACAGAGGAAAATAACATAGATTTTGTTTTATAAGGATGAATCCCCAATTGGGTAACTCATTGTTATATCTTTGAAAAACGATTGCAAAATTTATGTCTATTTTTTTCTGTTATTCGCTTTTCCAATAGGCGAATGGTTTATGAGCCTTCGCTGCTTTCCTATTAAATCATATGTTTTAGGACTTACGCATTTAAACTTTTAATTAAGTCTCAATTCAATGAGTTATTGATAATACATCGTTTCGCCAATGAGGCGCGTTATCTCAATAAAATCAATGAGTTATTTGCATGAGTGCGTAAGTCCCAGGTTTAATTAATAAAGATCGTTGATAATGGTAGTACTCTGTCAATGTTCTATTGACGGGTAACTTGGCACTGCCAAACTAAAGTTTGGAGTCCTGTTTAAACACCAACGTCCCATTTGTTCCTCCAAACCCAAATGAGTTCGACAGCACCACATCAATCTTCATTTCTCTCGCTTGATGGGGTACATAGTCTAAACCTTCACACTCAGGATCTAGGTTAAACAAATTAATGGTTGGTGGTGCAACTTGATCACGAATACTTAGTACGCTAAATACGGCTTCTAAGCCTCCAGCGGCGCCTAACAAATGGCCGGTCATGGATTTGGTCGAACTGACGGCTAACTGTTTGGCATGATCACCAAACGCTTTTTTTACCGCGAGTGTTTCAACCTTGTCGCCGGCTGGCGTTGAGGTGCCATGCGCGTTGATGTAGTCAACTTGGTCGGGATTCAACTGGGCATTACGCAATGCATTCAACATGCAATGTCGTGCGCCCTCTCCCTCTTTTTGCGGTAAAGTCATGTGATAGGCATCACCACTCATACCCGAGCCGACTAATTCCGCATAAATACGTGCGCCGCGCCGTTTTGCTGTTTCAGACTCTTCTAGCACCAACACACCGGCCCCATCGCTGAGGACAAAGCCATCACGATCTCTGTCCCAAGGACGGCTGGCCGTTTCGGGCGAATCATTGCGGGTGGATAAGGCACGGGCGGCCGCAAAGCCGCCGACTCCCATCGGTGAGGTTGCCTTTTCAGCCCCACCGGCAATCATCACATCCGCATCACCATATTCAATCAAGCGAGCGGCATTCCCAATACTATGCGTCCCCGATGAACAAGCGGTGACAATCGCATAATTGGGGCCTTTGAAGCCGTATTTAACCGATAGATTGCCAGCAATCATATTGATAATATTACCGGGCACGAAAAAGGGTGAAATCTTCCGTGCTCCTCCTTCGATATAAGCCAGATGACCTTTTTGAATGCCGGGGAGTCCACCTATCCCAGAGCCTATTACCACGCCTATCCGTCCGGCATTGGCCTCGGTCACTTCCAAGCCAGCATCTTTAATCGCTTCTACACTGGCTGCAATCCCATAATGGATAAAAGGATCCATTTTTCTGGCTTCTTTGCTAGACAGGTACTGACTGACATCAAAGCCTTTAACCTGCCCAGCAAATTGAGCCGCAAAACCGGAGACATCAAAGTCGGTAATAGTCCCAATCCCGCTTTTTCCGGCCAGCACGGTTTCCCAACTTTCTTTGACTGTCAAGCCCACTGGCGAAACCGCACCCAGCCCAGTAATGACAACACGTCTTTTAGTCACGTCAGGTACACACCGATTCATTTATGTTAACAAACGTTAACAATAGCACTCATTTCGTTAAGTGAATCTACCAAAGGGGCCCAAAAAAATTCTTTAGCCGCTTTGTACAATCCTTATTTGCTTGGGGAAACGCAAATTTTAAGAGTTGTCAGTCTCAAGTTTGACCATAATTACTGAAACCCCGACTGGCCGCTTGATGAAAAATCATAAGGGTTCTTTTAAAGAAAAACAACCCTCGACGCAAAAGTTTCGCTTCGCTGTACTTTTGCGTCGAAGACACCTGGGCAAATTATTTTTGAGTTGTTAATGAATGGTTTACTATAAGTGAACCCTAAATAAAACCAAAAATAAAGGCCCACGCTTTAACGGCCCTAAGACCCCTCTCGCGTTGTGGCCTTTAAAGTTTATCTCTTCGAGGCAAAAGCTTTTACGAAACTTTTGCCTCGAAATCACTATTGATTAGTTTCAATATAATCAATTGCTTGTTGTACTGTCGTGATTTTTTCGGCCTCTTCATCTGGGATTTCACACCCAAATTCTTCTTCGAGTGCCATCACCAGCTCTACGGTATCAAGAGAATCCGCACCTAAGTCATCGACAAAAGAAGCTTCTTTAGTAACCTCTTCTTCTTTGACACCTAGTTGTTCAACCACGATTTTCTTGACACGTTCATCGAAACTACTCATAACAATATTTGCCTCTATTATTCAGTTATCAGTTATCAGTTTTTTCAGTGAGAAGTTTAAGTGAGAAGTTTAAGTGATAGGCAAAAGTATACAACGAACAAAAACTTGAACCTCGAAATCAGTTAGGATCGAAGAAAATTTAATTTCCCCAAAATAGTTATAGTGCCCTTTAGGGTACTTTAGCTTTTAGACAACTGCTTTAGCTGTTTTGGTAAGTTATTTTTTAGCCGATCCTTATCGGTTTTTCAGTGATAGCCCTGATCACTGAACACTGATTATGGCATGTACATGCCACCATTCATATGTAATGTTTCACCGGTAATGTAAGCCGCGGCCTTTGAAGCTAAAAAGACCACCGCGTTTGCCACATCATTCACCTCACCGGCACGGCCTAGAGGAATTTGTTGCAACAAAGCAGTACGTTGTTCTTCAGAAAAGCCTCGCGTCATATCGGTTTCAATAAAGCCGGGGGCAACGGTATTAACCGTGATGCCACGACTACCTACTTCTCTGGCTAATGACTTGCTAAAGGCTATCACGGCCGCTTTTGTTGCTGCATAGTTTGCCTGCCCAGCATTACCGGTCAAGCCGACGACGCTGGTTGTTGTTATTATACGCCCATGTCTGGCTTTCATCATCGCACGCAGACAGGCTTTAGACAAGCGATAAACGCCAGTTAAATTCGCGTTGATGACATTATTCCAGTCTTCCTCACTCATACGCATCAACAGCGCGTCACGGGTAATGGCCGCATTGTTGACCAAAATGCTCGGCATTTCCTTGCCTAAACCCGCTATCAGCACATTGATTGAATCGGGGTTGGCGACATCAAGCACTTTCCCTTCTCCTTTAAGGCCTTGTTCGCTCAAAGATTGCGTGATACGTTCGGCCCCCTCAGGAGTTGTGGCAGTGCCTATAACAACGGCCCCCGCTTGTGCTAAAGCCTGTGCAATGCCTTGACCAATCCCGCGACTTGCGCCCGTGACTAAAGCTCGATCATGGCTTAAGTCTATGTTCATGCCGGTGCCTCCAGCGCCTTTCGGGCTTGTTCTAATGTTCGGGTATCCATTATCGGTTTTGCCGTCATAACGCGGCGAGCAATGCGTTTATTTAAGCCGGTCAAAACTTTCCCCGGGCCACTTTCAAATAACATTGTCACGCCCTCGGCTACCATTTTTTCAATCGTTTCGACCCAACGCACGGGGTTATAAAGTTGTGCTATTAGAGCCGTGCGAATGTCAGTCGGTTTGGATTTGACGGAAACATCTACATTATGAATAACTGGAATGGTTGGCGTGGTGATTGTCACATTGGCGAGAAGCTCGGCCATTTTTTCAGCCGCCGGCTGCATCAAGGTACTATGGGCGGGAACACTGACTTGCAACAAAATGGCACGTTTTGCTCCGGCGGCTTTAGCGTAGCTTGCAGCCCGTTTGACGGCCGCCCGGTGTCCAGCAATGACAACTTGACCGGGCGCATTAAAATTCACTGGAGAAACCACTTGGCCTTGGGCTGCCGTTGTACAGATTTCGAGGATTTTCTCATCTTTTAAACCCAAGATGGCTGCCATGGCACCCTCACCTTCCGGCACCGCCGTCTGCATAAAACGGCCTCGATCTTCTGCCAAGCGGACAGCATCGTTAAATCCTAACGCGCCGGCACAAACTAAGGCACTGTATTCACCAAAACTATGTCCGGCCATCAATGCCGGCTCTGGGCCTCCAATCTGTTGCCATAAGCGCCACACGGCCACACCCGCCGCTAGGAGTGCCGGTTGAGTTTTTTCGGTTTGATTTAAGGTTTCCTCCGGCCCTTGTTGACTCAACCCCCACAAGTCATAGCCCAATACCTGGGAGGCTTCATCAAAGGTTTGTTTGACAATGGGATAAGTCGCATTCAAGTCAGCTAACATGCCAACAGATTGTGAGCCTTGACCGGGAAAAACGAATGCGTATTTCATTTCAGTTCTCAGTTTTCAGTTATCAGTTTTTCATTCATTTTTCAGTGATCAGTTTAAAAATCCGATTTGAAAGTTTAAATTTGACCCGTGCGAAGTCTATTTCAGTTATCAGTTATTTCAGTTATCAGTTATTTCACTGAACACTGATCACTGTTCACTGTTCACTGAACACTGCTCATGTCTCCGTGTACCTGAAGTGATCTCTGTGTTTTAATCTCAGTATTTAACTAAGGCGGCCCCCCAAGTAAATCCACCGCCTACCGCTTCCAGCAACAAAATATCTCCGCGCTGAATGCGCCCATCGCGCACAGCGACATCTAAAGCCAACGGAACCGAAGCTGCTGAGGTGTTGCCGTGCTCCGAGACCGTGAGCACCACTCGTTCCATCGGCAATCCTAATTTTTTGGCGGTCGCTGTAATTATACGAATATTCGCTTGATGGGGAATCAACCAGTCAATCGCACTGCGGTCAAGTTGATTGGTAGCCAGTGCTTCTTCAACGATATCTTTCAGGACATTAACAGCAAACTTAAAGACTTCATGGCCTTGCATTTTGGTAAAGCCATCACCCTTTAGGCGGCCTTGTGCCACTGTCGCTGGCACAGTCAATATATCTTTATAAGCACCATCGGCATGCAAATTGGTGGATAAAATACCCGCACTCGTACTGGCTTCAAGTACGACGGCCCCCGCGCCATCGCCAAACAACACACAGGTATTGCGATCTGTCCAATTGACGAGGCGCGAGTAAATGTCGGCACCAACAACCAATGCTCGTCGTGCAGCCTTGGTTTTGATGAATTTGTCGGCAATGCTTAAGGCATAAATAAAACCACTGCACACGGCCTGTACGTCAAAAGCGGTTGCGCCATGATTACCTAGGCGGGCTTGGAGTAAACAAGCCGTGCTGGGGAAAATGCGATCCGGGGTGGTGGTACCTAAAACGATTAAATCCAGTTCAGATGCATTAACCCCCGCAGCCTCCAGTGCGCGGCAAGCCGCTTGTTCTGCTAAATCACAAGTATCTTGATCATCGGCCGCCAAATGGCGGGTGCGTATGCCCGTGCGTTCAACAATCCATTGATCGCTGGTATCTACCCATTTTTCAAGATCAGCATTAGTTAGTATCTTTTCCGGCAGATACCCGCCCGTTCCAATAATCCGAGAATAAATCACTCGACACGCCTTCTCTCGCTTAATAAAGTGGCAAGTATGTGGCTAATTTGCGAAGGGACATTTTTTTGTACTTCAACAAGGGCTTCTTTAATAGCATAAGTAAACGACAACACATCAGCACTGCCGTGACTTTTAATCACAATGCCGCGCAAACCAACCAAGCTGGCTCCATTGTAGCGACGTGGATCAATCTTTTTGCGTAAGTTTTTGATAATTGGCAAAGAAATCAAGGCTGCAAAGCGCGTCCACAGGTTTTGATTAAAACTTTGCTTGACGTAGTGACTGATCATTTTAGCGACACCCTCAGTTGTTTTGAGGGACACATTACCCACAAAGCCATCACATACCACTACATCGACGGTGCCTTTAAAAATATCATCACCTTCAACAAACCCCACATAATTAATACTCCCACTGGCTGCCAGTAATTTGGCGGCTTCCTTGACACGTTCATTGCCCTTGATTTCTTCTTGACCGATGTTGAGCAACCCGATACGTGGGTTGGGCAAATTATCGACGGCCTGAGTCAACACGCTACCCATCACGGCAAATTGAAACAATTGTTCCGCACTGACATCAATATTGGCTCCCAAATCAAGAACATGGGTACATGTTCCCTCCATGTTGGGCAAAGCGGTAATGATGGCCGGCCTATCTATGCCGGGCAATGTTTTAAGCACATAACGGGCGGTCGCCATCAAAGCGCCAGTATTACCGGCACTGACACAAGCATCTGCCACGCCTTCTTTGACCAAATTAATGGCAATACGCATGGATGAATCCTTCTTATAGCGTAACGCATGTGAAGCCAGTTCATCCATTTCCACTCGCTGCCCAGCATGGCGAATGGATATACGTTGTTCAATAGAAACCGATTGACGACCCACTTGCTGTTTGAGCGTAGCTTCGTCACCGACGATAATCAGGTGTAGGTCATCTCGTTCTGATAATATCTGTAGAGCGGCAGGGACGACGACTTCGGGGCCCTGATCGCCACTCATCGCGTCCAACGCAATACGTGGTGTCAAGTTTTATTCTTCCTTAGTAGTGATGATTTTACGACCCTTATAATAACCCGACGGACTAATATGGTGACGCAGATGTTCTTCACCGATAGTGGGTTCAATGGACAAGGTTGGCGCGGTTAAAGCATCATGGGAACGGCGCATCCCGCGTTTAGAGCGGCTTTTACGATTTTGTTGTACAGCCATGCTAAAAATCCTTTTATTCAGTTATCAGTTATCAGTTATCAGTTATCAGTTATCAGTGTCATAAACGGGCGCATTTTCATTTTTCATTGTTAATTGTTGGGGGTTTTTCCGTCAAGGGGCCATCGTTCAGTCAAAAGCCACGGAATTTTGCCATCCCCCAACTACAAGTAGCGCCCTTTCAAAATTTGGTTTTGGGGCTTATACTGCAAGCTCATTTATCCCCTTGACAAGCGAAGAGTCGCTGACGAAAATTTCGGTCCCAAACAGCGTTGCTAAGCCAAAGCCGATGGCAGTTTTTGCTTGCAGACAAAACGGCTCAAAGATGATTATATCTCAGTGAGAAAAAAACGCTTGGCTTACTTTGGTGTTGACGGGCTTTTGACGGGTGACTTATTAAATAATCAATTGTTTCAATTGCGCGATTCGCTTTCTCTATTTCGTCTGCGAAAATATTCGGGGCATTACCCAATTTTTAATTGTGATAATACCTGAAATGGGTTATTTTTTAGGGTTTTATCTTCGACAATACTCGAAACATATTGATATTCATTAGAAGACGGACACGCCGTATGCTTCGCCACTATGGGTAAGGCCAAAATCAGTTCATCTTCAATTATTGTTATCAATGAGACCAGTGTGCTTGTCAAGGTGATCGCTTCATAGCCCACCGGCAGTTCTTCATTTTGGCTATTTTGGCTATTTTGGCTATTTTGGCTATTTTGGCTAGGTTCGGATGTCAGAACGACTAAAGCCACTTTGGTATCAATCTCTGTCAGCATCGGTTGCAAACAACGTTGACACCGCAAAGGCAGTTGCGCCTGCACACGGCCACTAATCGTCGGCCGTTGCTTGTCATCAAGCGCGAACAACCAGTCAATCTGCGCCTCCCCTTGTACATCACACAGACTGTCACGCAATCGTGACATCTGCGCGAGCGCCGCACGTCCTTTGACGCTTACGCCAAAAAGGGCGAGACGCTTTGGATCAATATACGTCGGTAAGCCTTTTAACATATGCTGGCAATGCTATAATAATGACTGACTTATGTCAAATCCAACGCCGTTTTTTGATTGAGCTGCTTTAAGTGAATTCATAATTCCCCCTCACCCTCGCCACGGTTGGCAACGCCCTCTCCCGGAGAGGGTACCCAAGGGGTGGGGTGATTAAAATAATTAATAATTAATAATTAATTGTTAATAATTGTTAATAATTCTCATAGTTTTGAGTAGATTTATAGGAACAGTACGATAGCCTTTGTTAAGTGCATATGAGGGAAAACTCATTCAAGCTTTCAATTTGACGCTGGGATTTATTTAGGACTTACGCATTGACTTCAATAAATTTCGGCAAGTATTCAGTGAGTTACGTGTAAAAGGCCTCGGCCGTTACCTGTTCAGTTATTTCTGAAAATCAATTGGTTAGTTGTCTGAGTGCGTAAGTCCTATTATTATGTCATACATAGAGATCATTTTAACGCTCGATTGGGGCGGTGGTGTATTAAGGGCATCAAGAATAACTCCTCCGATACGAATGGGTAGGTTACGCCCGTGTACACACGGTGACATAAGTTTTATAGACAAGCCTATATTTGTCTACTTTCATTGTTAATGCGAATTAAGGGTTGAATTGAATCATAAAAACGTATTGATTGAAAGTGATTTTATAAGTCTTTTTTAGGCGAAAGTTTTTCGGAGAAAATTTAGCCTAAAATGTTCATTCTTCATTTCCAGGCAAAAGTTTTTCGGAGAAAAACTTTTGCCTGGAATTCATTTTTCATCTCGATATTCGCATTGTTACCTTGGATGAAAATCACCATGACTGTCCTGCATGTACCAAAACCGCCCGCCTTGCCTTTAGTGCTGGCCTCGACTTCACCATTTAGAAAAAGTGTGTTAGGCCGATTGCATATACCGTTTGAAACTTATGCTCCACCGGTCGATGAAACCCCCCTCCCAAATGAACCTCCAGCGACACTCGTCAGTCGTTTGGCTGAGCTTAAGGCCCATTCGGCTATTAAGGCCTATCCGCAAGCCTTGATTATCGGTTCTGATCAAGTCGCCGTTTGTGGTGACACGGTGTTGGGTAAACCGGGCACCCATGAACAGGCCATCAAACAACTGACTATAACCCGTGGCAAACAAGTCGATTTTCTGACCGGTTTGTGCTTGCTCAATACTGACACTAACCAAGCTCAAACCGATGTTGTACGCTTTAGTGTTAAGTTTCGTCAGCTTACTTTGTCGCAGATAGAAAATTACTTGGCTATGGACAAACCTTATAATTGCTCTGGCAGTTTTAAGTCAGAAGGCTTGGGGATTGCTTTGTTAGATAGAATGGTCGGTAGCGATCCCACCGCTATCATAGGCTTGCCTCTGATTCGGCTAGTACGCATGCTTGAAGCCCAAGGCGTGTCTATCCTTTAATAGAGTTGTCCCTTAATAAGCTAAGTTATTGATTTTTAGTTGAGTCAGTCTCTTATGTTCAATGGGTTACGTTTATCTTTCAAAAAATCCGATGTATTAAATACCTCGGATTTTTAGCACTAAGCGTTATTTTAATGTCATTTTCGAGGTTTTTAGATAAGCTCTTTTCGCCTATCCGAAAATTGATTCAACTGATAGCTGATAACTGAAAAAGCAGCACCTCGTTTGAGTCAACTGAAAACTGAAAACTGATAACTGATAACTGATAACTGATAACTGAAACTTCTCACTGACTTAAAATTTCCGAACAATAACCTCAATCTTGTTTTCAGCTAACTTCGCGCCTATTTGGTTAAGCTTGTCCAAATCCGTCATGGGGCCTACCTGTACTCGATACCAGAGTCCCGAACTGAGATTGGTTTTCTCAATATGTGCGGGGATGCCAAGTGAAACTAAGTAGTTTTTCATGCCATCGGCATCTTGCTCATTTTGAAATGATGCCACTTGTAACAAATATCGACCGGGGACAGTTATCGGAAAGTCTTTTTTCGGCTGAGGGTTTGCCGGCGGGGCCTCGCTAGGCGGCGGTACTTTCACTTCCGATTTGGGCAGTATGTCATAAAAACCAATATCCGGTGCCGGATTGGACGGCGGTGGTGTGCTTACCGCAGCGGTGGTGTTTTCGGTTGAAGGTTGCGAAGGTTGCGAAGCCACCACTGCGGCTTGGGGTGGTAAACGTGGGGCAATTTCTCGTAAGTAAACCAGAAATGAGATAAATGCGCCTATCAAAATACCCGCCAAGAGCCACGCCCACCCCGGTGGACAGGTAGGAGAAACGTAGTCAGAACTCTGCTTGCGTCGATTTCGGATCGCCATAATTACATCACCTTTGGTGCAGAAACACCGATAATTGTTAAACCATTACGCAGCACTTGTTGGACTGCGGCGATTAAGCTTAATCTGGCATTACGCAACTCGTCATCATCAACTAAAATTCTTCTGGCATCATAAAAAGTATGAAAATCCACCGCCAAGTCACGTAAATAATAAGTCAATTGGTGTGGTTCATAAGTGTGGGCTGCCATTTCTATCACGGATGGGTAGCGCGACAGTGTCACCAGCAAGGCTTGCTCGTGGTTGGTGTCAAGCAGCCTGGATAAAAAAAGCGTCGTATGATGCCAAGTTTGGTTTTTGTCGCGTAATTGCCGAAAGACACTGGCAATCCGTGCGTGTGCATATTGTATATAGTACACAGGATTGTCATTGGATTGGGACTTTGCCAATTCTAAATCAAAATTCAGATGTTGTTCACTTTTGCGTTGGATATAAAAAAAGCGGGCCGCGTCAACCCCTACTTCTTCACGCAATTGGCGCAACGTCACAAATTCACCGCTACGGGTGGACATTTGTAGTCGCTCTTTGCCTCGATAGAGGGTGGCAAATTGTACCAGCAAAACGGTCAAACGGTTAGCCTCCGCGCCCAGTGCCGTCATCGCTGCTTTTACACGCGATACATAGCCGTGATGATCAGCGCCCCAAATATTAATGAGATGGTCAAAACCACGCTCTAATTTATTTTTATGGTAGGCAATATCTGAGGCAAAGTAGGTGAATTGTCCATTTCCACGTACCACTACTCGATCTTTTTCATCGCCAAACGCGCTAGAGCGAAACCATAAGGCGCCGTCTTGTTCGTAGGTATGTCCGCCGGCTTTCAATTGTTCTATCGCACTGGCAATGGTGTTATTGGTGGTGAGGCTTGACTCATGAAACCATTGTTCATACACCACGCCAAATTGTTCTAAGTCATGGCGTATGTCTTGACGAATGGTTTCTAGGCTTTTTTGAAATATAAGCCGATAAGCGTTGTCGCCAACTAGTTGCTTGCCGCGTTCAATGAGGGCATCAATGTGCAACTCTTTGTCGCCGCCTTGATCAACATCGGGTGGAAGATTTTCAAATATCGTAGTGGCACTTTGCCGAAAGGCTTCGGCATGTTCTCTGTGCAAACTGGCCGCAATGTCCCAGACATAGTCACCTCTATAGCCATTCGAGGGAAATGTCAAAGTTTCGCCGCACAATTCTAAGTAACGCAACCACACACTGGTTGCCAAAATATCCATTTGTCGCCCGGCATCATTGACATAATATTCTTTATGGACTTTAAAGCCGGCCGCTGTCAATAAATTTCCTAAGGCGGCCCCATAGGCGGCCCCTCGCCCATGTCCAACATGCAAAGGGCCGGTCGGATTGGCGGAGACAAATTCTATCATCACTGATTGCCCGGCACCGAGTTGGCAGCGTCCATAAGCGTCTTGGGCGGTCAAAATGTCATCAATGACCCCATAATAGGCCTTTGGTGTCAAAAAGATGTTGATAAATCCCGGCCCGGCAATTTCAACTTTGGCGATAGTTTCATTGTCCGTGGGTAATTGTTCAACGATACGCGCTGCCAAGTCACGCGGCCGCATTTTAGCAGCCTTTGCCAAAACCATCGCGGCGTTACAAGCAAAATCTCCATGCCGAGCATCACGAGTCCGCTCAAGATGGATATCGATAGCGATGTCTTGAGGGATATCGCCTTTGGCTTGCAATTGTTTTAGTGTGTGAGTAAATAGTGTTTGTAGTTGCTGTTTCAAAGGTAGTTTCAAGTCTTGTTGTTAAAATTCAAAGAACCAATCTTTGTTCTATGTTCCGTTGCACAACTCTAGTGAGAGTACAACTTCTTTTAGGAGTGAACGGATTTTTTTATGTTATTAACACCTCCGATGTTTAGCTTTACGAGGATGTGTTTTCCAAGTTAAGTCCGCATCTGTACGTTCCATATAAACTCAAAAACAAGATACCATGAAGTAATTATATACTGAAAGTACAACGGATTTGGGGAATAAACGGATTTTTTTGACGCAAAAACGAGTTTGGTAGGTGTCCAAACGACGCTTTAGCGTCGTTTTTAGTTTGGCAGAAATTAGTTTGGCTGGCGTTATACTCAACATGGCCATAACTTGGATTTCCTGGTAGCTACACAGGCTATATTAATATCGCCCCGTTGGGGCTTTTCGGTAGTTACTTAAGTTATGAAAGGTTTCTCGAAAAGTCCAATTTGTTCCCTTCTTGAGTATAGTTCAATGCCATATCGTAACGAATAAATCCATACATGTAGACTGTTCTTTGCTCCCGTTTTTCGCTCGATCCCACCCAACAACGTTGGGCGATACAACGTGGGAAAGTTAATGAGCATTGATTTTGGAGGAGGGGTAATTAACCGCCGGATTGATGACTTTTTTTTGTAAAAATGAAATGTCATAAAAGCGCCTACTTGACGATTGGATATTTGGCACACCATTTTTTGGGGTAAAGCTAAAAATATAAACGGCACAGTACCGCTACCTATCAGTCTATCCAACTGAATGATTATTCATAATCAGAGACGGTAGCCATTAATACGCAATAGTCACGATAATATTTAGAGAAATTTTTAGGGAGTCTCCGTTCCTTATGAGACCAAACCTCTGAACTTTTTTGTGTGTACTCATTAAATAGAAATGACTGTTTTATAAGCTATAATTTTATATTTTTTTAATAACAGGCCATATATTATTATTTTTACGAGTAGTCGTTATAATAGTAAACCGTAGTTTTTATAGGGTTAAAACCAAAAAACGCGGCCTTTCAAAAGGGAATTTCTGGCGAAATTTCTCTTTTTTTATTACAAATACGGTATTTTATTTATTATATATAATAATGATTCATTTTAATAAGATAAAACAGGCGATTGTTAGAAAATTTACGGGGGTTATAATTTTTACGAGTTATTATTTTAGAATCACTAAACGATTGTTTTAAATAACAATTTAAACTTTTTATGTGTAATAAACCCATACGATTATAAATGATAGTACAACGGCTACGCGAACAGAATGTTCGTCAAACGCAGTAATGAGCGGAGCGAGATCATCCGCTGTACTAATAAAATCAATCAGTTATTCGTTACGATATGGCATTGAGGCGTTAGTTTGGCAGGCGTTTGGCAGACGTTTGGCATGCGTCCAAACTTGGCATGCGTTAGTTTGGCAGTACCAGAGACTGTTTGGCAGTGCCAATGTTACCCGTCAATAAAACATTGACAAAGTACCCAGAACTGATAACTGATATACGGAACGCACTTCAAATCCGCGAAAATGACTTGTAGGCTCTGCGAATAAAATTAATATAAAATTTATATACTTATCATTAATTGAGTCATTTTTCATTTTTCATTAGTATAAGACACCGCAGCGGCCGGGATTTAATTGTCCAAAACTTCCCGCCCAGACAGAAGCAACGCTTCGCACCGCCAACACAAGCGTCTTTCACGCACTCTCAGCAGATTTCTCCAATACATTTGACGCACCAAGGGATCAATAATATAAGGTTGCGCCTTACCTAAATCGTCTTGTTGCAAGTATTGAGAAAGTTGTTGTCGAGTCGAGGCCTCTTTCCGAAACGACGTAAAAAGCGGCCAAACCGACTCACATTGGCTTAACGCTTTGGGATAATCTTCAATGGCTAAATCCGGGGCGTGTTGTCTAAACCCTAAACATTTATTTAATAAGCATGGATGTCCACCGCTAATGGTTAACAATTGATCCACCAGCGCCTCATCTAACGGTAATCCTTTAAAACGATAATTGCGCCAAGCATACACCTCGGTGCGGCCCAATTCCGGCCACGGTTCAACCACCGCATCATCCAATAATGGCAATTCATCAGGATTCTGGTATTTCAGGGCCGCCATTTTTTCAGCACCACACAGTATGATATGCAGTCGATTGGGATAAATATCACTGACAGTGCCAAGCGTCGCCGCGAGTTGCTCACGCAAGAATGGCTTACTGCGCTCAAAACGATTAACAAACAAAAATAACGGTTGAGTGTTTTCTAATCGCTCAAGAAGGGCTTGCTCAAAGCCAGCGTCATCGCTCACGTCTTTAAATTGACACTGTTTGCCCAAAGTCGAAAAGTATCTGTTGGCATCGACATTCGGGCTATAAGGCGGTTGGATATCCAACACATTGGCCGGCAAATACCTGTTTATCGCTTGGGCTAACAGCGCGTCTTTACAAGGCAATTCATGCCAACAGGCTCGAATTAATAATACGATGACTGAATAGGGGCGCGATTGGGAAAGCCTGTCAAACAGACTGTGGATAAAGTCAGTAAAAATCGCCTCTTCAAACGTTGCCTCAAAACCGGCCGTCTTTAGAAATTCACGGGTTTCTGGCTCCGTCAAGCGCAGAAACTTGGCACAAGCCAGTACCAAATTGCGATGTTTGTGACTGGGCTTGCACAGGCCCTTTTTCCATTTGTTAATCGTTTCACGGCTGACTCCAATTTCATCAGCAACATCACCAGCACTGGCGCGGATACGGCGCGTATATTGGGTTAGCAAGGCCGCAAAATTCGTTGAATTCATAATTTTGTCTCTTTGTCAATCCAAAAAAATGCCAACCATTTTAAAGCACAAGTTGGCAATTGGCGAAGAGGTATTTGGGCGAAAGTCGTTAAAATAGGCCTAGTTAGTACCCACATAGCATTGTAAATTCTTATTTATTAATAACTTTTTTTGCAGTTGACACTTTGGGGACTATTCAAATAGTGAGATGAGCGTATGATACCGCGCCCATCATCGTGGTGATGATTAAAGTTGATCCTTTTTAATTGTCACCCCTCATATCCGCCTTTTCCCCTGAAGGGTCAAAGGGGCTACTCCCTCTCCCCTGCGGGGTTAAAAACAGTTCACCATTTTATGGACAAATATTGACAAATTTGTCTGTTTATGTTGAACGTTGAAATTATAGTTGACTACTGATTTTTAATTATGTTTATTGTGTACGGCGATACCAAAGCAACTAACGCCGGCGGACAAGACGGCTCTGTTTCTGGAATTTGTATGTTGATCGTTGAAATTAGACTTGACTACTGATTGTTTATTTAGTAATATAGGAATATATTTTAAGGTGTACGGCGATACCAAAGGAACTAACGCCTGCGGACAAGACGGCTCTGTTTCTGGAATGAAAGGAAACAACCAGCTTGGTTGAAGCAGGAACCGAACCGTGGAATAAGATATGTTGTCGGCCCAAATCGGAGAACGGAACTACTATAAACACACAAGTCTTGATAGTTAATAATTAATAATTAATAATTAATTGTTAATTATTAATTATTATAGAACTTACGCAGTCAGCAAAGTAACTCATTGATTTTATTTTAAAACTTTCCAAATAATGGCCTAGGCCTTTTGGACGTAACTGATTGAATATTAAATAAATTTATTTTGTCAATGCGTAAGTCCTATATTAAATAAATCAAATACTTAAATAGAAGTGACTCATCCATTAACAAGTCAGGCTGACAATTTTCAATTTTATTATTTTCAATAACATACTGACTTGTGTGCCAAGATTAGCTACGGGGGGAGGACCGGGTGAGGGGGCCTAGGGTGGTGAAAATAATTAATGATTAATGATTAATGATTAATGATTAATGATTAATGATTTAAATTATAGTTAAATGATTGTTTTAAAAAAATTTTAACTAAGCGGAATAAAAATGGGATCACGTTTTAGAACCCGTTGGAGCCTCCTTTTCACCACCCCAGAGAGGGCAAAAAATTTATTTGGGAACAACATTAAACATGACTCATTAGGAGGTCAATGATGAAACGAAAGAAGGACAATTATTTATATGTCCATGCCATGGCGGCCGTGTGTACTTTCCTTATGACTATAGGGGCCTACGCACAGGATGTTTGGAAGCCAGAGCTTAGGGGATTAACATCAGCTTTTGGGGCGACAACTTCGCCTTATGCTCCCCCGACAAAAGATGTGTTTGTTGCCAACAGTGGGCCAGGATTGGATACGGGATGCACATATAATACCGATCCGGAACACCCCCTCATCATCGATATCCTTATTGATCGTTTTGTTGGCGAAGTAGATGCTGATGGATTCTTGGTTGATCCATATCCTCTGATTGACAAAGGGATTATCCCAGCCGTTATACAAGTGCTCATGCCGGCCTACGACGTGGATTTCAATGGTACTTCGCCACCAGAACGCGATGAGGTAGTCTTTAATGGAGAAAGGCTGGGCCTACTCAGCGGGGAGAACAATCGTTGGAAACTCAACACATTCGCCGTGGATATCAAAACGGTCAAATTCCCGGCAAAACCCGCAGAAGGCTCGGCAGTGACTCCCGTTGCGAACCGTGTGCAGATCAATGTTGATATGTTAAACACACGAGGGTGGTGTACGGCCATTGACTGGGTGGCCCTTGAGATAGCAATACTGCCTCAGATCGCATTAATATTACAGCCGGTCGAAGGTCATAACCCAATCCGCGTGAACAATCCAAACTCGAATGACACCATCGATACTATCTATCAGTTATCCTTTTTTGATACAGACTGCAATCTTAGAGAGGATATTGTTTCTTTCAACGAGTATCCCTTCTCAGGGCCGATCATAGTCCCAAGCTTTTTTGGTGGGGATTCTCCTGGGGAGGTTACGCTACACACCAAAATGGATATCTGTCCCAATACCAACAATCCACCTAATGTGGAAGTCGATTGGCGAATTAGGGACACGTCGCTGGAAGGCACAGAAACATGGACTGGTTTAGAGGGTGACGTAACTATTCATATGCCAGACAAGGTTGGGACTTATACAGTGATATTCACGTATGTGATTGATGGCCCCAAAGGCATTATATTTGAACGGAAGTTGTTGGTCACGAAGAAACCGCCAATTCAACAAGCAGCGCGGCTTCCAGCTACCCGCACCCTGTACGAAAAAGTGACAAATTGGGCCTCTGGAGAAACCGATGAAGATGTCATTCTTGAGAAACTGTTGCATGGGGTGTACGCCTTTGGTCAAAATAGCTGGCGCTACGGTTACTCCTTTGATTCCGTCGAGAAATGTCGCTGGGAAGATTTACTGGCCGTTCCCATTACCTGTGACTATGCGGACTGTCATGTTTTCAGCGATGCTTTTGCCGTGATGGCTCAAATCATGGGTATTCGGTTAAGTCAATTCGTCTCGCTGGGTACCAACGCTCAAGGGTTTATCACAAAGAAGGTTAAGTCGTTAGATTCCAACTTTACGGGCAATGCCCGTCCCTTTGGAAGCAAAGATGCTCTTAAATCCTATGATCGTTACACGTTTGGTATGCATAGCCTACGAGTGAAAGATTTCACTTTTTATGATGTCACTTTTGATGGAATCTATTCCTCTGGGGATGCATTCATTGCCTATAATTTAAATGGTAAGGCTGAAGATGCCAATGGCGAAGAATATTACACGACGGTTGAAGGTGTCAAGCTCTATAAACGAGAGGACTTTGTTTACGATTCATGGTACAAGCATGAATATACTTCCCCCTCCCTTACGCCCTCTCTGAGGATTTCCCAACCAAGTAGCGTAAAGGGTAATGCTCAAAATATACAGTTCACGGGTAATACAACCTTCCATACCGTTGATAAGAATGGTGATGGTTTTGCAGAGGCCCTCGTTGCTGAGGTGGAAGTGGCGATTCTTTCTGGAAAATACGTTATCGAGGGGGTTCTGCGGAAAAATGGCCGGCTTATTGCGAACCGGCCTAACTTTGAGTCGACGCGCTTTAGCGATGCCGCTTTAAACGAAAAGACTGGAATCTACACCGTTTTATTAAGTTTTTCCGGAGAGCAAATCTTCCAGTCAGGTGAAGAGGGTCCCTACGAACTGGCGCTTAATGCTATCGAGAGCAAGGGTTTTGGATCGAGATTGACTGTTTCTACCCCGGCTTACGAACCGACGCAATTCGGAGAACTGGGTGTCATTATCAAGGGTGTTAATGATGTGGCTGTTGATGAGAATGGCGATGGAAAGTTCGACTTTATCGAAACAACACTTCATTTGGAGGTTCGCACGGTCGGAAACTATATAGTAGATGGCTCTTTAATGAACAACGAGGGCAGCACTCTCGTCAATGTGGCGGAGCGTTTCAGCTTGACACAAGGTCGGCAGGACTTAAAAATCAACTGGACCGGACGACCCCTTCGACGTTCCGGTTTAGAGGGGCCGTATAAGGGAGACTTGGTTATTGTTGATGCCCATCGACAAACCGTGGATCACATCGAATTCTTGACCCAGCCATACCGTTCTTCTGAATTCGCGGCCTTATTGGAGCTTGATGGCACCTTCAACGCTCAAGGGATTGACACCAATCGTAATGGATTGTTTGACATTCTGCGGATCGAGTTTGGAGCCAATCTCACCGAAGCGGGTACTTTTAAGGTGGGTGGTGTACTAAAGACTCAAACCTCACCACGGGTTGTTTTTAGCAAAACGATGATGACCCTGTCCACTGGCCCACAGACACTTACACTTGACTTTCGTGGCCCGTTGATCCAGAAGCTGGAAATGGATGGTCCCTACGAGGTGCTGGTGATGTTGCGGGAACCAACTACCTACGAGATGTTAGATGGTGTCCGATTGGAGCAGAAGACCGCGGCGTACAGTTTTACCGACTTTGAACCGCTTGGTGGGCCACCTCCGGCCATTTCACCCGCGGGCAGTTCGTTTGATAAAGGTGTCGATCTCGATGGCAACGGTTTATTTGATGAACTGCATGTTGAGATCGATCTGGAACTGACCACTACGGATTTCTACGAGTGGAGTGCTCGTCTTGTTGATGTAAACGGCACCGAGATTGGCTTTGACTCGCGCACCGCCACTCTGAATGAGGGAATAGCCACCATTCATTTGGTCTTTGATGGGCAATTAATTGGCGAAAATGGTGTGGATGGCCCCTACGTGGTGAAGGGATTACTTATATACGGTCGGACTGGCCCTAATCTCGTTCACAGCAGCACCATTGCTGAGACACAGGCCTACCGTGCCAGCCAATTCGAGGGTTTTGTGCCAGTAGATGAGAAGAAGGTAACTGTCTGTCATAAGCCACGAAACAACCCCAAAGCGGCCCATAGCATTACCATTTCAAAGAATGCGCTTCAGGCACATCTTGATCATGGTGATACATTAGGGCCATGCCAATGATGGAAAGCGGTGAAAGTGTTGTTCAAAGGAAAGGTGTCGCTTTCTTGATATAATAAAGACCTTTTTTTTTATGACTCACTTAGGATGCCAATGATGAAACGAAAGAAGCACATTTATTTATATGTCCTAGCCGTCGTGATCGGATGTACTCTCCTGATGATTCTAGGAACCGACAACCTGGAGGTTTTCAAATCGGCTCCTAAACCTGACCAGACACGGCCGACTACTTCTTATACTAGCATTTCCAGAATAAGTGCCCCAGAGGCTACTAATAAACGTCCGGCTCTCCGGTTCACGGGTAACGCAACTGTTAGGAACGTTGACGAGAATGGCGACGGTTTTGCCGAAGCGATTATTGCTGATGTGGAAGTAGAAATTATAACGGCCGGGATGTATTCGATTCGCGGTAGTTTGAAAAAAAATGGACAGATTATTGCTAATCGCCCGGCCTTTGATGAGCAACTTTTGCTCTTTTCTCAGTCAAGTCAGCGTCTAAGTAGACGGTGTTTTCTGACTTGAGTGAGGGGGAGCCATTTTCTGAGTTAAGTCGTTTTTTCGTTCGCAAAACCGTTGGTAAGTCAATTCGTTTAGTAGCAATATAGGCGTTCCGCCACGGCGTTTGGCGTTCCAGAACGAAGTTTTGTTGTACTCTCTTATGATTCGCTAAGTAGATGGTGTTTTCTGACTTGAGTGAGTTAGGCCTTTTTCTGAGTTAAGTCGTTTTTTCGTTCGCAAAACCGTTGGTAAGTCAATTCGTTTAGTAGCAATATAGGCGTTCCGCCACTGCGTTTGGCGTTCCAGAACGAAGTTTTGTTGTACTCTCTTATGATTCGCTAAGTAGATGGTGTTTTCTGACTTGAGTGAGTTAGGCCTTTTTCTGAGTTAAGTCGTTTTTTCGTTCGCAAAACCGTTGGTAACTCAATTCGTTTATCCGCGTAATTCGTTGTACTCTCTTATGATTCACTAAATAGACGGTGTTTTCTGACTTGAGTGACTTAAGCCGTTTTCTGAGTTAAGTCGTTTTTTCGTTCGCAAAACCGTTGGTAAGTCAATTCGTTTATCCGCGTAATTCGTTGTACTCTCTTATGATTCGCTAAGTAGACGGTGTTTTCTGACTTGAGTGAGGGGGAGCCATTTTCTGAGTTAAGTCGTTTTTTCGTTCGCAAAACCGTTGGTAACTCAATTCGTTTATCCGCGTAATTCGTTGTACTCTCTTATGATTCACTAAATAGACGGTGTTTTCTGACTTGAGTGACTTAGGCCATTTTCTGAGTTAAGTCGTTTTTTCGTTCGCAAAACCGTTGGTAACTCAATTCGTTTATCCGCGTAATTCGTTGTACTCTCTTATGATTCACTAAATAGACGGTGTTTTCTGACTTGAGTGACT
>Ga0190315_1000354_pt1 | contig 25255 bp, 24 predicted proteins | sample 48701101_MG_FD_161673 | JGI IMG/M metagenome (GOLD analysis project Ga0190315, IMG submission 161673) | Hydrothermal vent sediment bacterial communities from Southern Trench, Guaymas Basin, Mexico - 4870-11-0-1_MG | ecosystem: Environmental > Aquatic > Marine > Hydrothermal vents > Sediment ...
GCCCATTACATCTGGTGCATCACCGCTTATCAGTTGAAAAAATTCTTTGAATTGCTTTTTGTTAAGCCAAAGTTAACCTAACGAGATTCGGGTTAATAGCAACGGTTATTGTTTTGACAGTATTTGTTTTTACTAAACTTAAAATTCCTTTTTACAATAAATATAGGGGCTTGCCCAGGAAATTAATAATTAATTAGTATCTTTTCAATAAGCTTAGCCAAATTTTGGCATTTTCTGTTGTTAAATCTAAATTCTTGCTCTTTTAAATAGAAATAGAATCTTTTTGGATGTATGCCATAATGTCTATTCAACTTGTTTTTAGCATAGCTCCAGAAGGATTCTATGCCATTAATGTGATTCTTCTTTCCTTTGACAAATTTCTTGCTGTGATTAATTCTGAAATGCTTGTAGCCGTCTAACACCAATCCATCATAGCTTTTCCAGCTGTCGGTATAAACTAAGCTTTCGGGAATAACTTTAGTGCGGATGATCTTCATTAAAGTTTCTCTCTTTACATCAGGAACAATTTGCGTATACACCTTTCCATTTCTTTTTAATAAGCCAAAAACGGGTATTTTAGATTTAACTGATCTGCCGCGATTATACTTATGCCTGCCGCCGAAATACGATTCATCCATTTCAACTTCTCCATGGAAAATATTCTGGTTAATTTCCTGATAACTGGCAATTTTTTCTCTTATTGTTTGATAAATCCTGTCTACTGTTTTGCGGTTTAATTTTAAATGTTTAGAGGTCTGAACAGCTGTTAATTCTAACGCAAAGTATTCAATAACTTTTCTTATTTGATAGTTTGATAATTTGCTGTATTTTAATAACTTGTCCATACAATTAGATTAGCTTAATCTAATTTCCTGGGCAAGCCCCTAAATATAAATTAATCGTTTTTACTTTTCTTGTGTTTTTGTCGTACTTTCTGCTTTTTGGAGCGTGGATAGATACTAAATACTCAATCTTTTATAAATGCGCTGAATTTTATTTATGACGGAATAAATGAAATTAAATGCAAAATTAAGAGAGGTTTACTTCCGCACGAGAACTGGTTTGCAACCCGTTTCCGAAGTTTCCCAAGTTAATAATGTTGTTTAAACATTTTACTTGTTAAAGCGTAAAGTGATAAGAATTAAGGTTATTGTACTTTAGAAACAAAGGGAACGGATTACAAATCCGTTCCCGCGAAGAGATCTTCTCGCAAAAATAAAATGAGCAAACCGAGAGGTTTCTAAATTCAGTTGAGAGGGTTTGCTAATAACGAGTGTTGTTAAAATAAATGCGAAACAAACAAAGAACAATAAAACACTATGATAATATGTATTATCATAGTGTTTTTATTTTTTTAGTTAATTAAAATAAATTAAAATAAAAACTTATCCACAGATCTGTCGTTTGACAGATCCGCTTTTTTGCTAGCATAAGTTTATTAATCAAAAAGGAGGGATGAAAAAAATAACGAGAACGCTCGCTGAAAACAAAATGGGTAAACCTGAAATGGTGGGAACAGCCCTACCGATATATATAATCAATGTACGAGGGAATTTTTTTAATTCCTTCTTTTTTTTATTTTTCTATTTTGTGGATTTTTAAACAGATGTTTAAAATAAATCCAGTCATAAAACTAAGCCATGATTTAGTAGCAAAAAGAAAAAATGTTACGGTTTCTACGCAAAACTGAACAATTGCGGTCCAAAGAAGCGGACCTTTGTCATAATGGAAGTAATACATAAATTCCGCAAAATCAGTGAATCCATAAAAATTCTTAAAAATATCAGTATATTTTTCAAGTAAATAGTAAATAAAAAGCAATATTAGAAAAGATAAAGCAAGATATGAAATGTATCGTAATGTTTTTTTAAGTTTCTCTTTTTTTGTGAATAATGTAAACGGAACAGCAAGCACAAAACCGGCTAACAAAGGTATAATAAATATAAGCATAATTCCTAAAAAGAGCGTTGCAAATGAAGATGGAGCTTCAAAGATAAGCAGCGCGTTTTTTATTTCTGCTATTTCTTCAATAAATAAAAATGCTAAGATAAAAATCGTGGCGGCGAGTATTATTTCATTGAGAGTAATTTTTTTCATAGCTGCGTCTTAAAATCAATAATATTCTACAATCAAAAACTTTACTTGCCAAATTTTTTTTGTCTTCCCGCCTTTTTATGCTATAATAAAAATAATTAGAAACCGAAGCTTGTTTTTATCCTTTATACAAAAATAAAATGAACAAGATTAAAAGTTTTCTAAATTTGGTTGGGAGGGAGTTTATTTTCAGCGGGCATTTGTTTGCTCTAAATGCCGTCAGTATTATTTTAATGTCAGCTATCTTGTTGAATATCCCAGTTACTTGGGATTTTTTGGTTTAGAACTATTCCCTAATTAACTTATTATTCTTCACTTAACTTAATATAATGAATAATGAACACGATATAATTATAGTTGGAGCTGGACCAGCTGGGTGTTGTGTTGCAAAATTTCTTTCAGATAAATATAATGTTTTAATGATAGATCAATCAAAGTTTCCGAGAAATAAATCGTGTGGCGGTCTTATAGTAGAGGAAACCCAAGATTTTATTAAGAGTTGGAAATTATCCCCCGATATTTTTTCTTATCCAAAATATCTCAATCTAAAAATAATTGATTGGAATAATGATTTAGAAATAGATACTAAAAAAAAGTTGTGGAATGTTTCTAGAAAAGATTTTGATTATTGGCTATTAAAAGAGTCACAAAATGGCATTCAGTTTTTTTCTGAGGCAAAGTTATTGCAGTTTGAAAAAAAAAGAAAAAATATAGAAGTTTTTCTAGAAATAAATGGTGAAAGAAAAATTATTAAAACAAAGTATCTTATTGGTGCTAATGGAGTGTTTTCAAATATAAGAAATTTTCTAGTTAAAAAGCCCATGCGATATTATATTGCGACGCAATATTGGTTAAAACACACAGGTACATGTAATAGCGCTTATTTTATATACGATAATGAAATAACTGATTTTTATTCATGGATAATACAAAAAAAAGAAAATTTAATTTTGGGTTCTGCGCTAAAAAAAGGTAGTGATATAAAAAATAAAATGAAAATTTTAAAAAATAGATTAGAAAAAAAAATTAATATAACTAACGATGTTTTCAAGAAAGAATTCGCTATCTTACCAAGACCCGAAAGTGAAAAGGATATCCTTTTAGGAGATGATAAAATATTTCTTGTGGGAGAAGCAGCTGGCTTTATAAGTTCTAGCACAGGAGAGGGTATTAGTTTTGCTATGAGGAGTGGTTATAATTGTGCTAAATCCTTAAATGAAAATTTCGAGAATCCATTTTTTCTATATGAGAAATTTTCTGAAAATTTAGTAAACGAAATCAAAAGAAAAATAGATAAATCCAACACGCTTTCTATGCCTAAAAAAAGGAAGGAGATGTTTAAATAAGAATTAAATGTCTAATTTTAAAAAAATTCTAAAATTCATTTGGAATGAATTTATTTATGGCGGGCATTTACAGTCGTTAAGTGCGATGAGTATTATTTTTGTTTCTGGTACTTTATTAAAAATTCAAATAACTTGGGATCTTTTGTTTATTGTCTATTTAGTTTTTTATGTCCCTTATTTACATAATCGTTTCAAGGAAATCAATGTAGATTATTTGACTAACGTAAAAAGAACTCGTCATTTAAGAAAATATCTAAAATTTGTGCCAATAATTTTTTATTTTGCAAGTTTTGTTTTAGTTATTAATTTAATTTATTTTAGTAATTTTTTGGCATTAATTTTTGGTTTGCTTTTGCTCATTTTTGGAATTTTTTACACTACTGTTTTTAAAAAAGTTACTAAAAAAATATGTCTTTTCAAGAATATATATGTTTCTATTTTTTTTGCTTTGTTGCCATTTTTTTTAGCGGTTTATTATTCTTGTCCGTTAACTAATTTTTTAGTGGTTGGTGTTTTAGTTTTTGCGATGTTTGTTTTTCTTAAGTCTTTCATAACCCAAATGTTTTTTGATGTAAAGGACGTAGAAAGCGATAGAAAAGAGGGACTGTGCACTTTTCCAATTATAATGGGAAAAGAAAAAAGTATTGTACTTTTATCCCTTTTTGATTTTATAATCACTGCAACCATGCCAATATCTTTTTTTTATTTAAATATTTTTTCGGAATTTATATTAATACTTATTTTAACTATTCCGTTTGATTTTTATTGTTATAGTTTAGTGAAGAAAAAAAAGTATTTTGGATACATTCTTAAAAGTGGAGAGTTTTTTTTGTGGCTATTTTTAATTTTTGTTGGTAAAATAATATTATGATAACGGAACTACCTCTTTACAATAAAATACTAATTCTTTTTATTGATTTTATCGCTATTTGGCTAGCTATTATAGTTTATAATAGTAATCGTAGAGGCAAGTTGAATAAAATATTTTTTGGAATGATAGTGTCAATGTTTTTATGGGTTAATTTTGCATATCTTGCTAGATTAATAGGACAGCAAAACCATAATCTAGGATTAATGTTTTTGAAAATTGCTTGGGCTGCCTCTCCTTTTTTGTTTGTCTCTCTTTATTTCTTAGTGGTTTTTTATTTAAATAAAGAAAAACAATATTTAATTTTAAATAAAATTATATTTTTAAGCGGTCTAATCACATTTTTAATAGCGATATTTACAAATTTAGTTATCAAGGAAATAGAATTTATTGACATTGATTTAGTTATAATTTACGGTAAAGGAATACTTCTTTTTTTGGGAGTTATATTGTTTATTATGTATGCTCCTTTAAGCCTTTTGTTTAGGGAATATGTAAAGTGTTCGCAGAGAGAGAGGATAAAGATGGAATATTTACTGGTTGGAATTTTTATATTTTATCTAGCTAATATTATTTTTGGTATAGTCTTTCCTATATTTTTTAAAATTGTTCATCTTTATTGGATAGGTGATTATTCTGCAATTATTCTTCTTATCTTTATTGCCTACGCGATTACCAAACACAACTTAATGGGCATAAAAATCCTTTTAACCCAAACGCTGATAGTTATTATTGCCATTATTCTTTTACTAGATATTTTCGCCTTGTCGGATAATTTGACAATGCAAATCTTGAAAGTAGGAATTCTAATAGCATTTCTTTATTTTAGCCGCGGGATGATTGAGAGTGTTAAAAAGGAAAAAGAAGCGAGAAAAGAATTGCAGAAAACTTATCGGAAAGTGAATCGCTATGCCAGGAAGCTTGAAAAAGCCAACCTGGATCTAAAAGAACTTTTAGAGATCAAAAATAATTTTCTGCATATCACTTCTCATCAGTTGCGGACGCCGCTGACGGTGATTAGGGGAATGTTGTCAATGTGGAGAGCGGGTGATTTTGATAATCTTTCTGAAAAGGAGCAAAAAGAAAAAAGAGAAAAAATTTATTTAAGCGCTGAGCGGCTGAACAACATTACCAACGATATGCTTGACGCTATGGAGGTGGAAGGGAAATTTTTAAAGTTTAATTTAGAGCGGGTTTCTTTAGAAAATATTATCAGGGAGACGATGGACGAATTAAAGCCGAATTATGATCGCAAAGGGCTTTATTTGAAACTAAATGTTAAAGGCCGTCTGCCGAAAATTAAAGTGGAACCGAAATATCTTAAGCAGGCGTTGATGAATCTGCTTGACAACGCGGAAAAATATACTCTTAAAGGAGGAGTGGAAATAAAGATAAAAAAAGAAAAGGAATTTATCTTAATAGAAATTAAAGACACCGGCATTGGAATCGCTAAAAATGACCAGAAGAAACTTTTCCAAAAATTCTCCCGAACAGAAAACGCTATCAAACAAAATACCACCGGCTCGGGGCTGGGACTTTTTATCGCCAAGCAAATTATTGACGAACATCAGGGTAAAATAGAGATCTCTAGCGAAGGAGTCGGGAAGGGAACGACGGTGAAAGTATGGCTGTTGAGATAAAAATATTCATATAAGAGCGGCCAAACGAAAATCATTATTTGTTACACTTTATAGCGCGAAATATAATATCTGAATGTAATTATCATGTGAATTTTGAGCGGGGTTGACAGAATCAAAAAACTCCTTTATTGTGGAAATAATGAGATGACTTAATAAAAATTATATGGATAGTAAAGAAACTGCTCAGAAAAAAACTACTCAAGAGGAGTTTATGGGTAGAACTCCCGAAAGAAGTGATCAAGAGGAGCAAATTGTTGTTAAGCAATTTGCGTGTGATTTTGACTGATCCGATTACTTTTTTTCAGAATAATAATTAAGGAGAGGTGATAGTAAATTAATAATCACTGTTTTTTGGTTTATGGCTAATTTTAAAAATTTTCAATTAGATTATGTTTTATGGGAAGTGACCCAAAAATGTAATTTGAGCTGTATTCACTGTCGAGCCGGCGCCCACCCCAAATTGATAGAAGAAAAAATAATAAAGGGAAAGCATGCCCGTGAATTGATTGACGAAATTAAAAATCTTGGCTCTCCCACCTTAGCATTAACGGGCGGTGAACCTTTACTTAGAAAAGATTTATTTGATATTTTAAATTATGCCAAAAAACAGAAAGTGCCTACCCGTATTCAAAGTAACGGACTACTTTTAACGGAAGAGATAGCGGACAGATTAAAAGAAGCCAATGTTACATCTTTTGGATTTGGAATGGACGGATCAAAACCGGAAATTCACGATAAAATTAGAAATCTCAAGGGCGCGTTAAACAAGACAATTCAAAATATAAAGATGCTTAGAAAAAAGGGTATTAAAGTTCATGTGGAATATACTATCACGAAATTAAACTATGATGATGTAGTCCCACAATAAAATTATTGGAATCGTTGGGAGTCAACACCTTTTCTGCCAGGTCGGCTTTATTCTCCGGGCGTGCTAAGTCGGGAGAAGATGATGTTTTTCAAATTACAAAAGAACAATATAAGAAAACGCTGGAGCAATTATGCGAAGAGAGATATAAGAATGAAATGATTATTGTTTGCCAAGATCCGTTGTATCATCTAATAGATAAAGGAATTATGGACGGGCTAAAACAATATGGAGACATCACTTCCGGCAAAGTTCTTAGTGGATGTACGGTCGGGCTTAATATGGCTCACATTAACAAAGATGGTCGGGTGGGTGTTTGCACTTTTATCCCTGATGTGATTATTGGGAATATCTTTGAAAAACCCTTATCGGAAATATGGTTAAATAGAGGAAACCATCCCGATATAAAAAAATTAATGAATCGAGAATACAAGGGAAACTGTAAAAAATGCGCGGATAGATTTATTTGCGGAGGATGTCGGGCTAGAGCGTTAGTTTTAAAAAATGACTTATTTGAAGAAGATCCTTATTGTTGGAAATATGACAAGCGCGGATGTTTATAAAAATCCGGCGATAGCCGAAAATTACGACGCTATACTGGCGAAGAGGAAATCTCTTTGTTTTTTTGATACTGAATATCTGCGGAAAAATATAAAGTCGGGAGACAGAGTTTTAGATTTAGGCTGTGGGACGGGAAGGCATTTATTGGGACTATGCGATTTAGCTGAGATGACGGGAATAGACATCTCACCCAAGATGATAGAAATCGCTGACCGGAAATTAAAAGGGAAGGCAAAGTTAATTGTTGGCGATATTATTAATGTCAATAGTTTAGTAGACGGCAAATTTAATGTTGTTTTAATGATGTATCATACTCTAGGAAGCATTGATTCTTCAGTATCTAGGGCTGATTTATTTTGTCAAATCAATAAATTACTTAAAGAGAATGGACGGCTGATATTGCATGTTCATAACAGGCGCCACATAAAAAATCTGAGATTCTTATTACAGAGGACTAAAGGGGATAAAATAATTAAAGAGGGTCTATTAAAAGGAGCGATAATTCACTTTTTTACCAAAAAAGAGGTTGAAGAATTAGCCAATGAACATGGTTTTAAAATGGAAGAAGTTATATGTTTAAAATATCCCGAAGAAGCCGAAGAAATTCGGGGATGGAAAAAATATTTTTGCACGGGAGGATATATTTTTAATTTAAGAAAGAAATAATGTTTTTTGGAACATGCGGTAAATCTGTTTGACAATACCGAGAAATATATCTCGCGAGGAGGAGTGAAAATAAATGTCTATCCGAAAGTTTCTAAAGGCGATAAGAAAAATAAATTTGTCCCGATAGAAATTAAAGACACCGGCATTGGAATCGCTAAAAATGACCAGAAAAAACTTTTCCAAAAATTCTCCCGAACAGAAAACTCCGTCAGACAGAATACCACTGGCTCGGGGCTGGGACTTTTTATCGCCAAACAAATTATTGACGAACATCAGGGTAAAATAGAGATTTCCAGCGAAGGAGTCGGGAAGGGAACGACGGTGAAGGTGTGGCTATTGAGGGGGTGAATATGAAAAAAATATTTACAATTTGCTGATCACTCTTTTCTTAAGAGTGAAAAACCCGCATCCATCCTCTCTCAAGAGGTGAATATCATTATAAAGAAGGGAAACGAAAAAGTGGATAATTTGTGTATAATTATCCGCTTTTTTTGTTGGATGATTATTTTCTGACGAAGCAAAGTATAGTTTTATGCCTTGAATAAGCCTTAAATTTTTTTTAAAGCTGGTGGATACTAGTGGTTTGACTTTATATAACGATGGAGTATAATGGTAGCAAGTGGTGAGATGTGGATGTATGTGGGGATGAGTCGGCGGAAATATGGATAGGTAAACTCCTCTTTCCCGATTCCCTCCTCCTGAAATAATCGGGATAAGCTCCGAAATAATCGGGACAAGCGAGAGGAGAATACCCACCCCTAACCCCTTCCAAGAGGGGATTATATTAAAAATATGTTTATCGGAGAATACCAACATAATATTGACGAGAAGGGAAGGCTGGCGGTGCCAGTTAAGTTTCGACGGGAGCTTTCTAGGGGAGCGGTGGTCACTAAAGGTCTTGACGACTGTCTTTTTTTATATCCTCTGAAAGAATGGAAAGTCATTGCTGAAAGATTAAGCAAACTGCCGATCAGCCAGGCCAATACGCGGGCTTTTGCTCGCTTGATGCTGGCAGGGGCGATGGATGTTCAGGTTGATAAGCAAGGAAGAATTATTCTGCCGGACTACTTGAGAAAATATGCTGACTTGAATAAGAAAGTAATTATCAGCGGACTCTATAACCGCTTGGAGATTTGGGATGAGAAAAAGTGGAAGAAATACAAAGGCGTCACCGAAAAATCCAGCGGGGAAATCGCGGAGAAACTGGGAGAAATAGGAATATAAGTTCGTAAAGTTATAAAGTTAAAAAGTTCATAAAGTAGAGAATATGAAAGTGGAAAGATTTGAGGATATTATTGCTTGGCAGAAAGCGGGAGAATTGTCCTTGATTATCTATAAAAAATTCAAAGATAATAACGATTTTGCTTTTAAAAATCAAATCCAGCGAGCTGTTATTTCTATAATGAATAATATTGCCGAAGGATTTGAAAGGAAAGGCAATAAAGAATTTAAGCATTTTTTGTTTATTGCCAAGGGTTCCTGCGGAGAAGTACGATCAATGCTTTATTTAGCTTTAAAATTAAAATATTTATCAGAAAATGAATCTAAAAAACTTCATTGCCTGTCACTAGAAATTTCCAAACTGTTATCAGGCTTTATCAAAACTTTATAAACTTTTGACTTTATGAACTTTATAAACTTTACCTTATGTCTTACTTTCATCTCCCAGTTTTATTAAAAGAAGCGGTTGAAATTATCAATCCTCAAAAAAATGAAAATTTAGTGGATGGAACGGTGGGAGGCGGAGGGCACGCGAAGGCGATTTTGGAAAAGACAAAACCAAAAGGAAAACTTTTGGGAATGGATTTGGATCCAGAAGCGTTGAGAGCGACGAAATATAATTTAAGCCAGTTTGAAAACAGAATAATTTTAAAACGGGAAAATTTTGCCGATTTTTCCCGGGTGGTAAAAAAATATGATTTTCGTCCAATTAACATAGTTCTTTTAGACTTAGGGATTTCATCTTATCAACTTGACGAAGAGGTTCTGGGGATTTCGTTTTTAAAAAACCAGCCACTGGATATGAGAATCGGCGGGAAATTGTCCAGCTATGACAATAGAGTAACCGCGGCGGAGATTTTAAATAATTGGCAGGAGGAAAAAATAAAACAAATCATTAAAGAGTACGGCGAAGAGAGATATGCCAAAGCAATCGCCAGAAATATTGTTGCCTCGAGAAAAGTAAAAAAGATTGAACTAACTCGACAGCTGGTAGAAATAATTGGAAAGTCGGTGCCAGCGAGTTATAAAAGCCGGCGGCAAAGAATTCATTTCGCGACACGAACCTTTCAAGCGTTGAGAATTGCGGTTAATAAAGAACTGGACAATTTAAAAAACGCTCTGCCTCAAATTTTGAAAGAACTAAGCCCCGGCGGGCGAATGGCAGTAATCTCGTTTCATTCATTGGAAGACAGAATAGTAAAACAGTTTTTTGTTAAAGAATCTAAGGATTGTATCTGCGGCAGCGAGGTTCCAGTTTGCGTTTGCCATCATAAAAAACAACTCAAAATTTTAACTAAAAAACCGATTACTCCGAGTGAAGAAGAAATTGAAAGAAATCCGAGGGCGAGGAGCGGGAAGTTGAGAGTGGCAATAAAATTGTGAGATTATTTATTAACGAATTAACGAATTAACGAATTGAAATTTCCCCCTTTATCAAAGAGGGTTGGGGGGTTAAAAAAATTAGGAAATTAAAATCAGTGTTTATCAGTGTCCGAAGGTCTGTGTTCGTCTGTGTGCTATTAAATGATTCGACACAGACAAACACGGACTAAAGACGCGGACGAACACAGATAATTATTGAATACAGAATGACGATCATTAAAACAAAAACTAATTTTAGAAAAATGATAAAGAAAAGAACTGCTTCCGGCAAAATAAAAACAAGCAAAGCTGTTATCGGTTTTGTGATTGCCGTTTTAATTTGCCTGTTGAGCGGGCTTTATATTGTCCAAACAAGCGGAGTAACGGCTGGCAATTATGACATTGAAGATCGGGATAAAAAATTAAACGATCTAAAAAATGAGAATCAAAATTTAATGATTGAGCTGGCGAAATTAAGGTCAGTGTCTCGGCTGGAAGAAACGGCGGGCGAGTTTAATATGGTTGCTTTGGAGAAAGTGGATTATATCACCGCCAGCGGCTCAGCGGTGGCGGTGAAGTAGAAATTGGAAAAATTGAATTCGGAGCGGCAAACAAGCCTGATATTCATCGGGATAAAACTTAGCGTAGTTTGTTATTCTGCGCGGTAAATTAACGCACTCCGCTATTACTCGTGTGTCAGTCTGGAAATAGTTTATCTTTATTTATAGTAAAAAACCATGAAAAAGCCAATCATTGTTATCGCTTTAATTATCCTCATCGCCGCTAGCAGTGTCGGTACTCTCTATGCGACGGGAAATCTTAATAAGATTATTGGCAAGATTTTTAATCGCTCCGAGGTTTTAGATATGTCTGATGAGAAAAATTTTGACGAGATTTTAAAGAGAGTGAAGGATAATTTGGATGAGGTGAAGAGTGTGCACGCAGAGGTGAAGGGGAGTAGCTGGGAGAAGATAGGGGATTATGATCCTAGCAGCGAAGAAGGCAAAGGTGAAATTGACTTTGTTTTTCCAGATAAAAAATTAATCTCAACTGCTGACCTACCTGCCGGTTTAAGACTAAGAGAGGGTTTTGCGGGAGGGGTATATGAAGGAAAAATAATTATTTTAGGAAAAGACATTTACATAGAATTTCCGTGGATGGCGCATGCTTTTAAAGAAGAAAAAGAAAAAAATAAAGATTTTCAAGCAGAAAATTTTTCGTGGGCATCGGGTTGGTTTTTGGGTAGAGACGGACAGTCAGTACCTCTTCCTGTTCCAGATACTCCGGGGGACAGTTTGAATTTTGATTTAAGTATTTACCCAAAAGGGTGGGATTTTACCAGAGGTCTTGAAAAAATAGAGGAAGATTTGGGAGTAGAAGAAATAAACGGGATAAAATGCCGTCGCTATAAAGTAAAAACAAAGAAAAAAGATTTACATCCTCTTAAAGAGGGAACAATACTAGAGCAAGTGGAAAATAAAATTAGATATGTGACAGACGATAAAGAAATTTTATTTCCTCTTCCTGAATCATTATCTTTACCTGTTATGTATAAGATGGTTAAACAGTTTGGATATAGAAATAATCCTGATTCACAATATTATAATTTAACTACTTGGGGAACTGAGGGTGAAATTTGTGTGGGGGAAAGTGATTTTAGGGTATATAAGGAAAATTATACGACGGAGGAATTTTCTATTGAAGGATATTATCCGAGTGAACCTGAAGGATTTATGGAAGGTGTTTGCCGGTATAATACTGAAATCACCTATTCCGATTTCAACGGAAATATAAAAATAGAAGCTCCTGTTGAATCAATAGCAGTTAATGATTATTTAAAACAAATAGGATATCCCATAACGGAAGAAGAAATTTCTAAAGCTCAAATGGAAACGAGAGATGAAAGACGGAAGTTAAATTTAAGAGAACTTCTTTTGGTTTTAGATCTGTATTATAGTGATTATACTCAATATCCCATATCTATAAATTTAGAAAAAATTAATGATGAAAATAGCAATTTTTATAAAGCGCTCATACCAAATTATTTGTCAGAAACACAAGTAGATTGGTATTTATTTGACCCTCTTGATCCAGAATTTTATTACACCTACAAATCCGATGGGCGGAGCTATGAATTAACGGCGCGGCTGGAGAATTTGGAGGATGAGGATTGCGTGATGGAGAATGGCATTTGCCTCTACAGTTTAAAAGGCGGCAGTCCCGCGCCGGATTATAAAAAAATTGAAGAGACAAAAGATAAATGCAAAGGTTCCTTGGAAATAACGGATGAAAAATGCGTGGACGGAAAGTTGGAAATGAAGGTAAAAGTTTCTACAGCGGGGGAATGCCCTATAGTGTCGTTCATAGCTAATTATGCCGACAACAGAAAGAAAATAGCTGAATTTTCCAGTTTAGGCGATAATGTATATTCGGTAGTTTTAGATAATTGTAATAAAGTAGAAAAATTAATTGTTTCGGGAGAAGGAGGATTTATGATTAATTAATTTCTAACTATGATCGGAGAAAATAATCAAATTTACGAACAGCTTAAAAAACTGGTAAAAATAGTCGGCAGTTTAGAGAATAGAATTTCCAATTTAGAAGACAGGCTAAATAGAGTGGAACAGTCAGGAAGAGCGGAAAGAGTTTTAGGTTTGGAAAATAGATTAAATAAAATAGAACGGTCGGAAGAAATGGAATCGGCAAGAAAAGATACGCGAAGCGATGATATTATAGAAAGAGAAAAAGAAAACATAAATTTGAAAAAAGCGGAAGAGGAAGCGGAAGAAAGAGAGTATGAAAAGTATGGCGAAGAAAATATTGAATCAGAAATTGGAGCAAAATGGCTAGGGAAAATTGGAATAGTCGCTTTGGTTTTTGGGCTTGCTTTCTTTTTGAAATACGCTTTTGAAAACGACTGGATCGGTGAAACAGGGCGGGTAGTGATGGGAATTTTAGCCGGGTTGGGATTAATTAGTCTGGGTGAATTTTTACGGAAGAAGTACCTTGGTTACGCCCAAACATTAACGGGGGGCGGAATCGCTGTTCTGTATTTGTCCATTTACGCCAGTTCAAATTTTTATCATCTAATTGATCAAACGCCGGCTTTCTTGGCAATGATAGTTGTCACTTTCGCCGGCGGCTTTCTGGCAATTCGCTATGAAAAGGTCGGATTGGCGGGACTGGCGATTTTAGGCGGGCTTTTAACGCCGCTTTTACTGAAAGAAAGTTTAGATAGCCAGCCGTGGCTTTTCATTTACCTTATTATTCTAAATTTTAGCGTTTTAGGCATTTCTTTTTTCCGCAATTGGCGGGGATTAAATCTGTTGGGACTTCTCGGAACGCTGGTCGTGTTTTCCAATTGGCAAAGCACTTTTTATAATTCTGATCAGCTTTCTTTAACTATATTTTTTCTAACGGCTGTTTTTGGCATTTATGCCGTTGCCAGTTTAGCGCATAATATTTTATTTAAAAACAAAGCTAATCAAGTTGACGCGGCGCTGATTACTCTTAACGCGCTTATCTATTTCGGGATAAGTTATTCTTTGTTATTTAAAGATTATTCCAGTCTGATGGGGTTTTTCGCTGTGGCGGTGGCGCTGGTTTATTTTATTCTGGCGGCGATTTCCCACCACTTTAATCCCGGCGATAGATATCTGGCTTTGTTTTTGCCGCTTCTTTCCATTTTCTTTATTACCATTGCCGCGCCGATTCAGTTTGACGGACATTGGGTAACCATTGCCTGGATAGTGGAAGCGGCGATTCTTATCCGAGTAGGTTTTTATTTGAATGACTACCGAATAAGAATGTTCGCCTGGACTATTTTCGCGCTGGCGGCGGCAAGATTAGTTTCTATTGATATAAGAATCGGCAATCTGGAAAATTACTCTATAATTTTTAATAAAAGATTTTTGACTTTTATTGTTGGCGTCTTTTCCGCTTTTTCTATTTATCATTGCTATGGTGTTTACCAAAAATTAATTAAGCCGGAAGAAGCAAAAGCAAGGACAATAATTTTGCTTATTGCCAATTTTTTACTTCTATTTGTTTTGAGCGCCGAAGTTTCAACTTTTTTTGATAAGCAAATGAGGAGTTTGCCTGAGCGTCCCGATTGCCAGATAAGAACATATCAGGGATGGGGAGGAAAATATATCATCAATTCCCGATGCGAGAGAGAGCGCCAGGAATATGAAAAAAAGCGTCATGAAGTTTACGCGGAAAGAAAGGAAATTAAAAATGCCGCCAATGCTTCACTCTCAGTTTTTTGGGCGGTTTACGCTATTATCTTGCTGGCCGTTGGAATAGCGAGAAGAAATAAACTACTGCGGCTGATGGGCGTCGGGCTTTTCGGAGTTGTTATTTTTAAGGTTTTCCTCTACGATTTATGGAGTTTGGGAAGTTTATATCGTATCATTTCTTCTATTACTCTGGGCGTTATTTTGCTGATCGCTTCTTTCGCTTATCATAAATATAAAAATAAGGTTAAGGAGATTATATAAAAGTGATTTGCGTTTATCCGTGTCCGGAGGGGGGTTTGTGTTTGTCCGTATTAAATGTAGCACACTGACAAACATTGACTAAAGGCGCGGACGAACATAAATTAAAAGTGTAAATTCTAAATAAAAAATATGAGAATAGGAATAAAAACAGCAGCTGTGGCGGAGTGTTTTGTAGTTATTTTATTTGCTGTAGCCGGCGTGGCTCTAGCTGATTATCAGCCGGAAAATTGGCGATATTTCAAAGATATTAGAATTGGCGATTTGTCGGACGAAGAAAAGCTGGTGAAAATTAATTTGGACCAGGAAGTTTTTAACGGCGCTAAAGACGACTTGAGCGATTTAAGAATTGTTGATAATGACGGAACAGAAACGGCATATAAATTAATTGTTGAAAAAGGGATTTTTAGCAAGAGTAATGTCTATCCCATTCGGATATTAAATAACTCGTTTGTTCCGAAAGAATATAATTCTTTTATCGTTGATTTTGGTAAAAGCGGATTTTTAAACAGCTCTTTAAAAATTAATGTTTCATCGGAAAATTTCAAGCGGCGAGTGGAAATTTCTGGCGGAAACAGAGTAGGCGATTGGCGGATTTTAAAAAGCGATGGTTATATTTACGACTACACCGATTCTCAAATAAGCTTTAAATCTCAAAACACAACGATAAATTATCCCGAAAACGCTTATCGTTATCTTCAGGTAAAAATATTTAGCGGGGGCGAGGAGCCCTTAAGAATAACCGGGGCGCGGGTTTCAAAAATACTTCAGTCAACGACTAAAGAAATAAGCATAACACCCCAACGCGAAATTATTCAGAACGCGGCTAAAAGAGCAACCGAAATAATAATTGATTTAGAAAAAAGGGGTTGGCCGACAAGCAGTGTTTTACTTGAGTCAAAGAATAGGAATTTTAACCGCGAAATAGTTATTTATGAAAGCGACGATAAAAGTAATTGGCGAAGGCTTGGCGGGGGGAATATTTTTAATTATCAGACCGCCAAATTTACGGGATCGGATTTAAGCGTCAGTTATTCCGAGAGCGGTTGCCGTTATCTAAAAATAGAAATTTATAACGGTGACGATCAGCCCATTAGCATTGATAAAATTTCTGTCAAAGCGGTTTTAAGGAGTATTGCTTTTCAAGCCGTTCCCGGCAAGAATTATCGGCTGTGCTATGGAAATAAAAACGCGCGTTTTCCCGAGTATGATCTGGAAAAATATTTTCGTTATTTAGAGACTGATAATTGTTTGATAGCCGATTTGGCGGCGGAACAAAATAATCCCGAATTCAAAGAAAAAATTCCTCCTCAAAAGCCTCTAACTGAAAGAATTCCTTATTTACTGCCGGCGGTTTTGATTTTGGCAGTCTCTATTTTGGGATTTTTCATCTTTCGGTTTATGAAGGAAACTAAAAAATAAAAGTTTAGAATTAGAAATCGGGAAATTAATTTCGGAGTAGAATTAGATTGGAGCGGCAAACGAACCCGATGTTCATCGGGATAAACTCCGCGGAATTTATTATTCCGCGCGGTAAATTAATACACTCTCCCGAACGCTTTCGGGGTTCGCGTGTCAGTCCGAAAATGGTTTGCTTGTATTTGAAAAATTACTGATAAAAGAAGTCAACTCCACCTCACATAGGCTAAGATAAGTGATTGAATGAACTTTGGTTTTAAATCTTTTTGCTCTTTAACACAATTAACTCAGCTGCAGCGGCTACTGTAAGAAAATATCTCGTAGTCTGTAAATGACTCCGTTGTCACTTACTGATCCGCGCCTAAAGCGCGCTGTATGATGCCGGAAACACGAGGCTTTGCAATTATGAAGCGCGTCCTAAGAAGACGATAAATTTAAGGCAATCCGCCCCGACTTCCGACAGCGTGGATCGCATGCTTCATAAGGACGGTTATCCTTAAGAAGTCTCCACACTACTGCCAATAATTTTCTGGCAGTAGCCACCGCGGCTGTTTTAGAACCTTTTCTCTTTTTCAAACCGTTGTAATAAGAGCATTCTTTGTCTTTAACGCAGAAAGTGGAAGTGTTCTTATGAAGATCCATCCCGATAAACAATTTAGTTTTATTTATTTGGTCTTGCATACATTTGAGATTAAGCGAATTAAAGTTTTTTATTTTTAGCTTATCACAAATAGGCAAGACCTGTTAACTCTTTTATATCATTATGAAAAAGTTAATCATTGAAAAAAATAATAATTCACCTAAACAATTTAGTTATTCTTTTGCAGCTGTAATTGTTACTTTTTTTGCTGTTTTTAGCTTCAGTATTGTTCCTGAGAATATTGTAACGGGATTAGTGTATGCTTTTTCGGTAGGTATAGGAATAGATTTGGGATACAGGTCTATTTTACAGAAAAGAATTTCTGATAAAATTATTGGATTAATCACTCTTCTTATAAATGGTTTTTTTATAATAACAAGTATCATAGGGCTTTATCTTGGTAATTTTTAAAGCGCGTAAGTTCTGTTTTTAAAACAATAAATGGACATGACAATAAAAGCTATTAATCTCTACAACGATAAACTTGCCGGTCAATATGATAAAGCTACTTTAGAGGGCAAGTGGCGCGCTCCAGGCGAAGTAAATAAGATGATGTCGCAGTTTAAGTTGGTGAAAAACAATTTGACAGTTTTGGAATTGGGTGTTGGAACAGGACAGAGCGTAAAACTTTTTACTGACAAAAATTGTAAAATTTACGCCGTGGATATTTCTAATGAAATGTTGAAAGCGGCTAAGCAAAAATACAAAAAAATAAAAACCTTCAAATATGATATTAGCGACGGATTAGGCGAACTTAATTTTAAGCGTGAATCTTTTAATGTGGTAATCGCGGCGGGAGTGTTGGAATTTGTAAGAAATATAAAAACGATCATCAAAGATGTCCATCAATTATTAAAACCCAATGGTCATTTTGCTTTTACTTATGAGATGTTATTACCCAATCATAATTTTCAAAAATGGAAAGTTCAAGGCAATGCTAATGGTTACATAAAAAATCCACCCGATATTATAAACTTTAAACTTTACCGGAGAAGTAAAAAAGAAATAAACGAAATTCTCAAAGATGTTGGATATCAAGTTATTAAGCATTTCAAAATCAGCGCTTTTCTAAAAGGACCTAAAAAAATTTCTGTTTATTATGGTGTTGTGTTGGCTATAAAGAAATGAAAAAAATATATTGCTAAAGTTGAATGAATCCTAAAATGAATAAAAAACTAGAAACGGGCTAAGAGATGAAAAAAATTATCAATATTTCCTCTTTTTCGCGTTCTCAATTAAATCAAGATCCGATTGATGGCAGTTTTTATGGTTGGCATAGCCGGTTTGCTCGGGTAATAACCAAAGAAACAAATTATCAGGTAGAATCTTGGAGCATTGATGTTAAAATTAAAAAGAAATTGTCTTATCAAAAAGACGGGATAAAATATTCTATTTTTCCGGTAAGCTTTTATGTTGCTCCAGGAAGGGAAATTTCATTGTCATTGTTGAAAAGTTTAAACAAAGAAGTAGAGCAGAATGAAGTGATAATTCATCTGCATGATTTCCATAATTGGCAAGCGTATTTCATTAGTATTTTATTTAAGCGTTATCCAATTGTTTGCCATTGCCACGGCGCAACCAGAAGGCCGTTACAAAAAATTAGAGATTTCAAAAAAATATTTTTTTTGCCGATTTTGTTGCTGGAACAGATGGCGGAAAATTATGCTTTAAAAAATGTGGATCATTATTTTATTTCTAACTCTGGCAATAAAGATTATTTTTTAAAAAGAAAAATAAAACATACTTTTTGTCCGATGGCCGTTAATTTAGAAAATTTTTATCCAGTGGATAAAACTCAGGCAAGAAAAATTATTGGCTTCAAAAATCGGGGAAAACTTATTTTAAATGTTGGCGGATTTGCTTTTCCAAAAAATCTTGAGCTTTTAATTATTTCTTTGGCTGAAATTGTTAGGAAAATGCCCGTCTTTCTTTATCTCATTGGTCCTACTTATAATCGTAAATACCGAAGGAAAATTATTGGAATGATCAAAAAATATAACTTGGGTGGATATGTAAAAATTGAAGGAATGATTTCTCAAAACCAACTCAATTTTTATTATAACGCCGCTGATGTTTTAGTTGTTTCTTCAATTAGGGAAGGGGGACCAATAGTTATTCTGGAATCTTTAGCAGCGGGTACGCCCGTTGTATCAACTCCGGTTGGATTTACGAAAGATATCATTTCCAAGTCAAAGGGTTTATTAAAAATAGCGTCTTTATCTCCGTCAAGCTTTTCTCAAAAAATCACATCCGCATTGTTAGCTAAAAATCAAAAAGATCAAGCGACAGATAAAGAAATTTCCGCTTCAAAAATATGGACTTGGAATGAAGTGATAAAATCGGCAGAGCCAGTTTATAAAGACCTATTTATTCATCATTGCCGCCAGCCTGAATTAGCTGTCCAAAAGGCTGTCCAAGCAGTGGGGCAAACCGACTGGTATTCCAATCTTCATTACCGAAGATTTGTGAAAACATTAGAGACTGTTAATAACTACATTGATTTAACTAAGAATCCTCAAATTCTGGATATTGGATCTTGGCCTGGTTATTTGACTATGTCCTTATCTGAAATGGGAGCAAAGGTAACCGTTCTGGATTTAGAACCGGAGAGAATAAAAATTTTAGGGAAATTTGTTGACATCTCCGCGATAAAGATAGATTTAAACCATTTCGAAAAACTGCCTCTGAAGAGTAATTTTTATGACGGGATTGTTCTAGGTGAAATCGTTGAACATCTTAATCCTTCAAAAATACCGAATATTTTATCGGAGTTAAAAAGGGCTTTAAAACCAGGCGGGTTTATTATTCTTACAACTCCCAATAAGTTTTGTTTTGGAAACTTAGTGAGGTTTTACTTTTGGAATAAAAAATTTGAAACAGATCATTCTGGTCATGGACATTGCCGGGAGTATTCTCAAAGGGAAATTGAATTCCATTTTAGAAACTGTGGTTTGAAAATTTGTAAATCGCAATTGCGCGATTTTTATTCGCTGGTTGGCAAAGCCAATCCGAATAGTTATTTTTACCCTATTTTTTTATTTTTAAAACATAAAAATAAAAAGCATAATTTATTCAAAATGATGTCTTGGCCTATCCGCAGTCTAATTCCCATTTTCCGCGATACGATAGTTATTGTGGGGAAAAAGGAATAATTTGCCACTTGATATTTTAATTTGTGTTTACCTGTTTGCTATTGTCATTAGTAGTATGAAAAAGTAGTATGAAAAAAAACAAAACTAAAAAACAACCCAAAAATTGGAGAATTGTTTTTTTGTCGGGAGCGGTGTTCTTGGCATTCGCGGTTATTGTTTTGCGTCTTTTTCAGGTGCAGGTTTTAGACCATCATAATTATGTCGCGTTGGCGGAGAACCAATACGGTTTTTATGATAAAGTAGTTCCCAAGCGGGGAAGGATATTTTTCAAGGACAAATATTCCAGCGAGCTTTATCCTGCGGCGGTCAATAAAAAAATGAATTTGATTTATGCCGTGCCGAGAGAAATAAAAAACCCGGGCGAAGCGACGGACACTCTAACTAAATTTCTAGAAATTGATCAGGAGAAATTATTTAAAATACTGGACAAGCCGGACGATTCTTATGAAATAGTTAAGCATAAAGTGGATGACGGATTGGCGGAAAAAATTGAGAAATTGAATATTAAAGGAATTAGAACAGCGCCGGAGAGTTGGCGGTATTATCCCGGCGATTCTTTGGGAGCGAATATTTTGGGATTTGTCGGATATAAAGGCGGCGATAAAATTGGCCAGTATGGAGTTGAAGGATATTATCAGAAAGAATTGGCGGGACAAGCGGGGATTGTCAACCCGGAATCCAAAAGTATTTTAAGTAAGATTACCGGCGAAAGACCCAATTTTAATATCTCTCGCGGCGGAGATGATATTGTTCTGACTATTGATCACACAGTTCAGTTTTTGGTTGATAAAAAATTGAAAGAAACGATGGAAAAATTTGGCGCGGAAAGCGGCAGCGCAATTGTGATGAATCCCCAAACGGGAGCGATTCTCGCCATGACCCAATACCCGACCTATAATCCCAACCAATATTCGGAGGTTGAGGACTTGAATTATTTTATCAATACTGATGTTAGAGGATTGTACGAGCCGGGATCGGTAATGAAACCAATCACGATGGCAATAGCGATTGACGACAATAAAGTTTCTCCCGAGACGACTTATCTTGATAAGGGAGTGGTGAAAATAGGAGGCTGGAATATTTACAATTCTGATGGCAAGGCGCATGGCAAACAAACAATGACCAATGTTTTAGAGAAGTCGCTTAACACGGGAATCGTTTTTGTTCAACGACAGATAGGAAAAGAAAAATTTCGCAGCGGCTTGAAAAATTTTGGTCTTGACACACTGACCGGGATAGAAATAGAAGAGGAAATTAAAGGTGATTTGTCTAATCTGGACAATTTGGAAGTTGATGTTAATTTTGCTAATGCCGCTTTTGGGCAGGGAATTATGGTTACACCAATAGAGATACTAACGGCTATTTCGGCAATTGCCAATGATGGGAAAATGGTTAAACCGCGCTTGGTTGAAAAATTTATCCGCTTTGACGGAAAAGAAATTGAAGTCCCTCCGCAGGTAGTTCGCCAAGTGGTCTCTCCGCGGGCGGCCAACTTAACCGCGGCGATGATGGTAAGCGTAGTTGAAAATGGGCACTCCCGCGGGGCGCGAGTCAAAGGTTATCATTTTGCCGGCAAAACCGGCACAGCGCAGGTAGCAAAGAAAGACGGACGGGGCTATGATCCCGGCCGCTCAATTCACACTTTTATCGGATTTGGACCGATGCCCAATCCATGTTTTGCGATGTTAATCAGATTGGATAATCCCACTGAAGTCCGTTTTGCCGCCGATTCAACTTCCCGATTCTTTCGGGAGATAATGAAGTTTTTAGTTGATTATTATAATATTCCGCCGGATGAATAAAATTTCCAGTTTCCAAACTTTCTAAGGTCTATGTGTTTCAATCAGTGTTTATCAGTGTCTAAATTTATAAACAGCGCACAGATAAACACTGACAATTAAAATACTATTTATGTCAACTGTTAATAAAAAAATTCTAAGATTCCTCGCTCGCAAAATTGTCAAAAAATACCATCCTAGAGTTATAGGAGTTGTTGGCGAGACAGAAGAAATAATTAGCCGTGTTTTATCGTCCAAATTTTCAACGCGAAATAGTGGTAATTTTTTTGACAATGAGACCAATGTCTTATTGGCGGTTATCGGGATTGATTGTCAAATGGGCGCGAATCTTCCGGATGGCGGGATTGTTTCTACAGTAAAGATTTTTATGGAAGCCCTGAAATTAATTTTAACAAAACAAGAATATCCGGAATTTTTGGTTTTGGAAATAAAATCGGATCAAACGGGAGGAGTAAAGTCGTTATTTAAAATTGCCCGTCCGGAAATCGGAATAATTATTGGAGCGGAAAAATTATCAAATTCTAAACAGTCCATTAAAGAGAAAAATTTACTGGTTAAACATTTGCGAAAAAACGAGTTGGCAATTTTAAATCGCGATGATAAATTAGTCGGAAATGTTATTTGGGGAACAAGAGCGAAAATAATCACTTTCGGTTTTAGCGAGAAAGCGATGGTTAGAGCGACGGAAGTTATTAATGAAAAGGAAATTGGAAATTGGAAATTGGAAACTAAAAAAAGCGATTACCTTGACGGCAATCTTTATTATGAACGGTTAAAAGAGAAAAAAGGGGAAGTCGTCAGTTTTAAAATTAATTATCAAAACACTTTCATTCCTATTCGCTTAACGCGCCGGCAAATCTATCCCGCTCTTGCCGCTGCCGCAGTCGGGTTGAATTATGGCTTAAATTTGGTTGAAATAGTGGAAATGTTGGGTGGCCAGGAATAGTGGATCGGGATTGTGAATTAAGGCAAACTCTTGTAAAATAGTTTGAAGCGTGATAGATTAAATTAGTCAAAAGTCCGTGAAGTCTATAAAACTGAAAGTTTGTAAAATATTGTTAACTTTTTATTTTACGAACTAACTTGCCGCCTTCGTCTAGCGGTTAGGACGCTAGGTTCTCATCCTAGTAACAGGGGTTCGATTCCCCTAGGCGGTACTAACTAAGGAATTGAAATTGTAAGATTTCTATTTAATTATCCTTAAGAAAACTTGAAATTATCAAAGGATATGACAAGCCTCACCCGGACTGACCGAAATATGTTGGACTAATACGAGGACTTGACACAAATCAATCTTAGACGGATAATGAGAGTATAAAAAACACAAAATAAAAATTAATATTAAAACGAAAGGAGGTGAAAGAAATGCAATATCATTTAATGACTGATTATTACTTCCTGATGCTAAGCGCGATGGTGGACTTTTTTAGGTCTATGTTTTCGCAGGGAGTAATCAGCGCTTTGGTTGTTTTAATTCTCGGCGGAATTTTCGGGATGGAATTTGGCAAAATGGCTAAGAGATTATGCGACAAAATGAAAGTTGATAAAGCATTGGAAGCGGTTGGCTTGAAAAGTTTTTTGAACAAAGGAGGCGTTAAATTTTCTCTTGGCGGCATAGCTGAATGGATAGTAAAATGGTTTGTGATTTTGTTTGCTTTAATGATTGCGGTGAATGTGCTAAACTTGAAGCAAGTTTCGGATTTCCTAGCTGAAATTCTTGCCTATATTCCTAACATCATCGGCGCTTTGGCCATTTTGGCAGTTGCCTTGATAATCGCTGAATTTGTTTATGAGACAATCAGGGGAGCGGCGGAAGCGGCAGGGATTAAGGCTTATAATCTTCTGGCGGTTTTGGCAAAATGGACGATAATTATCATCGCCGTTTTGGTGGCGCTGGAGCAGTTGGGATTTAAAACATCTGTGCTTCATATTTTCGCTGGCGGATTTTCACTGATGCTGGCATTAGCTGGCGGCTTAGCTTTCGGACTGGGAGGGCAAGGATTGGCGAGGGAAATTTTAGATGAGATGAAAAAGAGGATTTCAGGGAGAGAGTAAGTTTTTGGAACCTGGAACTTGGAACCTGGAACATAAAAATTATAAATATATTTTGTGTTTCATGTTCCATGTTTCATGTTTCATAACATTGGGCTTGACAGTGTAGAAGGTTATGCTACACTGGGAAACAGTTAAATAAATAATAAAATAGTAAATTTGAATGAGTGAGGTAAAAACAATTTATTCCGAATTAAGAAAGCGGCGGAAATAGATTTTTTAGAATTTTAATGGGTTCTTAAACACCGCTTTCTTGAGAAGCGGTGTTTTGTTTGTTTGGAATTTGAAACTTAAAATTTGAAGATTAATCACCCACCCCTAACCCCTCCCGAGAGGGGAATATTAGTGGAAATTGTAAGAGGGAATGATGGTGGGAATCGTTTCAAGTTTTAAGTTTCATGTTTCAAAGCATGAAATAGTTCTTTGACAATCAAATAAGTTAAGTAAATAAGTAAGGTAAACATAATCATTATAACCGTTGAATATTAGCAATTATTAATTGCTAGTCAATTTCATGCTGATAATAAACTCGTAAGAGTATATGGTGGATGCCTAGACATAAAGAAACGACGAAGGACGTGGCATGGCTGCGATAAGCCTCGGGGACCCGCTCAGCAGGGTATGATCCGGGGATTTCCGAATGGGGTAACCCGCGCTGATTAGTATCGGCGCATCGTTGTCTGAATACATAGGGCAGCGAGGAATACCAAGCGAAGTGAAACATCTCAGTAGCTTGAGGAAAAGAGAAAAATTTTTTATTCCCTAAGTAGTGGCGAGCGAACGGGGAAGAGCCCAAACCAACCAATGCTTCGCATTGAGAGTTTCAAGCTCCAAGATACAATAACCAAAAAATAACCAATAACCAAATCTCAATAATCAAAAATTGGATTATTTGAAATTTGGTTATTGGTTATTGAAATTTGTTTGATTATTGTGTCTTGGTTATTGTAATTTTCACTGCGGAGCAGTGGTCGGGGTTGTAAGGCAATAGTGGGAGGTCTTGGTATTGTCTAGTTGATAGTAGAATTTTCTACTGGAAACTAGACATATCAAGAATACTCCGGAAGTAAAAAA
>Ga0190315_1000355_pt1 | contig 25185 bp, 20 predicted proteins | sample 48701101_MG_FD_161673 | JGI IMG/M metagenome (GOLD analysis project Ga0190315, IMG submission 161673) | Hydrothermal vent sediment bacterial communities from Southern Trench, Guaymas Basin, Mexico - 4870-11-0-1_MG | ecosystem: Environmental > Aquatic > Marine > Hydrothermal vents > Sediment ...
TGGGTATTTTACCGCAAAGGGCCCCCGCAATGGATTGCGCCGAAGCACCGGAAAATTTTTGGCGAAGGTACTTACAAAGACGCGAATCATTGAGACGCGAATCTATTGAGACGCGAGGCATCGCGTCGAAACGAAACAAAAACGCGAATTGTAGAGACGCGATCGCGAAGCGTCTCTAATAAATGGGTATTTTACCGCAAAGGGCCCCCGCAATGGATTGCGCCGAAGCACCGGAAAATTTTTGGCGAAGGTACTTACAAAGACGCGAATCATTGAGACGCGAATCTATTGAGACGCGAGGCATCGCGTCTCTACAATTCCTAAATAAACAGGTATTTAACCGCAAAGGGCTTTCGCCCTGGATTGCCCCCTCTTCTGGTTGCTTCTATTAAAATATCTGAAAATTTAGGGTTCAGTACTTAACGGATTTTGGGGACACAAAATTTCAAAGGGCGAACACGCAAGGGCAAGCCCCCTACAAGATTTGACGTAAGGGCGAACCTTTGTTATCGCCCTTTGATAACTGATCATGACCTTTTAATTATTCGCGATGGATGAGGTGGATAATATTTTATCTCGCCACAAATATGTTTTTGCTTTGATATCATGTATATCCAATGATGTCAAAGTACGCGACTTTAATAAATGTTTACCGGCTACCCACACATCGGTCACTTTGTCTCGTCCAGCCGCATAAATCAGTTGAGACAAGGGATTATAAATGGGCTGCGTTTCGATATCCACCAGATCAATGGCAACAACATCTGCCGATTTTCCTGGTACAAATGAACCGGTGATATGATCTATACCTAAAGCCTTGGCACCATTTAAAGTCGCCATGCGTAACGCTGTCGCGGCCGGTATACTACGGGCATCTTTGCTGAAACCTTTCGCTAATAAGGCCGCTGTACGCATTTCTCCCAAAATATCTAAATCATCATTACTCGCCGCACCATCAGTTCCAAGCGCGACATTTATCCCGGCCTTTAGCAATTTGGGAACAGGACAAATACCGCTCGCTAGCTTAAGATTCGACTCAGGGCAATGAATCACATGCACACCCTTTTCGGCTAATAGATTGATTTCCTCATTTTTTAATTGTGTCGCATGTACGGCCATCAATTTTGGTGATAATAATCCCAACTTGTCAAGGCGCATTAAAGGCCGCTCACCTTGCTTTTCAATAGCCTCCTCTACTTCGCCAGCCGTTTCATGAACATGAATATGAATGGGTAACTCAAGTTCATCAGCTATCGCTTTAGCCGATATCAACGAAGCATCTGACACAGAATAAGGGGCATGAGGCGATAAAGCGGTTTGAATCAACGGGTGATCACGATAAGTTTCATACACTTGCCTACCTTTTTTCAGGTATTCATTGGCATCTTTAGCCCAAATGGTGGGAAAATCAACCAAAATCATCCCCAGTGTGGCACGCAAGCCCACTTTATCAACAATTTCACCCACGACATCGGGAAAAAAATACATATCGTTAAAACAAGTCACGCCACCACGTAGCATTTCAGCAATGGCTAATTTAGTTCCATCAGCGACAAATTCGCGATCAACATGCGCTTGTTCCGCGGGCCAAATGCGCTCATTTAACCACTCATTCAAAGGCATATCATCGGCAAATCCGCGCAATAAAGTCATCGCGGCATGAGTATGTGTATTAATTAAACCCGGTATCAAAAGATGCGTCGTCAGACGATAAGTAATACGTGCTGAGAAATATCTGACGGCTTCGCTACTGGGTAATACGGCGACAATTTTTCCGTCTTGTATTGCTAGAGCATGTTGCTCATAAACCACATTTTCAGGTTCGACGGGAATAATCCAACCGGCATAAATAAGGGTATCAAGATGTTGCATTAATCAAATCCAATAATTTTTTTAAATAAATGGGAACAGCCCCGATTTTTTCGTCGTGCTATTCTACGAATAGAGAATAACGTCATAAATTATATTATTCAATAAGCAGCGTAAAAAATCTGCGTTGTTTGTAATATAGAATGCATAACGGGAGATATTGAAAACAATTTATTGTTATTTAGTGTTCATTTTTGATATTCATTATCAGGATTGTCAAGTCTCAAAATCCGCTTATGTGACAATATAACAAATCTATTATAAACCTTTAATCCTTTTATATAGGTATTCATACCCATTTTCAGTTGAAAGCCATTTTATGGTTTGCCGTCATTAGGATGTTTTGGTTTTCTTATAATCGCTATCTGTTCATAAAAATAATGTCATCTGAAGGCTGAACGCCCTTTTGCTGTGGAGACGACTGAATATGGCGACATTGCCATTAGCTATTTGCCATTCATGATTAACCAATAGAAAATATGTCTAACAACGAATCCCTAAACACTCTCCTGCTCAAAGCCGTCAAAAAACTATCAGACTCTGATACAAAACACTTAGACGCTGAAATTTTACTCTCTCATGTTTTAGAGGTTAGGCGAAGCTATTTATACGCTTGGCCCGAAAAAATCTTAACGGCCAAGCAAATTGAACAATTCCAAGCTTTACTGCTCCGCCGTATACAGGGCGAACCGATTGCCTATCTCACCGGCCATAAAGCATTTTGGTCATTAGATTTACAAGTCACTGAAAAGACTCTAATTCCAAGGCCTGAAACGGAATTATTAGTTGAACAAGCCTTAGCCCGTTTACCCCTTCACGAAACCGGGCAAGTGATCGATTTAGGCACGGGCAGTGGCGCGATAGCCTTAGCCATTGCTGAAGAACGTCCACAAATCAAGATGTTAGCGACTGATCATGATACTGCCACACTGAGTGTGGCACAAAACAATGCCCAACGTCTAGGCCTTCATCAGGTGAAATTTTTAATCAGTGATTGGTACACCGCATTAGGTGATATCAAAGCCACATTGATTGTATCAAATCCACCCTATATTGCCGCCCATGATCCGCATTTAAGCCAAGGCGATGTGCAATATGAACCGCGTAGCGCGTTAATAGGGGGAGAAGATGGCTTAACCGCTATCCGAACAATTATCGCACAATCCTTTTCTCATTTGGTTATCGGCGGTTGGTTACTATTAGAACAGGGTTATGATCAAGCTGAACAAGTGCAAGCATTATTTAAAGAACACCATTATGATAACATCACAAGTTACAGCGATTTAGCCGGTTTACCGCGTGTCACAGGCGGGCAAAAAATGACCGCGTTTTATTAAAACCGCATCACACACCCCCTTTTAAGTTTTTGATAATTAAAGATAATAAATTTATCAGCCTATCAAGAATAACATAAATAACATATCATTCAATGAGTTATAATAATGATGTACTGAATGTGGGTTAATGTTTTCTAAAAACATTCAAACAATCCGATCTATTTTGCCATGAAAAAAAAAAGCATAATTCCCCTTCATCGCAAGGGAATTTAATCGAATAATCCGTCGTGGTTGATTTAAGAAAATTGCTGACAGAATCAAAGATATCTGAAAATGAACAAGGCATCATCAAAAGACGATTGATTGAAAATAGAAAGCCGTTTGGAAAGGTGCTACAACGGCTAGTCAGGCAGGCCAAACAAGAAACGGGCACCCTTGATATGCCTGAATCACTTAAAGAACTAGAAGAACAGGAAGGCAAAGAAATCAGAAGTTTGATCTCGCTTCGCTCGTTACTTCGTTTGATGCCATCGCGAAAGTGCTATCACAAGATTTTCCACAACTGCTCCAATTCATATTGGATGAATACCAAGTTGAAGCCGAAAAAACTCAGGCCTTAATTGGAAGAGAATTTATCGCAATCAAACGGATTGCCGATGTCATCTTTGAGGCCAAAGACAAAAAGGGCTGTGAAGTTATCATTCATCTTGAATTTGAGAGCGAATATAAATCAGATGAAAAGAGGCCGACAAAAGGAAATTGGAATATCGACAGCTGATGGAAATGGATGAAGACTACCAAGGGAAAGTGGTTCTTTGCAACGTTTTCTATATCAGAGGTTCCCCAGAAGATAAGGAGATGATTGAAGAAAGACAAGTCAAACTCCCGACTTCCGATCCCAGATATTCAGGTGAATTGAAATACAAGGCCTATCACTTGAGTCTGATGACGGTTGAAACGATCATCAATCGAAAACTGCCCTTTCTGCTCCCGTTTGTCGTCGAGTCAGAATTGCGAAGCATTGACAATGCTTCGACAAGCAAATCAAGCGGCCTGACGTTTTCAGTTCAAAAGCAAATTGACGAGCATGAAGTAGAACTAACCCAGATGATTAATGCACTTACGGCCGATCAAATGGAAAGTTTACGAACCACCATTGAATATTTATGGGGAAAATCCTATAGTAAAAAAGTATTCAACAAATCAACTTTACTGACGCTTATGAGAGAACAACTGAATTTCCGGGAAAAAGACATCCAGTGGGGCCGCTCTGAAGGAATAGCCGAAGGAATGGCAAAAGGAATGGCAAAAGGAAGAGCAGAAATAAAGGCAAAAGAAATAAGCGTGTTCCAACTGATGCTACAAGAAGGAAAACTGACTCAAGAACAACTGGAGTATTTTCTCAAACGCATGGAAGAAGAGGATGAGAAAAAATAACCTTGTTAATAACGGATGAAAGGGGAGGGCGATAACAAAGGTTCCGCCCCTACGCCAAATATTGTAGGGGCTGCCCTTGCGCCCTGTAGAGACGCGATGCCTCGCGCCTCTGTTCAAAAATAAAATCACATTTTACACGACCTTGTTTTCAAAAAAACCTTTAAAATCAGCAATGTGACGATGTTTTGGGGGGGGGTAGGCCAAAAAGGGGGGTTTGATATCAAAATTGATTTTATAACGGATTGATTTTTAAATAAATTATTGAAGTAGAGACGCACGGCCGTGCGTCTCTAAATCTTGCAGGATAATCAACGTTATCTGCGTTCTATCAATATTTATATCTTAAACCGAACACAATACCAGCGGTTTGCCTTCTTCTACGGCCATCACTGACTGGGATAGTCGCTTCAACATCTGAATATTGGAACTGACAATCAAACTATTAGACAAAACACCCATAGCGAGCGGATACCCTCTACTGCCGATTATAAGCCCTTCTTCTTGTTGGGCAAAGACAGCCATTACGGCAAAACGCCCCTGCAAGCGCATGAACGTTAATTTCATCGCTTCAAGTGGAGACATCCCCACGTCCAGATAGCGATTAAAACAGCTATAGAATACTTCTTTATCCGTTTTTCCCTGGAACTCATACCCCAAATCCAACAACTCTGCCCGAATCTCTTTTGCATTTTCCAAGGTACCCATATAAACCAAGGCATGCTTCTCGTTTTGATACCACTCATGCATGGGTTCCTGAATCGTGAATGAACTCAGAATGGCACTGCCAATGAGGTATTCAGGTAGCAAACTTGATAACGCTTGTTCTGAACCGGATACCTCCCGTATCATAGCACCATATCTGACAAATCCAAGCCAATGAGATGCACCATATTCTTTTTCCAATCGTTGCAATCCCGGTACTAAAACAGGTATCACATCCTGTAGATTGTTGATAGCTAAAATCATAAGAACTTTTCCTTAGAAATGAAAGAGAGGTGACCTTAACACAATCCCGTAAAAAAGGAAAGCTGTTTTTTTTTGAAAAGTTAAGTACTGAACCACAAATAAACAGGTATTTTACCGCAAAGATTTGCTCGGCATCGCGTCTCTACGAAACCGCGAATTGTAGAGACGCGATCGCTTCGCTGTCTCTAATTACAAATAAACATTGCTTCTATTAAAATACCTGAAAATTTTTGGCGAAAGTACTTACAAATAGAGCAACCCTAAAATGCGCTGTCATTTTAATAAGGGTTTTCAGGTTTTTGCAAAATGAATTTTGCACTCCAATCATACTGAAGCAAAATGCGTGAAATAAAATCTCACGCTTCGCGCTAATAACGCTAAGTCAGTCACAATATCATTGCTCGTTTGCCAACCTTGCTTTGTTTAAGGCATAAAGACATAACAAAATGGCGCTGTAGCAGAATAGGGCGATATAAAAGTTGGTGGAGATGCCGAAGTAAATTGAGATAAAGACGGCGAGGGCTGAACACAGTACGCCAAAAATGCCATTTAATGCCCAATACCACGGCGTTTGGCTGTCATTCATGGCTTTCACTAATCTCATGCCGGTGGGAAAAAAGAAGCCCATGAGTATCCCTAAGGGGAATATCACGATGATGGTGAGGATGATTTTGTTGAACATCGGGCTGGTGATTAATTCAGATATCAGCGCAGGGAGGTAAGCTTGTGTCAGTATGAGGGCTAATACCATGGCGAGGGGATAGAGAAAGAGCCAAGGGGGGCGGGTTAAGGGTAATCGTTCGCTTAATAAACTCCCGATGCCGGTACTGGCGATGAGGGTAAACAGTAAAATGCCGAGTGCGTAGGTGGGATGCCCTAAGAAAACGGAGAATCTTTGAATCAGGGCGATTTCGACGAACATAAATCCGGCACCGATTAATGAAAAGTATAGTGCGCTAAATAGGAACGGTTGATCGTTGTGGCGGTGTTGAATCCGCGTTTTGATCAGTAGCGGTATGATAATGGTGAGCAGGGTGAGTAAGAGCAGGCAGGCGATTAGGCTGATTAAGGTGAGGGTAGCGTGTAAATTGCCGCCGATGACACCCGCATTCGCGCCGGCCTGTAATTGGAGGGCGGGATAGAGTGTTTGCCATTTCAGCATATTAAAAAAGTAGGGATTCTCATCGGTAGGCGGTTCGTAATTCAAAGCTTTATCGGCTATGACGCTACGAAGTGCGGCTAATGAGGAAACCGAGATGATCTCTTTTAAGGTGTCATGATGAGGGGGAGTATTGGGCATCATGATGAGCTGATAGGCTAAGTCTGTACTGATCTGTTTTAATTGAATAAGCTCTTGATTTGTAAAGGGTTGTTTATTGACAAGCAGGGTAGAGAGGTTACCAATCGCGAACATGGCAAGATGATCGGCGGGTTGGGTGATACCGGATTGAAGGAGTGAAGCGACTGCTAAGCTGACCAGTCGGCCCGTTTCGCCAAGATTATCGGCATCATACCATCTGGAAATGGTAAAAATACCATCGTCTGTGAGTCGGTTAAAAAAGGTTTGCCACGCTTCTATGGTATACAATGCGTTTTCAGAAAGCGAAAATGCGCCAGCACCGGTGGCGGCCCAAGTGTCTATCAATGACATTTGAATGATGGCATATTGATCAGGGCTTCTGGATAAATAACTTCGGGCTTCATCGACAACCAAAGTGACCGCTTTATGATCGGCGAGGCCGGCAAAGGTTCTAAATTCATTTTGTAATAAGTCAATAAAAATGGGATTAACATCTATGCCAATGACTTTTTGATGGCCGAATGCAATCGCACTTTGTAAATCTTTCCCGCCACCGACTCCAATAATACAGGCTCCGCCTTTGGGCCGGAGATAATAGGCGATATTGGTGAGATCAAAACGCAAATGATCAATGTCTTCAGGAGAAGAGAATCTTTGAACGCCAGTGGCCGCTTCTCCGTCTATCGTCATATAATGTATCGGTAAAATTTTTTTAGGCGCGACTGGACTCGCTCCCCAAAGTAATTTAGGGGCTTCATTCAAACGGTTAAAAACAACGATGCGAGAAAACGAATTCCATTTGTCTAAGAAATACTGATTCTGTTCAATTCTGCCTTTGACAACAAAAGGACGTATGCTACCGGTAGTGGCGTTGAATAAGGTGGATGCGATCAGAAGCATCAATAACCCGCTTCCCCAATAGCGCAGTTTAAGGGATTTTTGCCAAGCAAAACTTAAAGCTGATAAGACAGCTATAGCGGCACAAAGCAAAATCAAACTGGGCGCATCCAAAATCTCAAGCCCCCCTAAAACGAGTAAACAACCGAGTGCCGCGCCGATGAGATCACTGGCATAGATTTTACCTATCGGGAGAGAATATTGCGTTAAGGCGACAGTGATGACGATACCGGAAAAATAGAAAGGCAATGAACAGGCCGTTGTTGCGATGATCAACATCAAGAGGCTGAACAGGGAAAATTGAAAAACGATTGGCGTAAAACAGAGAATAATCAAGGAGATAGGTGTCACTACCGCATAACCCAAAGCGGCTTTGGCAACGTTAAGAGACCGTTTTTCAGGCGTAAACCAATTGGGTTTCAGGTAAACGGTTACGGCACCAGCAGTCATCCCTAACATAGCCGTTGCCACGGCAAAGAAAGCTAAATGGTACCAGGTAATGACACTCAATAATCGTGTTAAAGTGATTTCTAAAGCGAGCGTTGTTAAAGCTATTAAAAAGGTGCCCAGATAAATAGGCATGATATTCTTTCTCCATAAATGAGGTTTTCAAACAGAGAGACCGATCAAGATAGAGCTTTGATTTGGTTACTCTGTGAAACTCTGTGTTGCGTTATAGCGTTTCCCGATTGAATAAAGTAGACTTATGTCAAGTCGGTATGCAAAGGCTGCATTCCCAAAAAACATTATCAATCTGACGCAAAATAAATTTGGTTTGAAAAAAACGGCAAATTTGGTTTGAAAAAAACGGCAAAATAAATTTGCAACGACAATCAAATTTGTACTTAGCGTAGCCTCTCTTCGGTTCATTCAATCTGGAAACGCTATAAAAACGCAACATTTTCAACACAGAGTACCACAGAGATTAACTACTCTGATTTTTGTCGCGTAGCGCCTGAACGACTTTTTCCATTTGCATACCGCGTGATCCTTTGATGAGAAGGGTAGCATGAGCCGGTAATTCTGCCTGTAGGGTTTGAATCAAGTCTTGATGATCGCTGAAGTGTTGAGCGCCTTCGCCAAAACGGTTGACGGCGTGACGGCTTAATTCGCCAATCGCCCAAAGGCGATCTACCCCCATTTCCCGCGCTTGTTGTCCAGCTTGTTGATGAAATTGAATGCTTTGCTCACCAAGTTCTTTCATATCACCGAGTACCAGCCAGCGGGGGGAAGCGGTATTGTGTAAAACCGCGAGGGCGACTTTGAGTGAACTGGGATTGGCGTTATAGGTATCGTCAATCAGGGTACTGCCCTTTATGCCAGGATACTCTTGTAAACGGCCTTTGACGGGCGGCATGTTTTGTAAACCTTCTTGAATCGTGTCCAGTACACAACCGCACGCTAAGGCACAAGCACTGGCTGCTAAAGCATTCAGGATATTGTGTCGCCCTGGGAGGGGTAAATGGATGGGCAGACTACCTTGTGGTGTAGTCAAAGTGAAATCACTGCTGCCTTGATTGAGTTGTATAGCGTGTGCTGTCACATCGGCTGGCTTGTCTAAACCAAAAGTGCTCATCGGGTAAGGGGCTGCGATTTCCTGCCAGAGACTGGCATAATCATCGTCGTTATTGATGATGGCAGTACTCGTAGCGGTTTTAAAATGTGAGAAAATTTCGCTTTTGGCAAGAGCAACCCCTTTAACCGTTTTAAAACCTTCAAGATGGGCCGGAGCGCATTGTGTAATGGTAGCACAAGTGGGTTGTGTGATATGTGTTAGATGGGCAATTTCACCGGAATGATTCGCTCCCATTTCAATCACAGCATAGCGATGTGCGGCTTGTAAATTAAACAGCGTCAAAGGCACACCAATGTCATTATTCAAATTCCCTTGCGTGGCAAGCACCTGGCCTTTTTCGCCGCGGGAAGCCAGTTGTTGTGTCAAAATAGCGCGAAGCATTTCCTTGGTTGTGGTTTTGCCATTACTCCCCGTGATAGCGACTATGGGTAAATCAAAGCGTTGTCGCCACAAGCACGCTAACTTTCCTAAAGCTATTTTTGTATCAGCAACCCGTAAAGTGGGTAAATCACAGTTGATCTCTCGTGAAACGAGGAGAGCACTGGCTCCTTTTTGTTCTGCTTCCTTGACAAAATCATGGCCATCAAAACGTTCACCCAGTAAAGCGACATAAAGTGCTCCAGGTTTAAGAGTACGGGTGTCAATGCTGCAATCCGTAAATTGCGTATCTTGCCCTATAAGCGTTGCTTCAAGGGCCTTTGCGATTTCGCTTAGGGTGAGTTTTATCATATATATCAGTTCTCAGTTATTTTTAATTTGACAGCTATAAGTACTGAACCACAAATAAACAGGTATTTTACCGCAAAGAGACGCTTCGCGTCTCTAATTACAAATAAACATTGCTTCTATTAAAATACCTCAAAATTTATGGTTCAGTACTTAACGTTTCCCAATGGCATGAAGTACAAAATTATAAAAAATAAAAACTTAAAACGCTAAGGCCCCGAAGGGGGTTGAATGTGAAACGCAGTAACGAGCGTAGCGAGATCATAGCCCCAGGTGCAACCCTCATCGTTAGACATAAGTATTTAAATATTTGATTTAAAAGGTAATTTTTTGTAGGGTGGGTAGAACGGAGCGCTGCGGAGTGAGCCGAAGGCCAGCGAAGCTAAACCCACCGAGCCTCTGAAATGGTGGGTTTTCGCGAAGATCCTACCCACCCTACTTTTGACGATTTTTGACTTGTGTATAACGATGAGGGTGCAACCTGGGGTTGCAAAAAATGTATTTAACCCAATCGGGAAACGCTATATAACAACCAAGTTTCGACAGGCTCAACTACCAGCAGTTGTCTGAAAGCGAAAGTCAAGTGGTGGTGACTACCAGGTTAGCTATAAAACGGTTAGCTATAAAACGGTTAGCTATAAAACGATTGGCTATAAAATGCTTTTTTCATAAAACGCTATCCTCTATAACTTTTTCACCCAGATGATCTGATTTCTTTTGTGATTTGTAGGGCTAACGCCCTATCACTAAACGGAAAACGCTGATCACCAATTTCTTGATAATCTTCATGCCCTTTTCCAGCAATAAGCACAATATCGTTTACGCTAGCGTGTTGCAAGGCATGGCGAATAGCGTGTTCACGTTCGGGTATCACAGCTGTCGGGGCAGGGCAACCTTCCAGAATGTCGTCGATAATCGTTTGAGAAGCTTCATGACGTGGATTGTCATCAGTGATGATGATTCTGTCAGCATGATGTTGTGCCACTTCGCCCATTAAACGACGTTTGCCACGATCACGATCACCGCCACAGCCAAAGACACACCAGAGTAGAGGGCTAACGGTATGATTCTTATCTCCTTTTTCATTGAACCGTTTTCCGGTTGCCTTTAAATGTTGGCGTAATGTTAATAACACTTTTTCTAAAGCATCGGGTGTGTGAGCATAGTCGATAAGGACAGTCGGTTGATCGGGTTGGCCCAATCGTTCCATACGGCCGGGAACGGTTGGTAAGCTGTTCACTTGGCTCAGCAGTTGTGATAAGGGTAGGCCCATGTTGAGGAGTACGGCGAGTGCGGCTAGGAGATTACTGACGTTAAATTCTCCAAACCAGGGGCTATCAGTATAGCCTTCTCCCCAGCGGCTTTGAATCTTGAGAGAACAGCCGTGAGTGTGGTAGGCCTGTATTTGGGCATAAACATCGGCGGTTTTGTCAGAAAGACTGTAAGTGAGTGGGGTAACCGTTTCAGGTAGAGTTTTGATAAGGCGTTGTCCAAAAGTGTCCTCTTGGTTAATGATAGCGGTTTTTAAATGAGGCCAAGTGAATAGTCGCCGTTTTGCATCGCCATATTGCGTCATGGTGTGGTGATAGTCGAGGTGATCGCGACTTAAATTGGTTAAAACGGCGGTTTCAAACGGGATACCCTGAACGCGATCTTGCGCTAAAGCATGAGAAGACACTTCCATCACCACATTGTCTACCTGTTGCGTACTGAACTGGGCTAATAAGGCTTGTAATTGAATCGCATCAGGTGTGGTATGAGAAGCGGGTTGTAATTGGCCATAAATCCCGTAACCCAATGTACCTAGTAGGCCACAAGGCTTATTTTCAGTGTGTAATAGGTGAGCAATGGCGTGTGTGACAGAGGTTTTGCCATTGGTACCCGTGACAGCGATAACGTGTTGGTGATGTGATGGGTAGCCATAGAATCGTGCGGCAATGTCGCCCACTTGTTGAGAGAGAGTCGGCTGTGCAAAACAAGGTATCTTGCCAGCTAACATTTCAAAATGGGTAGTCGGTGCTTCCTTCAACACTGCTATTGCCCCCTTTTTTAAGGCCGCGTCGATATACCTTTCGCCATGTATTTGTGTACCTTGACAGGCAAAAAACAGTTCACCGGGAAGCACTTTGCGACTATCTAGTGCTAAACCTTTTATTTGAGGGTTAGAGGCGGTAGGCAATGTAAGGTTTAATAATTCACTCAGTAACATGGCATTTTTGATAATGGTATTTTCAAAAGGGCGTGTTCGCCCTCAAATTATTTTTCTGAACATCTCTAGTCAAAAACGCTGGTCGGGTGGTATGTTAAGCAAGCGTAAGACACCCGTCATCACTGTTGCAAAAACGGGGGCTGCGATTCTTCCGCCATAGTAGCTTTTACCGCGTGGCCTATCTATCATGACAACCATGACTAAACGAGGCGCTTTTGCCGGTACAATGCCAGCAAATAAGGCGATATAATCTTTGTCGGAATATTTACCCCCAATATGTTTACGCACGGTACCTGTTTTGCCGGCAACGCTATAGCCTGGAATTTGCGCTAATGAACCGGTTCCGCCTGATTTAACCACCTTTTCAAGCATTTTCAGTATTTGTTGTGCCGTATTCGCCTGCATCACTGGCCGGGGAAAATGCTCGGTGATCTGTTTCTTATTGCCTTCTTCAAGGGAAAGAAAACGAATGGGGGGTAAAATCCCCTTATTACCGAGTGCGGCATAAGCGCGTGCAAGCTGCAATAGCGTCACATTGATACCATAACCGAATGAGATGGTGGCTTGTTCAGTAATGTGCCATTGACGAAAATGGGGTAAATGCCCCGCGACTTCGCCCGGAAAATCGCTGCCAGAGGGGGTGCCAAAGCCGACTTGCGTCAACATACGCCACATTTGTTTTTTTGACAGGGATAAGGCTATTTTGCTGGCACCGACATTACTTGATTTTTGAATCACAGTTGTCAAATTAATGACACCATAGTTACGGCTGTCGCGGACAGTATATTTGCCAATTTGCAAACGCCCAGGGCGCGTATCAATACGACTACCTGGGGTATATTGCCGACTTTCTAAAGCGGTGGCAATTGTGAAGGGTTTCAGGGTTGAACCCGGTTCAAATACATCAGTGACAGCCCTATTACGAAAACGTCCACTATAACGTGTACTGCGATTATTGGGGTTGTAGGCTGGCTGATTGACCATGGCTAACACTTCCCCAGTATGTACATCTAAAATAACCGCTGAACCGGCACGGGCCTTGTTACGCAGAATGGCCGCTTTTAATTCCCGATAGGCTAAATATTGTACACGGCGATCAAGACTTAAACGAATATTTTGACCCGGCCGCGGTGCGCGTAGCATATCGACATCGGCAACCACTTGTCCATTATTGTCTTGCATTATCCGTTTTGAGCCAGGTATACCCGTGAGAAAGTCATTCAAACTCAGTTCTAAACCTTCCTGTCCGCGATCATCCACATTGGTTAATCCTAAAACATGGGCTGCTATTTCTCCGGCTGGATAATAGCGGCGATATTCACGCTGTAAAAAAACGCCAGGCAATTTTAAAGCTTTCACTTGATCGGCCAGTGAGGGCGAAATGTGTCGTTTGAGATAAACAAATTCACGTTGCAAACGCTTGGCTAATAAATCATCCAATTCTGACGTTTTAAGGCCCAACAATCTTGTCAATTTAGGCCACTGCGATTGTACGGCTAGAAAGGCTGTCGGGTTAACCCATACCGAATCCACAGGGGTACTGATGGCTAAAGGTTCACCATGGCGATCCATGAGCATACCGCGATGTGCAGGCAAGGGGAGAATACGCAAATGTCGCGCATTGCCTTGCTTTTGCAAAAAATCAGCAGTGTTAACCTGCAAATAGACGGCTCGCCCTAACAACAGGCTGATAATCAAGACAAATAAACCGAGCATCCCCTGTCGTCTTTCCCAAAATGGCAGCGTTTGAGTTTTGACTTTAGATGAACGGCGATATCGTGACGTTGTGCGAAAATGAATAGACAATAAATCAAAATCCTCCCCACCTTTCAAGGCTAAAAACCAATAAGTGGTGATTAATCACGGATGAGTATGATGTCGTTTGGGGCAGGTATTATCATGTTGAGTTTGTCACGGGCTATTGTTTCAATGCGATGAGGTTGTGCTAAAGTGCTTTGTTCTAATTGCAATTGCCCATAATAAATCCTCAGCGCATCACCTTGTTGTTGCAACTGATGTCGTTCTATAAAAAGCATACGGTTTTGATGCCGTGCTAATACCACTTGTAAGGCTGACACAAAGACAGCACTTATTAATAACAACATTAAAAATTTCATATCTGTTATCAATGATCAATGATCAATTATCAATCGAAAAAGGCGTTCATTCGTTACAGGCGTTCATTCGTGATAATCTTTTTTTAATCCTCGATAATTGAAGAGTAGTCGGCAACACGTTGCCCACCCGACATATCATTATTGATTAATTAATCGCTTCTGCTACCCGCATGACTGCGCTGCGGGATCGTGGGTTCCTAGCAATTTCTGTGGCTGTCGGTTTAACCGCTTTGCCAATGGCACGTAAACGGGGATGCAAGGCATCTGATGTAACTGGCACACCTGGCGGAAAATCATCACCTCGTACACAATCACGGATAAATCGTTTAACAATGCGATCCTCAAGAGAATGAAAACTAATCACGATTAATCGTCCCCCCGGTGCTAACACGTCTAATACTTGGGGTAAAGCCTGTTGTAGTTGTTCAAGTTCACGGTTAATAAAAATGCGTAGGGCTTGAAAGGAGCGCGTTGCCGGATGTTTATCCCTTTCCCAAGCGGGATGGGCGGCTGCAATAATGTTTGCTAATTGACAGGTTGTTTTCAGTTCCGTTTCTTGGCGTGCAGCGACTATTGCCCTTGCAATGCGTCGTGCATGGCGTTCTTCACCATAATTTTTTAAGACTTCAGCAATGTCATTAGCCATTGCTTTAGATAACCATTTTTCTATACTGTCTCCACTATTTGGATTCATACGCATATCTAAAGGGCCATCACGCAGAAAACTAAAACCCCGTGCAGGTGTCTCAAGTTGTGGTGAAGAAACACCCAAATCAAATACGATGCCATTGACTTGGCCGATTAAGTCGTGTACTTCTGTGTGCTGTGCAAGTTGTGCAAAGGCACTGTGAACAATACGCAAACGATCATCGGTAACACTTAAAGCTTGTCCCGCTTGCACGGCCTGTGGATCGGTATCTAAAGCCAGTACCCGACCTGAAGCCCCTAAGTGATTCAAAATAGCCCTCGTATGTCCCCCTCGCCCAAAGGTACAGTCGATATAAGTGCCGTCAGCATGGATATTTAAGGCATGGGTCACTTCAGAAAGTAAGACGGGTTGATGTTCAGAAACATTGAGTGATTCGGGTTTTGACATTCAATTATCAGTTATCAGTTATCAGTTATCAGTTATCAAAATAGTGATATCGATTATGTTGGCCAGGCTAACAGATTATCGAACAAAATATACGAAATGTATTTGTTCAATGTGAAAATAATTGTGATTTGTGTGGTCAAGAAAAACCGTATTTTTATTGATTTTCAATCCGAATTTGAGTCGATAAAAATTCGTTGTTTTGTACACTGAAGTTTCAAAAAACATCGCTTCCAAGCGTAGTGAGAGCAGAAGTTGTACTATCAGTTAAGTCGTGCCTTAATACCATTAATACCATTCTGATTGTGACTTCTGTTCGAGACAGATAAGAAATGACGACTATTTGACAGTCAAAAAGGGTGACGCTTCGTTACTAGATTGGCTCGTTTGTAGAGGCGAATATCAATATTCGCCCCTTATCATAAAAAAATTTAATTTATATTATAACATAATAAAATGGAACCCTAAGCAAACGGCAAATCAATGCCATTAAGTACGCGATAAAATTAAAGAGGCTTTATTCACCCTTATACTTGTCCTCATTTCATAATGGCTTTGAGGTGTCAAATCCTGCCTTAAATGCTATTCTTTAATATAGTTATGCATAATAATTGCTAATCCTATTTTCTCTAGCTTTGTTCGGATTCGACGATGCGATAATTGTGTTGAGTTATGTCAAATAAGCGATTTATTTAAATTATCTTGATTGATAAGTACTTTCGCCAAAAATTTTCAGGTATTTTAATAGAAGCAATGTTTATTTGTAATTAGAGACGCTTCGCGATCGCGTCGGAACGAAACCGCGAATTGTAGATTTGCTTAGCTTCGCGTCTCTTTGCGGTTAAATACCTGTTTATTTGTGGTTCAGTACTTAATAACTTTTATCAATTGCGTGCAAATTTTTATGTGCGTTTGATGTCAAAATAATATTTCATAAACCGTTAACGTTAATTCCACTATTCATTATTCGTTATCGTTAAGGTTTTTCGTTCAGCGATTTATCGCCTATTTTGTGATAAGTCTCTGTTCAAGTTTCTTATGTTTTTAGGTCATTTTCTTTTTAGGGATGCTTATGTCTACATACCGTGTTGCTGCTATACAAATGGCCTCTGGCTCTCAAGTCAGCGCGAATTTACAGATCGCAGCCAAACTCATCAATGAAGCGGCCAGTATGGGGGCAAAATTGGTTATTTTGCCCGAAACTTTTGCGCTGATGGCTATGCACCCCATCGATAATGTTCAGATTCGCGAAAAACAGGGATCGGGTCCCATTCAGGATTTTCTGTCCCAACAAGCTGCACATTATGGCATTTGGTTGGTGGGTGGAACGCTACCCATGATGACCACTGATCCACATAAATTCCGCGCTGCTTGTTTGGTATTTGATAATACCGGCCAAGAGATTGCCCGTTATGACAAAATACATCTGTTTGATGTCACTGCCGCACCTGATGAACATTATTGTGAATCAGAGACGATTGATGCCGGAGATCAAGTGATTGTTGTTGATACACCTTATGGACGTTTAGGGATTGCGGTATGTTATGATTTACGTTTTCCTGAGTTATTCCGCTGTATGCTAACTAAAGGTATCGAATTAATTGCTTTACCCTCAGCGTTCACGGCGGTAACGGGCAAAGTGCATTGGGAAATTTTAATACGGGCACGGGCCGTGGAAAATCTTTGTTATGTGCTGGCAGCCAATCAAGGGGGTTATCATGTCAATGGACGAGAAACTTATGGCAATAGTATGATAATAGACCCCTGGGGTGTCGTGTTAACCCGTTTGAACCGAGGTGCAGGGGTCATTTGTGCTGATGTCGATCTTGAAAAACAGGCCGATTTGCGGTGTCATTTTCCGGTTCATGAACACAGAAAAATTCAATGTTAACGGCCTTTTATGCCAGTAAGACACAATGGATAAAAAAATGGCGCGGTAAAAAGCATCATAAAATAACTAACATAAGTAGGGACAATCCCTTGTGATTGCACTCTCTTGGCAATTCGTTGCGCTCGATTGTGGTTGTCCTATCGCTCCCGGTTCTCCCAAACTCCCTTGTGGTTGCTTGTAGTTGCCCTTTCACCAAACATCGTTATCCATGGAACCGAAGCTCAACGAATCACAGGTTCGCTTCGCATAGTGCGTGTTTTTAAAGTCCCAAAATCAATCACTTATAAAATCAAGTCAGGCTTATAAAACAATGCGTTAAGTCTCGTTTTAAAACACGCTATATAATAATAAACTGCCACTTTATTAGCACTCTTTTCGGTCATTAAAAGTCGGTGTCTTTTGGCTAATTAGATGACCGAAAAACAGAATGAAAATATTTTAAGGAATTGATTTTTATACAGAGTTTATTATTTTTGTTATAATTAAAATGGAAACGGCTTTTTTTGAATAACATTTCACATTTAGCTTCGCTGGCCTTCGGCTCACGCTAAATACAGTTTTTGCGCGCAAAAACTTGTTTTTCAGACAACCGTTTTGGCGTACAAAAACTTTAGCCTGAACGCCTGAAATTCAGAATGCAAAACGCTGTCATCATTAACTTTTTATTTTGAGCCTCTTGCAAAACTATTGGCATACAACCAACAATCAATCAGTTATACTATTCAGTCTCTCTATAATCTCTTGTTTTCTGGTTTTGGTAGAACGTTTTGCAATGCTCTCTTTTATCTTTTTGACAGAATTGAACTCAAAATTAATAATGAACTGATGAACGACGGTTTTTGGATTTTTGACAGACTGTAAGTCATTTAAAAAAAACGAAGACTGATTCAATGGTTTGATGATATTTCATTTTATATTTTTGGCAACCGATTTAAATTCGGCTGGAAAACCAATATTTTACATCAGGTTACGAATCCTGAACGGCGAATAGGTATGGTATTTGATAAAAGAAAAAAGACGATGTTTTACTTTGTCGCTAAAATTGATAATCAACTCTCTATTCGCGATTTACGCCTTAAAATTCGCAACAATGGTTTTAATCATGAATCTAACATCTGTTATTCACGATTGATATTGAATTCAGAATAAAAAACTTGATTTCACGCTTTCAGGCTAAAGTTTTTGCGCGCAAAAACTGTATTTAGCGAAGCTAAATGTGAAACATTGAATTAAAAAATAAATAATTAATTAATTGATTGTGAGAATATGATAGTGTCTTCAATAACTCAAACTAAGGCTGAAGTCCAAAAATTGATTAAACAGTATAATCAACTACAACAAGAGGCTAAAACGGCTGATACAGATGAAGCGACACGTAAAGTCACTCAAGCTGAAAAACTGGTTTCGCAAATCAACACATTGCAGTCTGCTCTCAGTAAAACAAAAACTAAAGAAATTGTCGCGAAACAAGTCACTCAACCTGTCAGTACCCACTCGGTAGTAGGTACGGCTCAAGAGAGTCAACGCTCTGAATTGCAAGATAAAAAAAGAATTGAGTTTGAGGAACGTATCAACCGTATTGAATTGGCTCAAAAAAGAACCCGCCTTCAAATTGAACAACTTAACCTAGCTAAAGCAGAACTGGAACATTTACAAATTGAAGCTGAAAACGCAGCGACTGTGGCCCAAAAACAGGCTGTAGAAGTTGTTCAGCCACAAACACAACTGCTTAAGCTAAATGAAGAACTTGAGTTGAGAAATACACAATATCAAAGTCTCCAAAAAGAACTTGATGGGGTTCGCAAACAGGCACAAAAAGATACTGATTTGCTTCGGGAAGAACGTGATGCTGCACAGGAAAGACAGAAGCAATTAGAAAAAGAAAAAATGAACTTATTACGTTATGGTGGTAGTGGTGATCGTGGGTTTTTTAATGGATTGGCGATAGGTGCTGGATTAGGCATTTTAGGTCTTGCAACACTTGCTGTCGTTATTTTTAAAACACCTTGGTTGGATGAAGTGGTTTGTTATTTAAAAGATTACCCAACCTCCTGTTCTTTTCAAGTTTCCACCACAATACCAGGGGTTGAAGATGAAAAATAGTTTAGTCAAAAACCGAAGCGCAATAAGTGTAACCTTTCGATGTAACTGTGGTGACAGCTTGTCAAATTGCTCTGACTTTATCACAGATGTTCGAAGTCATTCTTGGCTTACGTGCGTGTCTTCGTTCGAGGTACAGACACTCTGCGTGTGTCTAGCTGCCTTGCACAATATGATTTTACTTAGAAGTAACTAATTGCGAGAATACGATTGTGTCTTCAATAACTCAGGCCAAGGCTGAAGCTCAAAAGCTTATAAAGCGGTATAACCTATTACAGGCAGAAGCCAAAACGGCAGATTCGGCTGAAGCAGCGCGTAAAGCGGCCGAAGCTGATAAACTGGTTTCACAAATCAGTGCGCTGCAATTAGCTATCACAAAACTTCAGGCTAAAGATAGAGAAACGACGCTCCAAAAAAACAAGGAACCTGTGGCCGCCAGCAAGAAAAAGGGAGCGAACCCGACAGCAGCAAGAAGCCCTACTGAAGAAATTAAACGGGTAAGTTCTGAGAAAGCTGTACTTGATACGCGCATTAACCGTCTTGAAGAGGCCCAGAAAAAAACCCGCGCACAAATAGAACAGCTTACTCGTGCAAAAGCGGAACTCACACGCTTAAAGCGTCAAGCTGAACAAAGTGTGGCAACAGTTGCTCAAGCACGCCGTACTAATGACGAAAAGTTACAACAAGAATTGGCTAAGTTGATTGATAAAAAAGAGGCTGAACACGAATCTCTCAAGCTAGAACTTGATGTCGTCCGTCAACAAGCTCAAAAAGATGCTGAATTGCTTAAAGTGCAACGCGATGCCGCACGCGCTATGATGGAAAGACAAAAACAGTTAGAAAAAGAACAATCGCTTACCATGCTTCGTCGTCGAAGCCATAAAGGCTGGTTGGTAATGGTGACTAGCGTTGCTATTTTTGCACTGATATTGGGAATTTTACTGGCTTTATTGTTCGTGCCAAGCATGCTTGTCACGCCACCTGTTGTTGAAAATGAGATTAAAAAACCGCAAAATCGCAATAATGATTCTGCTAGTACGTTATCCCAAGAACAGATGACTGACTTTAAGACAATGGAAACGTATCGTGATAGGCTCAAAGATGCACAAGGCCCCTTAATGGTCAAGCTGCCAGGGGGCACGTTTAAGATGGGTAGCAACAGTTCAAGCACTTACTATGATGAACGCCCACAACATAAAGTCACATTGCAAAGTTTCTCTATCAGTCAATATGAAGTCACGTTTGAAGAGTATGACTGGTTCGCTGGCGCGACGGGTAGCCCCTTGCCGGATGATAATGGCTGGGGAAGAGGTAGGCAACCTGTCATCAATGTTTCTTGGGATGATGCGATGGATTATACCCAATGGCTGAGCGAGCAAACGGGCTATAATTATCGGCTACCTAGCGAAAGAGAATGGGAATATGCGGCAAATGCTGGTGTTGATAAAGCTTATTGGTGGGGTTATCAGCTGAAAAAAAACAAAGCGAATTGTAGTGTTTGTGGTAGTCAATGGGATGGAAGACAAACGGCACCGGTGGGTAGTTTTCCACCTAATCCTTTTGGCCTATACGATACCATCGGCAATGTTTTAGAATGGACGAACTCATGCTTCCATTCCAGTTACCGAGGTGCGCCTAGCACCGGACACCTCTGGAAAGGGGGCGATTGTTCAAAACAGATCGCACGCGGCAGTTCCTTCAGAAGCAATCTCAAAGCGCTACGTAAAACGGTAAGACATAAGTTTAGTCCAAATACTCGTATAGAAAGTCTTGGATTCAGGGTCGTGCGTGTGGAGGAGTGAATTGTGATACTTCATTCCTTCGTAATACTTCGTTCCAAAGTCATTGTGAATTGATTTAAATTGTGAACAGAAGGTCAACATTGTTAAGTGTGAAGCGAAAGTCAACGAGGTTAATTGAGAAGAGAACGGATAACTGAGAACGGATTACTCTTCACTAGGAATACATTCGCCGGCACAGGGTAGGGTAAAAACGTGTTTATCTTCCAATCGTAACGCCGTTAATGCTCCACCCCATAAACAGCCTGTATCAAGTGCATAGACACCCTTATCCACATAATAACCCAGGGTAGACCAGTGTCCAAAAATAATCTGCATGTCACGACTCTCTCGCTGGGGCCACCAAAACCAAGGCCTTTCTTCATCTTGATTATTGAGATCAAGCGAGGGTGCGCCCTTTTTTTTCAGGGCTAATTTGCCTTTGCTATTGCAGTAGCGTAAGCGTGTAAAACAATTGGTGATAAAACGTAACCTATCCCATCTTTTGAGTTTATCTGACCATTTTTTGGGCTCATTGCCGTAGAGATTAGCAAAATAATCTCGGTATTGTGAACCCCGTAAAGCTTCCTCAACTTCCGCCGCACAGTGACGCGCTTGTAATAAATCCCATTGTGGTGGTAGGCCGGCATGAATCAGGGTTAAGCCTAGATCAGCATCGTGATGGAGAAAAGGACGACGACGTAGCCACGTCAACAAGTCTTCTCGATCAGGTGCTTCTAATATGGGCGTGAGCGTATCCCCTGGTTTAAGATAGTCAGTATAACCCTCTGCAATAGCCAGTAGATGTAAATCATGATTACCCAAAACGACAACAGCACGTTCTTTTAAGGCTTTAAAAAAACGTAACACTTCCAAAGAGTTGGGCCCACGATTGACTAAATCGCCAGTACACCACAAGACATCTTGTACGGCATCAAACTGGATCAGTTTCAGTAAAGAGTCTAATTCTGTATAACAGCCTTGTATATCACCAATAGCATAAGTTGACATGTCAGTTATCAGTTATCAGTTATCAGGTTATCAAGGCAATTCAAACAAAATATAAATTGGGGAATTGGAATCAATATGAATTTTGAGAGGAAATTTGAGGCGTGAAGGGTTCATTAAACACTTAAAACCGAACCACTTATCAAGAAGAGATAAAAAGGAATGGGGTGAACGATGGGACTCGAACCCACGACCACTGGAATCACAATCCAGCGCTCTACCAAACTGAGCTACGCTCACCATAATAACGCAGAAAATTTTTTTGCCAATATTATTAATATATATAATTATACGCGCCCGGCAGGACTTGAACCTGCTACCCTCGGCTTCATACCACTATAGTTTTCACTACCAAAACGAGGGTTTTGTTTGTGGTCTGGACCATATCTTTGCCATCTCAGGCATGGTGCGTATGGCCTCTACGGAACCCGGCGTTCATCAGTTGATGACACGACCAAATAGCTACCAGTAAATTTATTAATATTAATTAACGATTCACCCCTTCACTATCCTCTCGGTTTCCTCGGTATTGCCATTTGACAGGTTTCACCGATATAGCACCATCCACCCTAACGGTTCCATTTTCCCGTTACGGGTCCAATTTTTTATAGCAATAATAATTAATTAGAAGGCCGATGCTCTATCCAGATGAGCTACGGGCGCATTTTGAATATCATTATATATAATAAAATTGGTCGGGGTAGAGGGATTCGAACCCCCGACACCCTGCTCCCAAAGCAGGTGCGCTACCAGGCTGCGCTATACCCCGATTTAAATTGTGACAATGCTTGTGTCAAAAGAGGGCGCAATCATACCTACCTCATTTTAAGAAGTCAACCCCTTTTTCAATTATCACATCAATTATCAATGAATTGTCCACCAATAGGGCAACTATTTTCAGAAAGAATGAAAAATGAAGACTAATAATTCATAATTCATAATTCATAATTCATAAAATAAATAATAATTTCGTTTCACAATTCACACTGCCTCCGATTTTCTCATCAATACTAAATGCCCATAACCTAATTTGGCATAGCCACGATGCCCGCTTTGAAAATTGAGATTCGACAATGTGTCAGGTTTATCGGCATGCGGTGTCGATGAACCATACCAACCGGATAGGATATGGGGGAAATAGCGTTTATCCAGTGGATTCTGTGGATTCACTAAGGTTTCTAATTCGGTTATCGTGGGCACACGCCAATCACAATACCCAGCTAATGACATCTCATTGATAGCGGCCCGGTAAGCCAGGGTATCACAATGACACCCTTGACATATTCCCCCATTTTCTTTACCGACAAATTCAGTCTCAGGCGCGTACCAAGTATAAGTATGTTGGCTATCTTGTAAGCCGCCATCATGGGTTTTGATTTCCCAGACAAAACCGCTTTCATTATCCAAAATCGCTGCCCAATGTGTCGCATCATCCGGTAATGTTTGCCCCTGAGCGTCTAACTTGGTAAAGCGATAACGGTGTTGATAAATATCGGTTCTCAATTGTTTAACGGTTTCAAAAATCGCCACTAAAGTTTGATTCATTTGATCTAATCGCTCAACAATCGGATCATCTTGAGACTTTTGTGCCGGTTTCGCCTGTAAAACCGATAATAACACCGACAAGCTCATACCCATGATGGAAGTCGAAAACGCGAGTTTCAAACCTTCCAATAACTGCGGCACACTGGCCGCAATATTTTGAGTATTAAATGCCCACAATCCCAACATAATGCCAACAAACGTACCTAATACGCCCAAACTGACAATAATAGATTTATAATCAACATGTTGATCACGGCGAAAACTGCGCCAATCTTGAAGGGCAAGCCATGACATTAAGGCGGTAAATAGGATGATCAGTATGGTTTCTGTTGTCATAGTGTAATCCTTAATCTTTGCGTCTTTGCGTCTTTGCGTGAGATATCATTGATAATTGATCAGTGATCATTAACACTGCGTGAACGTTCTAAAATTTGGTACAATTTTTTTTCTGCCCTCGTCACCACTCGAAATTCAACCCGACGAGATTTATCCGCATTTTCTGAACCATCCCCATTACGAATCAATTTAGCAAACGATAACCCATTCGCACGCAGCACCAATTGCAACCAATCCCGTTGTCGCGCTGAATGCTGTAATAACGCATAACAATACGTCAAAGTTGACAAAGCGCGTCGTTGTGACAATTCAACGTTTTTCAAATAGCGCATCGCCACATCATCAGTCTTGATCCAATCACTCGACGTATGCCCCTCAATTCTTATCGCTTCAATCTCATCACGATAACGTTCTAAAATACCCACATAACGTGGGAAAAAATCCGATAAAATCGCTTTAAAACGAGAGCGCAATGTACTTTTTCCTAACTGAAACAACACATTAGGCGCATTAAAGCGCACCGTATTATCCGTCAAAATATCCGCATTCCAGCGTTTTAAATCCGACTCAAATTCTTGTAGCAACTCCAAATGCAACAATTGACGACTACGTTCCGCCATTTCTGCAATTTCAGCCATTGCATTTCTTTGTCGCTCAATTTCATTCTTTTGTTGTTCAATTTCATTTTTTTGCTGTTCAATGTTATCTTTTGAACGCTGAACATCCAACATAAACACAATGGCAATAAATAAAAACACCATCATCAAACCCGACATCATATCAGCAATGCTTAAATATTCTTTGTTCATGATTATTGACATCTAGGGTGGGTAACTTTGAAAAAATCCTTGCGTCTCTTGCGCCTCTAGCGCCTCTTGCGTTATTTTTCTTTGAATTTGAGTATAATTGATGTTCTCATGTATCCGTTTTCGTAGAGACGCGATGCTTCGCGTCTCAGTTTCGAGGCGAGCCCTAGCATTTTCGTAGAGACGCGATGCTTCGCGTCTCAGTTTCGAGGCGAGCCCTAGCATTTTCGTAGAGACGCGAGGCATCGCGTCTC
>Ga0190315_1000357_pt1 | contig 25046 bp, 22 predicted proteins | sample 48701101_MG_FD_161673 | JGI IMG/M metagenome (GOLD analysis project Ga0190315, IMG submission 161673) | Hydrothermal vent sediment bacterial communities from Southern Trench, Guaymas Basin, Mexico - 4870-11-0-1_MG | ecosystem: Environmental > Aquatic > Marine > Hydrothermal vents > Sediment ...
GTTCGGCGACAGTCCAACAGATTTGCAGGAAGAATGCTGAAGCGTGGAGGAGTTTCTTCTCCCTCATAAAGAAGCGAAGAGAACTGCCAAAATGGTTGAAGCCAAAACCACCGAATTATCAGAAGGAAGACGGGAAGAGAAAACTGTTAATCATCCTCAGAAACGACCAGTACGAGATTGAGGGCAACAAGCTAATTTTAAAAGGTCTTGGAAAATTCAAACAGCTCGAAATCCAGTTCAAGGGGAGAATTCACTGGAAGGGTAAACAGGGAAGGCTTGAGATAGTTTATGATGATGTGAAGCGGAAATGGTATGCTCATATCAGCTTCACCATTGAGGAGAAGCTTGAGAGAGATTCTTGGGTTAAACTCCCAAAAACTCCAAAAGATAACCTAACAGCTGGAATTGATCTTGGAGTGAATAATTTGATGGCTGTTTATGTTGAAAATGGTGAAAGTTTTCTTGTGAATGGAAGACCATTAAAAAGCATTGCCTTTTATTGGCAGAAGAGGATTAGTGAATATCAATCCCAACTCAACAAGAGTGGAGCAAAGAAGAGCAGAAGATTAAAGAGAATGCACGAGAAAGCAAAACTTCAAGCGAAACACTACATTAACACGGCGGTGAGACAGACAGTAAGGAAACTCTACAAACTCGGAGTTTCAAGAATAGTCGTCGGTTATCCCAAAGAAATTGCAAGAAACTCTAACAAGGGTAAAAAACAAAACTTCATTCTTTCCCACATTTGGCGTTTTAATTATGTTATAAAACGCCTCAAGGAAGTCTCTGAAGAGTATGGCATTCGAGTTATTTTGGTTGGTGAGGCCTTCACTTCAAAAACCTGCCCCTTCTGCGGGAAGCCCCACGAAGGGGCTCGCTTCGTTAGAGGATTATTCAAGTGTCCCGCAGAGGGGCTTGTAATGAATGCCGATTTAGTTGGTGCCTTCAATATTCTGAAGATGTGAGCTTTATTGGCCTTTATTATGAAGGTCCTCACAAGGCACACCTGAATGCAAGAAGAAAAGAAGGGTTAAAAGTTTCACTCTAGGGCTTGGAGAAGCTTCTCGAGGAACATCTTCTCCGGATAGGCTCCCTCGAATGAAACCTTGTCTTCACCGTCTACTCTTATAACGACTTTTGGAACTGCCATAACGCCGTACTGGTCAGCCCACTCGGGGAATTCTATTGCCTCGATCATCCCTCCAAGAATCTTGCCTTTTCCTGCCAATGCATTCTCAATTGCAAATTTATGAGCCATTCTAACGGCCATTGGACAATAGGGGCATGTTGGGGTAACGAAGACATATATCTCGACGTCCTTTTCAATGCTTCTTATTGCCTCTTTAGTATCCTTTTCAAGATCAGTCTCGCCTCTTGAGACATCAACGATATCCTCTAAGAATGATCCAAATTCATGGCCCGCTGGAAGACCAAAGTACCTAACCCCAAGGTCTTTTCCGTCTTGGGTTATTACGGTAGCTGGAGCCCTGTCAATTCTGTACTTCTCAGCAAGCTCCTTTTCGTTGTCAAAGTCGTGCACATCATAGCTTATAAGGTTACTTAGCTTGCCAATCTCTTCAACAAGCTGTTTTAGCTGATCACAGTACTGACAGTGTCCTTTTCCTGTGAAGACGATAATCTTAACCGGATTAATGAGCTTTGAAAAGAACTCCTCCTTAATTATCTTCTTGTCTTCATCACTAATAAGTGCCATTCCTATGCACCTCCAATCAGTTTCAAACTAAAGCTTTTTAACCTTTGGATGCAACATCTCTACGGAAACTTTACAAATTTAGAGTTTTCAACCAAAGGTTAGGATGACGGTATATAAACTTTACGATACAGATTTGGGTAGGTGAGCAACATGTCTGAACCGGATATATTTTACATCTTGGGGAACAAGGTAAGGAGAGACTTACTCAGCCACTTGACATGTACCGAGTGCTACTTTAGCCTGCTCAGCAGCAAGGTTAACGTTTCCTCAACTGCCGTTTCAAAACACCTAAAGATAATGGAGAGAGAGGGAGTGTTGAAATCTTATGAAAAAGGAGAAGGGTTTATTGGGCCCACACGAAAATATTACTCCATAGCTGTTTCAAAAACATTTCTTGTAAGCATCACACCTAACATATTTTGGTATAAAAGCCTGGAGTTGGATTCTCCGGAAAGGTTTGAAAGGTTTGAACTCAGACTTAATAACCTTGATAAGTCTCCAAAGAGCTTGCATTCTATGGTAAAGGCTTTTATAGATGCGAATAAAAAGCTCGATCAGGTAATAGAGGTCTTAAAAACTATTGAGAGCTACAGAAACAAGCTCATGAAGAGCATCAAGGAGAGATATTTGAAGGAAATTGGTGACATGACCCAGCTCGCTATACTCCATTACTTGCTTCTCTATAAGAAAGCGACAGTGGAGGAATTAAGTGATGTTCTAAATCTTAAAGAGAGAGAAATTAAAGAAAAGGCTGAGGAGCTCTCAAGGGTAATACCGTTAAGTATAAAAGAGAATCTCATAGAAATTGATGAGGAAGGGCTTAGAAGAAAAGAAACAAAGTGAGGGAGATTGACATGGCGGAAAGAATCAGAATCCTCGTGGACGAAGATAGATGCTATCTTTGCGGTGGCTGCGCAGGTGTTTGCCCCACCCTTGCAATAAGAGTCTCATCTTCAAAATGGGAGTTCTTCCAAGATAAGTGTATTTCCTGCAAGACATGTATAAACGCATGCCCGGTGGGAGCTTTAAGGGCTGAGCCTCTGGAGGGAGAACCATGAAATACGACGTTGTCGTTGTTGGGGCTGGAATTGCGGGCCCAATAGTTGCTAGAAACATTGCCAGAGAAGGATATTCGGTTCTTCTTATAGACAAAAAGCCCGCCATAGGCACTCCAAAGCAGTGTGCTGAAGGAATTAACATAAACGTCTTCAAGAAGTATGATATCCCATATGACAAGAGATTTATAAACCGTGAAATTTATGGTGCAAAGCTGTATTCTCCCAGCGGTTACGAGCTTGAGATGAGGTACAAAGATGTAAGTGGTGTTATTTTAGAAAGAAAGGTATTCGATAAAATGCTGGCTTTTTATGCCGCAAAGGCTGGAGCAGATGTGCTCGTTAGGACTGAAGCCCTCGACGTTATTAGAGAGAATGGCGTCATAAAGGGTATAAAAGCAAAGCACGAAGGAAAACCCCTCGAGATATATGCAGATGTTATTGTAGCGGCAGATGGTGTTGAAAGCACCATAGCAAGAAAAGCGGGGATTAACACATATGCCCCTCCACACGAGTTTGATTCAGCATACGAGTATGAAATGCTCGTTGAGGGCTTTGATCCAGACTTAATTCACCTCTGGTTTGGCAATGAGATAGCACCAAGAGGATACGTATGGGTCTTCCCAAAAGATGAAGACAGAGCCAACGTCGGCATAGGCATAAACTCCGACAATCCAAAAACCGCCAAGTACTACCTCGACAAGTGGCTCAAAGAGAAGGGCATTCCAGCAAAGAAGCTCCTTGAGATAAATGTAGGTGTTGTTCCCGTAGGGGGCTTTGTTAAAGAGCTCGCCAAAGAGAACGTGGTCGTTGTGGGAGATGCCGCCAGACAAGTAAACCCCATGCACGGCGGCGGAATGGCAGAAGCAATGAAAGCCGGGACAATAGCAAGCAAATGGATAATAAAGGCACTTGAAGAAGAGAACTTTGAGCTTCTAAAGAACTACACAAGAGAGTGGTGGGAAAAAGATGGAAAGAGGCTTGAGAGGGTTCTCAAAGTCAGGAAAGTCGTAGAAAAGCTGACTGACGAAGATCTAGATGTGTTTATCCAAGTTTTAAGCGGAGCAGATACAGAGAAAATTGCAGGTGGGGATTACGCAGAAGTTATAAAAGCCCTCCTCAAGAATCCAAAAGTACTCATGAGTAAAAGAAGAATCGCTCTTCTCAAAGAGCTTCTGTAGAGTTATAACTTTTGAGTTATAACCTCTAACTTTTACTTTTCCTTCGATTTTTGTAGCAGTTCATATTAAGGCATACTTCGTATTCTCTGTTGTGCTCTTTGATCTTTACTATTGGAGCATTTCCACATTCAGGGCATGTTTTACCCGTTGGGATTATTTCACCCCGTTGGAGAAGGGGATAAGTAACGTCACAATTCGGCCAATTGGAGCATCCTACAAACCTCTTCCCTGTCTTTCTGCTGTATCTCACCACTAAGTCACCGCCGCATTTGGGGCATTTTCCAACTATTATAGTATCCACAGGTTTTTTCTTTTCAAGCGACTTTTTGATGCTCTCTTCCTCCTCTGCTGTCAATTCCTTTGTACTTTCACTCCTTTTGCCTTTTTTGTTCCCTTGACTCTCAATAAACGCTTCGAGAAGGTTTTTCCCTATTTCATTCTCTCTCTTTTTGAACTCTTTTAAGATTTTTAACAGGGTTTCTTTGGACTCTTCAATAACTTTTTCCTTGCTTATCCTTTTCTGCATTATCTGCTCCATTTTCTCTTCAAATTCTCTCGTTAGTTCAACGCTTATTATATCCGGAACGCTGTTTTCCAGTGCTTTTATTACCTTCATGCCGAGGGGAGTTACCTTTATCTTTTTCTTACCCTCTATGTATCCTCTTGAATATAGGGTCTCCAAGATCTGAGCCCTTGTAGCTTTGGTTCCAATACCGAGATCTTCCATTTTTTTGATAACACTTGCTGGGGAATACCTCGCTGGGGGTTTAGTTTTCTTTTTCTCCCTTTTTATCTGGATAACTTTTATCTGCTCTCCTTTCTCAAATTTTGGAAGCAGAACTTCATCAAAACTAACGTATTTCCCATAAATCTTTAGCCATCCCTCTTTAACTGTTCTTGAACCGCTGAGAACAAAGCGATGGTTGTTCGAGTTTATGATAACCTTCACGCTCTCTCTTACTGCCGGATCCGCAAAAAGGGCCAAAAATCTTCTAACTATTAGATCATAAATGTTTTGCTCCTCTTTGCTTAGCTCTCCGGGTTTGGGTAGCTCTCCTGTGGGATATATGGCTGGATGGGCGGGATCTTCTTTTTTTCCCTCTACGGGCTTGAGCTCTTCTTTTCCCAAAAGCTCATAGGCAAAGGGTTTGTATTCAGAAATCTTAGCGAGGTTTTGGATTATTGAGCGGAAATTTAGGTTCTTGGGAAGCTTTTGTGATGAGGTTCTTGGATAGGAGCACAAAGACATCTCATAGAGCTTCTGTGCTATGTCCAAAGTCTTCTTTGGGCTATAGCCGAAGGCGGAGTACGCCTCCCTCTGGAGGGTTCCGAGATCAAAGGGATGAGGTGGATTTCTTTGTTGCTGTTTTATCTCCACTTTTTCCACAAAGGCGGGTCCTTTTTTAGCTTCTTCAACAATTTTTTTAGCCTCTTTCTCGTCTAAAATGCGATCCTTTTCATAAACAGCCGTATATTGTCGGTTGTTTTTTTCGAGAGTCATTTTTATGACCCAGTACGGCGTGGGAATGAAGTTCGCTATCTCTTGCTCTCTCTCAACCAAGAACTTCAAGGTTGGTCCTTGAACTCTACCAGTGGAAAGGACTATCCACTTCCCACTGACCTTTTTTACAGCTGAGCTTAATGCCCTCGAAAGATTAACCCCCCAATACCAGTCAAGAACATGTCTCGCTACTCCTGCATCTGCCATTCCAAAATTAATCGTTGGCTCTAAATTGTACCAAGCTCTTAGCAAGTCTTTTTTTGTAAGTGCGGAGAATTTCATCCTTTTAGCTTTGGCTGGATCAACACCGCAAGCATATTTCAGGGCTGTATACCCTATAACTTCTCCCTCAGTGTCATAATCACATGCAACAATAAACTCATCTGCTCTCTTTGCAAGTTCCCTCAGGGCCTTTATGTATTCTTTTGCATACCTTTTTCCCTTTTCGGCAACATAAACGGGGACCCATTCAATGTCAAAGACTGGATAGCCATAGGTTTTTTCTTTGGGTGCAAGGGAGAAAAGATGCCCAACAGCTGGAGCCACTATTATTTTTTTCCCATCTCTTGTTAGTTCATAGTATGGAACTTTACCAATAGTTTTCCTTATTGGCTTCTTCTCAGCGAGGGCATAAGCTATTTTCCTGGCTACGTTGGGCTTCTCTGCGATTATGAGCGTAGTCATGATATCCCTCTCAGTTGCTTTAGAAGGGGAGTATAAGAATTTTTTGGAAATTGTGGGCCGGCAACAGAGGCCCGCGTTCATTTTTCGCGCGGGTAGATGCACCGGCCCTGTGGGCTTGGCGTGAGCACGCTCCGCTCATCGAGCCCGAGTTCTTGCGGAGGCGGGTTCAACCAAGCCCATGCGAGGAGACTAATTGTCCCCTCGCTGTCGGCGTTCTAAAATAGAAATCAGAGGTTAAATTCTTTACGCTGTTGTTATTAAAACCACACCTGCAACAGCGAGTACCAACCCCAGAATTATCTTGGTATTCGGCGGCTCTTTTAGAATTGCTATCGCAAGAATAGAGGATATTATGGGGTTTACAGCACTTACCGGAGCCGAGATTTGGGAACCAGCTAGGCTAACGGACTTAACGAAAGTATATTGGCCAATTATCAGTCCAAACAAAGCCGCTCCAGAAAGGGTTATAACTTCTCTTTTTGTGATCTCTTTTAGTTCCTCAGAGTATTTGGGCAGGAATCCACTAATACCAAATGCGGCAAATATCATTCTAATACCGGCCAAAGAAAGAGGGGAAATTTGCGAAGAGAGAAAATCAAGTAGAACTATTGCAATGCTCCATGAAATTGGTGCTAGAATAGCATACACAAACCCATTAGTGTCTAAGCGTTCTTCAGTCTCTCCCTTTCTAACAATGACAATTGCCAAAAACACCAAGAATGCTCCAATGATTATCTGAATGTTTATGGTTCTCCCTAGAAACAACCAAGCCCACAGTATGGTCCAGAGTGGATAAGATGAAGTTATTGGGACAGTTCTAGATACCCCCATCAGCCTGAGGGCGCTGAAATAAAAGTAATCCCCTATAACAAAGCCAAATTGTCCGGAAATAAATGCAATCAGGAGAATCTGCCAGTCAAGGGAAGCTATTTCAGCATAGCTTTCGGTGAGCAAAAATAGACATGCATAGAAAAGTGCCGTGATATATAGCCTGATTATATTAACGGTAATGGCGCTTTTGTTTCTCATTCCAATTTTCACTAGAACTGAAGCTGCTCCCCATCCAAATGCCGAAATCAACGCAAGTAATGCTCCAAGTAATGTGTTCATGTTGGAAAGAAAGATCACTTAACTTAAAAACTTAACGTTTCGAAAATTATCTTAATTTTCCTACCAGAGAGTTTAAAAACTCCAGTATTAAAAATAAAACAGTGATGATCTCGGCAAATCTGAGCGGTGCTATGATGATGATCTTGAGTGCTGATCTTCACCTGATCTTAATTTCAGTGTTTCTGAGTTTTATTGGGATGCTCTGTTCCGTTGATACTTCTTTTATCACTTTTTCCAGAGCTCTCATGACATCCCTGCGCACCCTTTCATCAGAGACAATTCTAAATAGTGCGTTCCTTTTGTCAAAACTTGCTTCAAGATCAACCGTTACTGTTCCATCCTTAAATTCCCAATCGAGGTTCATCCATCTGAACACTGAATTTGGAAGCTCTGTAAACTCCTTTTGCAGTCTCCTTCTTATTTCCTCTATTGCCGGTTCTATTTTTGTCTTTAATAATACTTCCTCAGCTTCTCTCTTTTTTTCTTCAGTTATATAGGAGAGCTCCTCAACTCCAGCCTCCTTAAGAAGCTGCTCTATCTCCTTTTCCAGCTCCTCCTTCTTGCTGAGTATTTGCTTAGCCTTGCTTGAAACTTCCTCTTCTTCTAAATGAAGCTCTACCCTGTGGACGGTCACATATTTATTCAGCGCCCTTCCGATTTCTTTTGCATGATTCCTTAGAAGTTTATTAACAGTTCTTTCTGCCTCTTCTTTGCTAATTCTGGAAGCCTTGCCCCAAAGTGTTAGATTAATCTCATGTTCGCTTCTTCCCTTTATATCTAAGAGCATCTTCTCGATGTCAATGCCGGCACTTTGGATGTCTTTGAAGATCACTCTAGCATAAGTCGAAAAGTAAGGCTTAATACTTTCATGCGCCTCCACTATTATGTTGTTCTCCACCTTATATGGAACAACAACTTTTTCTGCCTGTTTTTTCTCTTCTTCCTTCTCCCCTGGAGCAGTTATCTTTGCCTGAGCGTTGCTTAGTATTGGCTTAAGTCCGGCTTTTCTCCATATTATAGGGAGGTGCTTGTTAACAAAATACAGCACTCTTCTCTCTAGGACCTCCCTTGAGCTCTTATCCCTTTCACTCGTCCCATGAATGTTTACGTGAAGGTAAATTACTCCAGAGCCGACTTCTCCAGTTATTCCTACTTTTTCTACAGAAACTTCGTTTAGGCTTTTTATTTCCCTCAGGAGTTCCTCCGCATACTCTTGAAGAACTGGTTTGAATATCTCTCCGCCTATCACTTTGACCTCGATCTCTGGACCACCAAGTTTTTTCTCAGCTTTGGGAGCTTTTTCAGAGGGTTTTTTCTCCTCCTTTTTTGGCAACACTTTCTTAGTCTCCTCTATTTCGGGCTCTTTTAATTCTTCTTTTTCCTTTTTCTCAAGAGCCTTTTCCAGCAGTTTCTCCTTTTCTATCACTTCTACACTTTCGATTTTATTCTCTCCAAATATTTTTTCGAACTCAACCTTTGGGGTCGCATTGTAAATTTCTAGGTTGTCAGTTATTGAGAGTTTCAAGGATATTTCATCAAGCCCATATAGGTCCACTACAAGTGGATAGTTTATTATTTTCTTTATAATTTCAGTACTATCGTTTCCAACCAACTTCTTCTTAGAGCCTAAAAGGTCTATTTGAGCTGCTAAAAGCTTTTTTCTGTCTAACAAAATCGTGGCATAATACTTTTCTTCTTCATCCTTTGTGAATATTTTCAAAAATAGTCCACTAAACTCCGGATTGGAAAAAGCTTTGTAGATTAAATCAAGCAGTTCTTGTTTTTTGGTGCATACAATGTTCTCTTCAAGTGGTGTGACAGTTGGAAGCTGCATCTCTACCACCATTAGGTATATATATCAAAAGCTGAATAAAGGTTTAAGGAAACCACTACAATTAAAGTCCATCTAAGCATATATTTAAGCATTATTGTCCTTACAAGGTGAGCACCATGAGAGTGTTGATACTTGGTGGGGGAACCATAGGGAGAAGTATTGCCCAAATGCTCAAAGGCGAATTTGAGGTTGTTATTATAGAGCAGGATGATATTAGAGCGAAATCCCTTAGCGAAAGTGGATTTCACGTTATTCATGGTGATTTCTCTTATACGGCCTCTCTGTTGAAAGCCGGCATTGACAAAACAGATCTAATCATAATAACGACGATGGATGTAAGCAAAATAAAGAGAACAATACAAACAATTAAAAACAACAATCCAGAGGTTCCGATTTTGGTCCTTCTTCCCGACGACGTAACCGTTGAAGAACTAACGTCTCAAATAAAAGAGGAATTCGAGAATGAAGTTAAAATAGACTACGCTACCTCTCCAAGAGAGGCCCTTATCAAAGTAATTGTTAAAATGGTGGAGGATATTGGAAGGAGGAAAAATGCGGTTTTACTCACTAAAAAGCTTTCAGAAATAAAACAAAAGACGGACTCGCTCTTAATAGTCATGCATGATAACCCTGACCCAGATGCTATGGCTAGTGCCGCTGCCCTTCAGGTTATAGCCCAAAACATGGGATTAAAGACAACCATCGTTTATGGAGGCGAGATAACTCATCATGAGAATAGGGCTTTTGTTAATCTTCTCGGGTTGGACATGAGAAGAGTTTCTTCGGGTTCTTATGAAATTAAAAGGCATTCTGCCATAGCTTTAGTTGACTGCCAGCCCAATGGGAATTTGAGTATTTTAGACGATGAAGACCTTAAAAAGGTAGAAATATTGGTTGATCACCACCAGCTTCTTCAAAATTTAAAAGAAAACCTTCCTAAAAATGCGTTTTTTGATATTAGACCGGAAGTCAATTCCACATCTTCAATAATGGTGGAATACCTAAAGCACCTCAATATAGAAGTCAATGAGCTCCTCGGCACCAGTCTTTTCTATGGCATATATGTAGACACAAAGAAATTCTCAAAGCTTAACCATACTGATCTTGAAGCGTTAGCCTTTTTAGCGGGAAAAGTAGATTATGACATTTTGGAAAAGATTGAGTCCCCGGACATTTCAACTGAAACCGCGGAAGTCTTAGCTAGGGCAATTCTAAACAGGAAAATGTACAAGAACATTGTTATCTCAAATGTGGGCTTTATAACCAACCGGGATGCAATTCCAGAGTCTGCGGACTTTTTGCTTAGGCTAGAGGGAGTTAATACCGTTTTAGTTTTTGGAATAGTTGATGATAGGATTGAAATCTCCGCCAGAACAAGGGACGTAAGGGTAAACGTGGGCAAGGTCTTGAAGGAGGCTTTTGGAGACATAGGCAGCGGCGGAGGTCATCCACAATCAGGAGGAGCAAGAATCTCATTGGGAATATTCAAACTTGCTAAGGACAAGGATTCCCTCTTGAAATTGGTAGAAGAAGCAATAACCGAGAAATTCCTAGAGGCATTGAATGTCAAAGAGAGCTAGCCCTTCTTTGCTTCTATCAATATTATGTCCCCAATTGCGGTTACCCTTTCATAGGGAATTCCAACCTTTTCTCCTGGAAGCCCAAGTGCCAGTATTCTTCCCTCTCCCTTGTCGATCTCTATCAAGACCTCATCAACGTAACCGATGTAATATCCTTTGGTGTTGTATATCTGTTTCCCATAAAGCTTCGAAAGCCTCATTACCATATCGCTCACCATTTGAAATTGGAAGTTTTTCCTTTTAAATTTTCTTACTCATCCTTGCAGTGTTTTCAAGGAACGATTTGAGAAAAATGACCACAGTTGCAATTACAGTCCCCGCAATCCCTACCAAAACAATGCTCACCGTTGACCCCTCAATTTCTGAAATCTCGGAGTTCATAAAAAGTAAATTTGCAAGTACAAATCCACCAAAATAGGCAAACGGGACTATTGATACATCAAGCGTGCTTTCTGCAGAAACAAACCCCATTACAAACACAACAGCTACCAAAAGGGAGAAGGAGTAAAGCATGGAAAACTCTATTTTAAGCCAGAGAATATAAAGGGCAATGGTTAAGAGAAATCCCACAAGAAAAGCGTATCCGCTTGCTTTTACTTTTCCTTTAAGGGCCCCAAAACTTCCACCTAAAAACAATCCGGCGATGTAAATGGGGATGAGAATATTCATTGCAGTGTAGGGAGGATAAAAAAGAACTATCAACAAAAAACTCAGAGTCACTCCAAGGCCTCCATAACCCAAGGATGAGAGGATTTTTTCCTTCATTTCACTACCTCCACTTTAACCTTTGAACCGTCCTTTAGGTTAAGCTTTTCCCTGAGGCATACAGGAGCTACTACCTCCGCAATTCTTGGAGGATGTATCGTTCTGGAGGGAACAACTATAGCTCCTTCAATTCCATTTATCCTGACTTTGTAAGCCCTTACATCCCCAAAAGTCCTGCCTCCTTTGGTGAAACCGGGAATTATTATAGGTTTCACGTTGTAGAGTGCATCATAGATTGTCTTAGGGAAGATTATCAAAAGATTTAGAGTTCCCAGATATGGAGTAAAGCCGAGATACTCCTTTATTTTATCTTTGTACTGTTCCACGTAATATCTTCCTTCTCCAACTCCAGAAACAACCTCACCTAAGATATATTTACCATACAAAATTTTCCCAATCTCGTCAAATATGTCTTCAAGAACCTTCAATCCATTAGGAGTTACCTCTACAAAAGTTTTCTTTCCAAAGACTTGGCGCCTTAGATATCCCATTTTTTCCATGTTATCGAGCCTTCTCAGCACTGTTTGGGGAGAAACCCCTATCTCCTTGGAAAGCTCTCTAAGAGTTATCCTAACTTTATCCCCAACAGCACCTTTCTTAGCGAGGGAAATGAGCAGTTTAATTTCTTCCATTTTCAGCACCCTTGGAAAGTTTGTCTGCAATCCTCAAAGGTTTCGGATAATCATTTTCGTTAATGATCTCAACAATTTTCTTTGCAGAGTCAAGATCAATTAAGTTGCCAACACTTACATAAGCTTTTCCCACCTTCACAAAATCTTTGGTGCCGCGTAAAGGGCGTTTCGCAACCCCTATTGTGGGTTTGTTAATCAGCAAACCTATATGTGATGCCAACCCATATCCCCTTGGATGTGCCCTTCCGTGTCCCTCTACAAGGAGAACATCAAACTCCTCACCCTTCAGCACCATCAAGATTGGTCTTGTCTCTCTCAAAAAGAAGTATGTGGGGATGTAAGGGAAGCTGACTTCTGTTTCAGCAACTTTTGTTTTTAAAACTTCACAGGAGGGGAAAGAGCATAAAACGAAAGCTCCCCTTGCCCGATTTTCCTTGTAGGATACATCAACTGCGGCAATGCTTTTAACTTTTGAGATATCCAGAGGCTTTTCTATTATTTTTCTGCCTAACTTCTTTTGAACCTCTGCAATCTTCTTAAGGTTCATTCCTCCACTCCTCAAGCTTCTTTTCTAAATCTTTGTTTATTTTTGCCCTTGTCAAATCTTCCAAAGTCCTCTCTAGAATATACCTTGCCTGATCCTGCTTTTGCCTCACGTTTACAAGACCCTTCGGATATTCAAGGATGACAAGTTCATCATAAACTTTCTCCATAAATGCATAAACTTCTTGAGCCCTTTCTATTTCTCCTTTCAGCAGGAGGTTCAGAAAATGCCTTCTTAGCTCTCCAATGAAGTCCCCAATTCCCAGAGCATAGTCAGCCTCAGGAATTCCAATCTCTCTTGGAGAGGGGAACTTCTCTCCAAGAAGATAGCGGTAAAAAAGCAACGCTTCCACGTATTCTTGATGAGCATTCTGGACATAGCCTGTAAAGTAAAGATCCTCATGACCTTTAAGCCCCTCTTTTAGTCTTTTAACTAGATCCTCAGCTTTTTTCAGTCTTTCCTTTGCAATCTTGAGCTCTCCCCTATGCAGAGCTTTTATTGAATCCCCGCTTAGCCTCACGATCTCCCGAGTAAGCTTGAGGGCCTCTTCCCTTAATTCGTCCTTTTTGTCAAGAACTTCTCTTATCTCCGCTATTACCTCAGAAATGTTCACTACTACCACCAAAGAAATGTTTGATTGTGAAGATAAAAACCTTCTCATGTGGGCTTGGCGTATCCTACCGCCTTCATTGTTAGCCCCCTCGGCAATCTCAAGCGGCTCCGGAGGCCAAGCCCTGTATGCCCGGCATCGTCCCCCAGATTCATAGCTGCCCACAAAGCTCCTCTGGTCGGGCCACCGGGCATGTTGGATGCCACCAAAATATTCCACGAAAGGAATTTTAACTTTTTTTCCTTTTAATAACCGACAGTTATATCTTGACCTCAATATCATGCCGAAAAATATATAAAGGGGCCCTCAGACTATGCACGTAAGAATTCATTTGGGGTGATGATCATGGTTGAAAAGAAGAGGAACATCATTGTTGAGGAGCTTGTGAGGACTCCGATAGAGATGCAGAAGGTAGAGCTTGTGGAAAGAAAGGGACTAGGACATCCAGACAGCATAGCCGATGGAATAGCTGAGGCAATCAGCAGAGCACTTTCAAAAGAGTACATAAAGCGCTATGGCATTATTCTCCACCACAACACAGATCAAGTCGAAGTCGTAGGAGGAAGGGCTTACCCAAGGTTCGGTGGTGGTGAAGTGGTAAGACCGATATACATTCTTCTTTCAGGCAGGGCCGTTGAGTTTGTTGACAGGGAGGCGTTTCCGGTTCATGAAGTGGCCATCAAAGCAGCCAAGGAATACCTAAGAAAGACAGTTAGACATCTGGACATAGAGGAGCACGTCGTAATTGACTCAAGAATAGGACAGGGAAGCGTTGACCTTGTTGGAGTTTTCAATAAGGTCAAGGAGAACCCCATACCCCTTGCAAACGACACCTCCTTCGGTGTCGGCTATGCACCATTAAGCGAGACTGAGAAGATAGTTCTCGAAACTGAGAAGCTCCTTAACAGCGAGAAGTTCAAAAAGGAATGGCCCGCTGTTGGTGAAGACATCAAGGTGATGGGACTTAGGAAGGATGATGAAATAGACTTAACTATTGCCGCTGCCATAGTTGACAGTGAAGTTCAAAACCCGCAAGAGTATATGGAGGTCAAAGAAGGAATATACAATGCAGTTAAAGAACTTGTTTCTCAATACACAGGCAGAAAGGTCAACATTTATGTCAACACTGCTGATGACCCAGAAAAAGATATATACTACATAACCGTTACAGGAACTTCGGCAGAGGCTGGAGATGATGGTAGCGTTGGCAGAGGAAACAGAGCAAACGGCTTAATCACTCCAAACAGGCACATGAGTTTGGAAGCAACTGCCGGTAAGAATCCGGTCAGTCACGTGGGCAAGATTTACAACATCCTTGCCAATTTAATAGCAAATGAGATTGCCGAGCAGATAGAGGGAGTACAAGAAGTTTACGTAAGAATCCTAAGCCAGATAGGAAAGCCAATCGATGAACCTCTCGTAGCAAGCATTCAGGCAATTCCAAAGCCGGGTTATAAAGTAGAGCAATTCGAAAAACAAGCCTATGAGATAACGGATGAGTGGCTTGCAAACATAACAAAAATTCAAAAAATGGTATTGGAAGACAAAATTAACATTTTCTGATTTAACTAGTGCTCTTTTTCATCTTTTCTTGCATGAGAATTCTTAAGATTCTAGCCTCCTCAAGCAATAGCTTTTCCTTTTGCTTCTTAATGATTTCAAGCTTTTTTTGCAAAAGTCTATCATCCTCCATAGGACGTCACCAGAGCGTATACGCATTTCTTCCTTAAAAACTTTCCGATCAATGCCTAAGTTTATATCGACAATAGACGTAAAAAACCATATCTTTAAAAACCTTGAGTTAATAAATTAAACATGGGGGAAGAGAAAATGATAATCGCTGTGAGTGGAACACCTGGAGTTGGGAAAACAAGTGTGGCAAAACTTCTGGCCAAAAAATTGGGTTATGATTACGTAGATCTAAGGGAGTTTGCCTTAAAACATAGTGTGGGTGAGATGAAGGGAGAGGAACTTGAGCTCGATATTGATGAACTCGCGTATCATGTTGAGAAAGATCTCAGAGATAAAAACGTAGTGCTTGATGGTCACCTAAGCCATTTGATGCCAGTCGATCAGGTTATAATCCTCCGTGCTCATCCAAAACTGATAGGCGAACGTTTAAAAGAGAGAGGATACAGTAAGGGGAAGATAGCTGAAAACGTCGAAGCAGAGCTTGTGGATGTGTGTCTTCTGGAGGCCATAGATGAAAACGAGAACATTATAGAGGTTGACACCACAGATAAATCGCCAGAGGAGATTGTAAGTGAAATCTTGGATCTTCTTAATAAGGGAATAAAAAGAAGAATTGGCATTGTTGATTGGACTAAATTTTATGAGGAAATACTTCCATATTTAAAACTTGGAGGTGACGATAAATGGGCGTAGGCTTGTGGATTAGAACAGGACTCCTAATGGCTTTCCTCACTGGTTTGTTAATAGCCATAGGCTACGTTCTGGGTAATGAGACCGGGATGCTCTTTGCATTTATCTTTGCCCTAATGATGAACTTCTTCAGCTATTGGTACAGCGATAAGATTGTTTTGACATGGTATAGGGCAAGAATCCTAGAAGAGGATGAAGCCCCAGAGCTTTATGAGATAGTAAGAGGGCTTGCCCAAGAAGCCGGAATCCCTACGCCAAGGGTGGCACTAGTGCCAACTGAGACACCAAACGCTTTTGCAACCGGTAGAAACCCAAAACATGCTGTAGTTGCCGTTACTCAAGGACTTTTGAGAATATTAAACCGAGACGAGCTTGAAGGAGTAATAGCCCACGAGATAAGCCACATAAAGAACAGGGATATACTCATTCAAACCCTAGCGGCCGTTTTAGCGGGAGCAATAATTATGGTGGCAAGATGGGCTGGATGGATGCTCTGGCTTGGAGGGTTTGGAGGAAGAGATAGAGATGAGAGTGCAGGTAGTGCATTAGGTGCAATACTCCTAATAGTTTTAGCCCCAATAGCCGCGATGCTCATCCAGATGGCAATAAGCAGAGCAAGGGAATATCTGGCAGATGAAACCGGTGCAAAGATAAGCGGAAAACCATGGGCTTTGGCAAGAGCACTCGAGAAGATTGAATATGCCATCTCAATGAGGCCCCTTAAAGACGGCAATCCCGCAACAGCACATATGTTTATAGTAAATCCATTCAGAGGACTTAGCTTTGCAGAGCTGTTCTCAACACACCCGCCAACTCAAAAGAGAATCGAGAGGCTCAGGAAGATTGCAGAAGAGATGGGAATTGCTTTCTGATTTATTTCCAATTTTCTTAAAATTATCGAAAGGGATTTATATTTATGTGTGGTACTTTTATTTGGGATAACAATGAGGAAATTGATTTCACTGGTTGTTATCGGAATAACACTTTTCTCGGCTTACTATGTCACTACACTTAAAGATAGTTCCCAAACCTGGAGTGAAGAGGACTTATATCTCTGGCGGGTGAAAATTGAACGCCTAGCAGCAAATTCGAGCTATGGAATCGGTGCAATATGGCTTGGGAAGGATAGCATTGCAAGAGACAATTACATTCACGTTGCAATAAGTCCATATGGAGACAAAGAAGCTTTGATAAAAGCCATTGAAGAAGAAGGCATTCCTCCCGAGGCCGTTAAAATAGAAGTCTGGGGAGAATACGACAAGGATTTCACGACGCCTGAACCTGTTTGTCCTGTAAACTATACCCACAGTCGGGCCGAGACCATTAAGGGAGACGTGAGAATATACACAAGCTTTGGAACAAGCGGAATGTATTACCTCAAGTTGCTGGCATGTGAAGAAGAAGGAAATGAGCTAAAGCTCACCTTCAAGCTGTGGAAATGTAATCCTGCATCCGTTATGTGCACCTCGGATCTTACATTCCCAAAATTTGAAATCAAGTTTTTGAAGGACTATCAAAGAGTTAAGGTAACCGTTCTGGCAGATAGCTGGAAAGGAAAAAGAACAGGCGTATATACCTTTGACCTCTCGCACAAGCCCCTCTGGGTTCTTTATGAAGACTCCGAGAAAAGGGAAGAGATGTACATTTACAGAAATGGTTGGGTTAGAGTTCTCTACGCAGTTCCCTCAAAAGAAGCACTTGAAGTGATTGGCAGCCCCTACATTTACCTTTACCCATGGGAGCTTTTTGAAAAGTATGGACACAATCAGACAAGGCTTAATCAGGAAACCTTAACAATTGCAAAGGAGAAAGGCTACCTTGCAGAGGAGAAGGAACATCTGATATTTGTTTACGTTCCAAACTTCAGCAGAGAGACCCTTCAGAAAGTGGAGGAAGATTTCGGAGAATATGTTCAGGCAATAGTGTTGAGGAATGAATAGCTATTCAACCTTTCGAGAGAAAGCCTTAAAAACTCTCTTCCAAGCTCAAAACGATGACCATGAAAAAGCTCAGCGATGTTTTCAAAAAACTTCTCAAGGAAAAGGGAATTGACAAGGTCGGAAGTCTATCGAGGAGAGTTCCCAACAGAGACTCCAGCAGGCCATTGCAGGAAATAGCCATAGCAGTTCTTGAGGGAAAAGGTGTCATTGTGAAAGTAAAGGAACCAACGACGATAGCTTGGGATCTAAGCGGAAGAGTAACAAAAGGCGCCCTTTTTGCCTATGTGCCATTAAATTCCTCGCATCTAAAAAAGTTTGAAATTGTTGTTGAAGGTAAGGACCTCAGAGAGAGGCTTTACCAGCATAGATGGCCGTATTTTATAATTGACCTCATGCACTGGGAAAAGCACACAGAAAAAGAGAAGAAAAAGGTAGCCCTTCAAGCATCTCAAAGTTATGGGGTGATTAGGGACTATTTATGGGGAGACCGCTTAGCTCTGACGTGGGTTAACGATGAATTCAAAAGAATGATAAACTTTCCCTTAGAGAAGGTTACCACCTACGAGGGAGCAACATGGGATTTTCTCAAAAAAGAGGGAATAGAGAGGGTCGTTCTCCTCGATCCATGGGCAGATAAAGACTTAAATGAAGACGATTTCTCAGCTGGGGCATTTATAATTGGGGGGATTGTCGATACTGGGGGAACAAAGAAGAAAACCACGCCGAGAATAGGGGAAGAACTTGAAAAGAGGGGAATAAAAGTCCTAAGAAGGAAGATCTCACTAAAAGGAGAGATAATCGGCGTTCCTGATAGAATAAACCTCATCCTTGAAATTCTGCTCAAGATGATTTTGGAGGATAAACCCATGGAAGATGCAGTTTTGGAAGTGCAGTCACCCCTTCACGCAAAGTGGAGGTTGAGAAAAGAGCTGCCAAAACACAAGAAAAGATTCTTAATAGATGGAAAGAAGTTTTTGATCGTTGAAAAGGAGCTCTTCGATGAATACTCAAAGTGGCTCAACATAAGATGGGAGGATTTTGTTCAGGTTGTAAGAGAGCTCAACTTCGTAGCCCTTGAGAGGAAAAGAATCCAGCATCTAAACAAGATTTCGACTCCTAGAATAATCAACGGAAAGCTTTATAGGGTTATTCTGCTGAAAAGAGCCACGATGCTTTGCTATAATTGTTAATTAGCCTTCTGTTCCTTTTCCAATTTTCGGAAAGAGTTATAACTTATGGTACCGATGGAAGGCCTGGTGGAGAGATTATTGTGAAGCCATTTAACAAAACCGTCCATTGAGTTTCTTAAGTTTGGATTTAATGAGGCCAAAGTTGATGTTAATAAGAGGAAATAAAAAAGCCGTAGAGCTTTTTGGATGGGGGTACTTGGATGGCTTGTAATTTTTGGAGTGGAGTACTTAAAATTAGGAACTTTGAGAAAGCCATCCAGAGAACATTTGAAATCGCAAGAGATCTCGTGATTGGAGAACTAAAAGAGTTAAAGCAAAGAAGCCCTAGGTACGTCGAGATATTAAAGAGCATAGTCCTTGCCTACACCGGACGGAGTCTCATAAGGGATTATCTAAGCGTTAGGGGAGACAATATACCCGATCCTCGGTTGTACGCGCTTATCAAGAATTTAAAAAAGATGAGCTGGATAGTTGAGGAAAATGAAACCTACAAAATAGCGGATCCTGTTGTGGCAACAATATTAAGGAGCTAACTCCCTCAAGTTACGCCCTTATAAGCAACTTCCCCTGCTATAACGGCGAATGCCATTTTTAGCTCATTTAGGCTTAAAGAAGAGGAAATAGAGAGTTACAATTATTTTAACCTTTTTGCGTTGGTTCTTTTCTGGTGCTCAGACTTATTCTTTAAACTATAATTTGGCGATGCTTCTGACTCTCATTTGGATCATTTTCTCCTTTCCTCAAGCTTTGCGGCTATCCATGCCAGAAGAAGGATGAAAATAACTCCTCCTATAAATCCGCCTCCTGTAAAAATTATTTTTTGTTTTATAGGAAAGACTTTCATAGTGTTGTTGATAATCTGTGTGTATGTTTCTGTTATGGTCTGAGTTTCCGTTATAATTTTTGTAGAATTTGTTATAGTGTTTTGTGGACTTTTAGTTGCAAATTCTTCATTCTCGGGAGTAGTCGGTGGTTTGGGAGTGGAAATCTCTATGAAAGTGGAATTTTTGGCTATATAGTCTCTCTCTTTAAGACCTGCGAGAAGTTCGAACCTCCCTTCGTATGTAGGGATAATGTAAATTGAATACGTTTTATTCTCTTCGGGCTTTGTAGAGTCAGTTATTGATACCATTCTTCCGTAGAGGGTCACATTTTTTCCTATGACTCCAAAACGTTCTGGAATGAGGAGTGTAAGGGTAAATGGCCCCTTTGTATTTCCGTGATTTATCACCGTGATGTTCAAAGGTAGGGGTTCATTTATGGTGCCATTCTTACCTTCTAGGAGAATAACGTATTTTGGAGATGCTTTTTCAACGTTTATCCATCTTGTTTCGGACGAAAACGAGAGGTGGGCAAATCCGCTGCACGATAGTTGGTAGGGAGTGTTTCCGTGAACTTCAATTTTTCCAATTTCCAGTTTTCCAGAGCTTTTAGCATGCATGTGGAGCTTAAATTTCAAGGTGTCACCCGGTTTGAGCTCTTGGATGTACTGAGGATACTCGTTCAATATTTCAAAGTCTGCGGAAATTTTGGGCACTATTTCGACATAATTTAGTTCTTGTTGTCCTACATTTTTTATTGTGACTGTAGCGTTGAACGGCTCAAACTGAAGTACGCTTTCTGGAGTGGTGAAAGTTACATTTACGAATGTGCTTTTTTCGGGTTTGGGAAGTTTCTCCTCATCCAAAAATGCGATCACTTTTGCAGTTTTCTTTGTGGTACTCTCCTTTATCTCGATTATCCCGATTTCAATCCCATCATAGGAAACAAGTGTTTTGAGGGTTCCCAGATGAATCCATTCTCCTTTTAAAGGCATCCCACAGGAGTTTTTAATAGACACGTAAGCCCCATCGGGAAATATTTTTTCAATGGCGATCAGATATGGCCCAATAAAAGTTGTTTTTCCTTCCTCAATGTCTTTCTCTAAATCTGGGTTTAAACTAGCGTGTATGTAAACACCTTTAATTTTTATTTTGACTTTTAAGTATATCGAGCCTATTAGATCTTTCGTCTCAATTAAAAGCCCTTTGGTTTCAAGAGACTCTCCAACCTCTACCCAATGTCTGTCTCCATTTACCTGTATTTCGACGAACTCTTTAAGCTCTCCATTTACTTCTGTAACGTTGCTATCTACAAACTTCACTTTCCATCCTTCTAAGGTTTTTTCGTATCCTTTTGTGAGGTAACCATCGAAAATAAGTGGCAACAACTCCATGCGGAAGCTCAATCTATTGAAGCTTTTTTCACCACCATTGTAAGTGATTTCCTTTGTATTTTCGCCGTTTACTAAGCGAATTTTAGCCTCTTTTTCGCTTACAGATAAGAGGGTTATTTGGTAATCTCCCACTAAAAGGCTTTGGTTTTCTAAAAGGTAGGGGAAGGTGACATTTATCAGCACATAGCCTCCGTTCTCACTTAAAAAAGCTGAACTGAAATTTATTGAGTAGAAATCAGTTTTCAATGATCCTTCTTGTTGCAGAATGTAAGAATTTGGACCTATCTCTATCAAAAGAGCCCCATCACTTGGTGAGATATCTTTAATGTTTAGAGGATTCTCAGAGATTCCTATTAATGATGGAACAGGAGCCCATCCTTTTATACTGGAACTTGCACTCGCATAGGGCAACAACACGAGTATTAAGGAAACAAAGAGCCACTTTCTCATATCCCCACCCCCATGAGAGGTAATAAAAGGCTTGAAAAGCTCATCATTTTTCCCATTAGAAACTCCCCCAAATAGAGCCCTATTGCTGATATCCATGTAAGAATCACAAAGTAATATAGGGAAATTCCAATATGTCCACCATCAGCAATCTTTATTGAAAGGGCAGATATCAAAGAATGCAGTAGAAGAATTGAAATTAGGATGTAATTGGTCAGCTGGAGTCCTTCCGGACTCGGGACAAAGAGAATGTCCTGAAGAATATCCCCTTGTACTTGGATGTTTGAGAAAAGCTGTGTCATATAAACTGCCACCTGGAATGCAGCTGCTACCGAAAAGGCAAAGGCTCCTGTAATACCATATATAACGCCCTTAAAACTACCTACGTTTTGTTTCCTTTTTCGTCTTAGCCTTAGAATTCTTTCAAAGTTATTTGAAATGACCTTACCCACATAATCTGGGTCTGCACCAAGATGAAGACTTTTTCTAAAAATGTCTGAGAAAATATCAATGAGCCAGCTCCCGGTTTCCGACACAAAATACTTCCAGGATTTTGTGTCATCAATTTTTAGAGAGATTCTTTTGTTTAAATTCTTGATGTCTTTTGTTAGAGTTCCAAAATCGTGGGAGCTTAGGTATTTTAGTACCAAGGCCATAGAGGCACCACTGGCTGCAAGTGAAGAGCTCAAACTTCTCATGAACGCTGGGAAGTTCTCGTCTTTGATTAGAATATTCTCTTCTTCCTTTGCGAGCGTGTACCCTATGTAAGCTAAAGGCGTTAAGAATATGGCAATCAATATCTCTAGGGGAAGCTCGAATCTCCGCCTTATTACAAAGAAATAAATTGTCCCTATCGCAATTTCTGCTGCTATTGAGATCAACACACTTCTAAGGAGTTTTTGTTTTCTTTCTGGGTGCATCGCGTTATGAGCCCAAATACTGTCTTCCGGCATTCTATGTTTGATGAGTATTAGGACTCCTAATTCTACCACCATTACCAATATAAAAGTGAAAACTGTGAGAGTGACGAGATCCTGTCCCGTGATAATTGGCCCTATTATTATGAAAGTAACCATAAAGACAACAGATATTATAAGGGAACTGTAGATCTCCTTGAAGACATCCAAATCGTATAGTGCTCCCTCATAAAACGTTTGATAGTCATCCATTACGGTTTTTTGTTCCTGCAACAAGTAATCTTTTAGTTCAACACCACTGTCCAAAGAGTAAGCCAGCCTCTCAAGAAAATCGGAGAAGACCTTGCTTGGAGTTCTTTTTGAGAGAAACCTAAATGCCTCAGGCATCCCACGATTGAATTTTGCTATCAGATGATAAACCTTTTCCATTTCTTTTGATATTGGCTCTAGGACCTTTTCTTTGGATAAATTCAAAATAAGCTCATTTCTGCCTACTTCGCTTGTGGAAAGAACTGCGAAATATGTGACAAAATATGGGATTTTTGAATTTATCTTTACCCTTTTCCCGCTGGCAGTGGAGTAGGGGTGCAGGATTGCATAGAGCAGAGGAAGCACTGGGATAGCATAAAGAGCCATATTAATTACGTTTGAGAGGGTTACGAATCTTTGGAGAAGTGAAATCGAGACTAACAAAGCTATCGAAGCCGCTATGCTAGGGATGAAGACTTTACGTACATAATCTTTCATGCTCAAGTCAGCCTGTGTAAAGACTCCCACTTTTTTTGAGAGCATTTCTATCACCTAGAGTCTAAAACTTAAACCTTGGATGCCCTTTTCATAAAAGTTCTTTATTTCTCTGTAAACGTCCCAATATCCCGTAATCCCCAGCTCTGCCATCCTTTCAATTATTCTGGCCCTAAGGAATAGTTCATTGTATATCTCTTTTGGATCCTCATAGCCAGCAACTTCAGCTATTTTTCTTTCCAAGATGTATGAATTGTTCATTCCTCTAAAAATGTGCTTATCACTTACAGAATCCCATTCAAAGACGCTCCTGGTGGCCACTCCTCCCAATTCTTCATAATAACCCTCAATCTCCACTACATTGAGAACCCTTCTTAAAAACCTCCCCTTTACATAAACGGCCTGCTGGAAAAGAGCGATGTTTAAATTGTCTATAAATGTCACTGGAACGTTTATTGGGTGTCCGGTAAAACGTTGTATCATCTTTTTTATGTCTCCAGCGTGAAAAGTGGCCATAACAGGGTGTCCTGTTTGCATGGCCTGAAACGCTATGGCACCTTCAGCACCTCTTATCTCACCTACAATAATGTAGTTAGGTCTAGATCTCAGAGCAGCTTTTAATAGGTCAAAAAGTGTAACCCTGCTTTCCTCAGGCCCTCTTTCTCTTGTTGTGAGCCTTTGCCATGTGGGATGAGGCACCACAACCTCAGGTGTGTCTTCAGCGGTGAATATCTTTGCTTGAGGCTTTATGAAGGGAATAATGGAGTTCAAGGTAGTGGTCTTTCCACTGGCCGTTTCTCCACAAACAAAAATACTCATTCCATACTCTAATGCGAGCCATAAATAAGCAGCTATCTCTGCAGAAAAAGTATTCCACTTTACAAGCTGGACAACGCTTAAAGGAGTTGCAGAGAATTTTCTTATAGTAGCAGAAGGTCCTTTAATGCTCACATCGGGACTGTAGATTATGTTAATTCTGGATCCATCGGGGAGGGTTCCATCAACTATTGGAGTTTTGTCACTAACAGGCCTACCTATCCTCTCACTTAAGGTTTTAAAGTAATCTGCAAGGGCAATGTTGCTTTCGAAGGTAATATTAGTGGGGAGGGCATCAAAGATTTTGTGTATCAGGGAAACATAATCCGCCCCAATTATGTGAATATCCTCTATGTAAGGATCTCTGAGTAGGACCTCCAACGGCCCAATCCCGATAATGTCTCTCTTTATAAGGTACCTGAATTTCTCAATTTCTTCTTGGGTTAATTGAACTTTGTTTCTTGATAAAAAACCCCCGTTTCCCTTAAGCTTCTTCAAAGCCTCTTCATAAAGCTGGTCGAGAAATACTTCAAACTCTTCTTTTCCTTCAGGGATCACTTTGGATGGAGCTAACTCCAGAATTTTATCTTTGATGATCTCATATTTTTCTTTTTCTTCAGCATTCTCTATTCTCGGCTCTATGACAATGTACCTTTTCTCGGTCTTGGGATCGCCGTATATATGGACAAATATTGGATCACCTACGGGGTAGAGGACATTAGGGTACTTTATATCTTTCATGCTTCTGTCCAGTTGCACATGGAACTCAGGCATTTTACCATATACTCTAACAAACTCCTTAACATATTTCCGAAGATGGGGATTTCTCTTCATTGCGCTCTCCAAGCTGTCGCTGATTTTCTGTGCCATTTCATACCACCGCAGCTATTTCTACGATAAACCCTGCTTTTGGCTCTACTCTAAATGGGATAATCTTCTGAAAAATGCCCATTGCATTATTGTATTTTATTATGGTGGCTGAGTTCTTCAGATCTCCGCCAAAAACCTTGACTTGCAACCTAATAACCATCGTAGAAACTTCTTCGATTACGGAAAGGGTCTCTGAGTCGATGCTGTTTGGGCTTACTGTCATGATTACTACTTTGTTCAGTGCGCTTAATTTTTTTAAATGCTCTATAAACTGCCTGAGCTCATTTTCACCAATTTTTGGAGGTAATATGGGGG
>Ga0190315_1000358_pt1 | contig 25031 bp, 25 predicted proteins | sample 48701101_MG_FD_161673 | JGI IMG/M metagenome (GOLD analysis project Ga0190315, IMG submission 161673) | Hydrothermal vent sediment bacterial communities from Southern Trench, Guaymas Basin, Mexico - 4870-11-0-1_MG | ecosystem: Environmental > Aquatic > Marine > Hydrothermal vents > Sediment ...
GTAAGTCCCGCCCCCTCCTCAGAAAACCATCCCACAAGCTTCTTACTGCCAAACTCATCCAGAAAATTCTTACTCTTCCAAGATGTTCAGGATTGTAAATGTTATGCTTTTTTAGAGTCTTTTAGTCTGGAATCTCAGCTGGGGGAACATAAAGAATCGTCCGAAAGAACTCGAAAATCCTCATAAAAGTTACTATAAACACACCCAAAAAGAACATAAAGCTTTAAAGGTGTTTGCTCTTTATATAGTCCTATGAACGAGTTAACTAAAGAAGAAAAAGAATTTATAGAACGTGTAAAACCCATGCTCAAAAAGTTTTTAGAATTATGTGAGAAAGAAGGAATCGAGCCAGGAGCAGGTTCCTATATTCTGTCTGAAAAAGGTAATATCTATCATGGAGTCCCTTTTGAGGCAGCAAGATCTATTCATGGCGAAGAAAACGCAATAGGAACAATGGTGACAGAAGAAGGCATAAATTCAAAATTCAAAATAATTTTAATTATTGGTGGACCTGAAGAAATAATTCTCCCTTGTGGGATATGCAGAGAAGCCATTAGCCGCTATGGTACTGAAGATGTCACAATTTTATGTGCTGACCTATCTCTATCAAAAATAAAGAAATTCACGCTCCCCGAATTATATCCATACCCCTATAAGGGAGATCTTTAGAACGTATATCCGCCTCTCGTTACATAAGAAATAAATCATCTTGCCTAACTTGTTAAAATGGAACTATAATACCACTGGTGGGATAGGAATGTGATGTTAGGTTGAGTACCTAATTCATTTTTCTGTTTGCCTTCTGTTATAATTTTGTTAGAGTTTATCCTCTCGGTTACCATTGCTGTTGCCAAATGCCTTCAGAAGGTGATGCCAAAATTCTCCCAACAGTATCTATAAGGTCTTATCTTGAAATAAGTTTAGATTGGGGGTTTTCTCTGTATAAGGTTTGCCATTTTCATTTTTCTGAAGTATCTGCCTAAAACTCTTTTTATCTTTCATATACAAAGATGTTTGTACAGGAATTATGAGATCTTCAGCCCCATATCGTTTAATTGTCTCGTTAAGATTCACTCTTAGTTTAGTTCTTTGCCTACTGATATTTCCGAGTGACTTCAGAGATGATGCAAATTTATCCTAACAGCATAGAAAAGCAACAAAAAAGAGTAAAAAGTGATTAAAGTTTAAAGTAATTATGGATACACTACCACTTTTAATGCTTCTTTCTTTCTCATCAACTCCAGACCCTTATGAATCTCTTCGAGAGTGAGCCTATGGGTTATAATGCTCTTAATGTCGTCAGTCTCTTTCTTCTTTAGGATTTCTATCGTTTGATCGAAGCTCTTTGCCGCGGCATATGAGCCGAATATCTTGAGTTCCTTTTGGTTCATTAAAGTGAAGCTCACATGATCGGCAAATGCATGAACATTTTGCTGTCCGAAGAGAGACACTCTTCCTCCAGGTCTAACAGCTTCAACTCCCTGTTTAATAACCTCTGGAACGCCGCTGGCATCTATGGCAACATCAACACCATAGCGTGTGAGTGAGAAAACTACATCGAGCACGTTTTCCTCGAATGGATTTACAACTCTTGTTGCTCCCAGCTTTTCTGCTAATTTTCTCCTCAGTGGACTAGGTTCAGAAACTATGATCTCATTAGCCCCAGAAAGCTGGGCGAGCTTTATATAGAATGCCCCTATAGGACCGGCTCCAAATATTAATACGTTTTCACCCGGTTTTAGGTTAACTTTCTCCCAGTTGTGTACTGCAGTTGTAAGAGGTTCAAAGAGGACGGCTTTTTCCACGTCCATGTTTTTGGGTAGGAGATAGAGCTGTTTAGCTGGAACAACTGCATATTTGGCAAATCCTCCATTTCCATATATCCCAAGAGTTGTCATTTCTTGACACATGTTTGGGTAGCCATTTCTGCAGAACCAACACTTTCCACATTTTATGTTTGGATCAACAGCGACTCTATCTCCAATGCTTACATTGTCAACGTCTTCTCCAATTTCTACAACCTCTCCAATGAACTCATGGCCCAAAATTGCTCCTGGAGTTGCTGTATGCCCCGGAGGGACGCTTAATATATGTAGGTCTGTGCCGCAGATTCCAGCGGCGAGAACTCTTAGCAAAACAAGTTCTTCTTTTCTAATTTTCATGAACTGTTCAGGCTTGTACTTTTTTGGTATCACCAAATCTTTGCTCAAATCTGGCTCTGGAACCTCTTCAACAACTAGCTTACCTTCACCTTTAAAAACTGCGGCTTTCATACTCTCCACCCCTTCATAATTGAATTTAGTTCATTCTCCAAAATTTTCAGGTGGTTCTCATCCAAAAAGACAAGAGGACTTCTCAATTCACCCATATCTATGCCCCTAATCTTTAAAGCCGCTTTAATTCCAGCTAAATAGGGACATTTCTTCAAAACCTGCCTTATTCTGAGAACTTTATCTTGAATTTCCTTTGCTTTGGTGAGATTTCCTTTTCTGAACTCCTCATAAAGTTGGATAACAATTTCTGGAAACACGTTTGCAATTGCTGAAACTGCCCCATTGGCTCCGAGGGTTAGGTGGCTATATATTAATGCGTCACTTCCTCCCAAAAATATGAAATCCGGTCTGTTCTTCTTGACAGCTGTAATTGCGTTGTAAAACCAGATAACATCTTTTGAGCTGTCCTTTATGCCGGCAATGTTTGGAATTTCTACTAACTTCAGCAATGTCTCTATCTCGAGCTTTACCCCTGTTCTTGAAGGTATATAGTAAATTATGATGGGTATCTCAACACTTTCTGCAATTTTTGTATAATGTTTTACAATGCCGTTTTGCGTTACTGGATAGTAGTATGGTGTTACAATGTGCACTGCATCGGCTCCGACTTTTTCTGCATATTTGCTGAGCTTTACGGTCTCCTTTGTGCTTGTGCATCCTGTTCCAGCAATTATGGGAATTTTGCCATTCACATGCTCAACAGCAGTTTTTATGACTCTTTCCTTTTCCTCAGACGTTAGTAATGGCCCCTCTCCATTGGTTCCGAGGAGGAAGATTCCATGAATTCCATGTTTTATTAAGAAATCAAGATACTCTGTAAGCTTTTCTTCATCAACTTCCTCATCCTTTGTAAAGGGGGTTATAGCAGGAGGAAAAATTCCTTCAAACTTCATTTCTGTCACCTCATAACGTCATGAACTCTTTGCTTAATAATGAACTCAATCTCATCTTTAGTGATAAACATTGGATCTCCAGGAATTGTGTGTGCAAAAGCAGCCATTGCAACTCCTAAGTTAAGAGCCCTTTCAACATTTCCTGTCCTTAAGTATTCGTACACAAAACCTGCATCAAAGGCATCTCCAGCTCCTATTCTATCAACAACTTCAAGCTCATATGGTTCGGCTCTGTAAATCTTACCGTCCTTGAGGGCCATTGCTCCCTCCGAGCCTAAGGTGAGAACAACGACTTCTGGGTTGTACTTCTCATCTAGTTTAGTTATCATTTCCTCATAAGTTCCTTGAACTTTTAGGACGTTTTTTACATCATCTTTTGTAACAAGCAGTATGTCAACATTCCTTAAGATTGGATCAAGAGCCTTAAAGGCTTCTTCTGGAGACCAGAGCTTTGAGCGATAGTTGACGTCAAACGAAACTTTTGTACCGAACTCCTTTGCTTTGCTTATTCCGATCTCCACAGCTTTTTTACAGTTCTCACTAAGTGCAACAGTAATTCCAGTAGTATGGAAAGCATCATAATCCTTCAAAACTTCCCAGTTCACTTCATTTGGATCAATATTAGCTATAGCCGAGTTTTTTCTGTCATATATTACTTGCGTGGGCCTGGGCTTCTTTCCAAACTCGATGAAGTACAATCCAACTCGATATTTCTCTGTCCAAATTATATGCGAAACATCCACACCATGCTCTCTAATTTTATTTACGATGAATCTTCCGAGAGGATTGTTTGTTAATTTGCTAATCCATGCCGCTCTTCCCCCAAGCCTTGCGAAGGCAATTGCAAAGTTTGATTCTGTACCACCAATTCCAATTGCAAGTTCTTTAGCTTGTTCGATTCTCTCAAAGTTCTTTGTGGAAAATCTAATCATAGTTTCTCCAAAGGCAACAACAGAGGGGGTCAATCGTCAACCCTCCCCTTAAGCAGTCACCCCAATTCTTTCAATTGAAAACTCAATATGACCAGATTTCTCGGCTTTTGTTAGCTTCCCATTTGCCACGTCTATTATTTCCTCTACTATCTTTTTTCCTCCAAACTCTAGCAGTTTCTCGAAAGGAGCATCCTTTGAGATTATTTCCTCTAAAATAAAGCTCAGATCGATATCTATGGCATCAGATAGGAACTTGGCTGTTTTTGGGTTTCCAGTAATTTTTATCACAGGAGAAACTGGAGAACCAAGGTACGTGCCTAGTCCGGTTGTGAATAGGATGATGTGGGCTCCTCCGCACATAAGCCCACTCACAGCTTTTACATCATAACCAGGGCCGTCCATGAAGTAGAGGCCCTTTCCTTTTGGTCTCTCCCCATACTCTACGCACCCCTCTAGGGGGGTACTTCCCGTCTTCTTTATGGCTCCTAGAGATTTCTCCTCTATTGTGGTTAAACCACCACGTATGTTCCCCATAGAGGGCTGTGAACCAACCCAGTCGACTCCAATCTTGTTGACGTCTTCCACTGCCTTTTTGATTCTCCTTAGGAAGTCTTCAGCTACTTCCTTATTTCTAGCTCTCTTTGCTAAGATATGCTCTCCACCGACAACCTCAAGTCTTTCTGTAAACATTACCGTTGCCCCTTGCTCTATTAGGAAGTCCACCGCTTTTCCAACTGCTGGGTTTGATATCAATCCGGAGGTGTAATCGGATGCTCCACATTTTAAGCCTATTACGAGCTCATCGAGTGTTCCACTTTCTTTTCTTGGCTTCAATGACTCTCTTGCCTTATTAACCAGCTCCACACCTTTTTCTATGGTTTCATTCATTCCCTCTTCTTGAATAAGCAGTGATTCTGCCTCCCTTCCTTTATTTGCTATTTTATCTGCCAGCTGATGAGAGTCCACCCCTTCACATCCTAGTCCAACTACTAGAGTCCAAGCAACGTTTGGATGGGCGCCAATTCCCACCATGCATCTGATGAATCTTTTTCTATCCTCCCCGAACATTCCACATGCTCCTTCCTCTTGCACTATTGGAATAGCACCCGTTCTTTTGGCAATTTCTAAGGCGGCATGATTTGCACATGCTACCGAAGATAAAACAATGATATGGTTTCTGATTCCAAAATCTCCGTTATCTCTTCTCCATCCCCGTATCTCACTCATTTTATATCCCCTTGATACCGGCTTTTTACATTGTGGATATGAACGTATTCTCCGGGTGTTATCTCTTTAGTTGCAATGCCAATAACTTCCCCATACTTTATAACTACCTCTCCAGCTTTTATTTCCCTAATTGCAAATTTGTGTCCTTGCGGTATATCATCTAATACTTCTATTTCCTTTTCTCCAATTCGAACTCTTTCTCCTTTTTTTATAGAGACGATTGCAGTTGCAACATTATCTTTTTCGTCCATGACCACGGCTTTCATGGTTTTAACACCACTCTAGCTCCATATCCGTGTTCAGCCTCTTCCAGAGCTTTCTCCCATTCCTCTAGCCTATAGACCTTAGATATCAGAGGTCTTGTTTTTACTTTCCCCTCTTTCATTAGGGTTAGAATCTTTTCCCATGATGTCCATGAGGAAGAGAGGTGGAATATTACCTCTATTGCCTTGAAGACCATCCTATTCCATGGTATTGTTACATCCCTCTTTGGAATTCCAAATGCTATGAGCTTTCCTAAGTTTCTTGTCGCTTCAAGAGCTTGCAGAATAGCAGGTGGAGCGCCGCTGGCTTCAAATGTGATGTCTGCTCCAGTTCCATTTGTCAGCTTTTTTACCTCGGAAACTGGATCTTCTTCAGCATAAAGAACATAGTCTGCTCCAAGTCTCTCTGCGAGGTTTAACCTATATTCATCTCTCTCTGTTTTGGTTCCTACAACTGCTACCTCTGCTCCTGTAGCCTTTGCAACCTGCACAGCAAACAGCCCAACAGCTCCAGGACCAAAAATAACAACAAATTGGCCTGGTTGTAGTCCTGCACGCTCGTTCAAAGCATAAAGAACATCTGCTCCAATTTCTGTAATGGCAGCTTCTTCAAAAGACAGGTTGTTTGGGATTCTGTGTAGGCCATCAATCGGCACTAATATTTTTTCTGTAAATGCACCATTTGCCTTTACTCCTATAACTCTCTTCTCAGGACAGTGCTGAGGATAACCGGACCTGCAGAGGTAGCACTTTCCGCATGTTGAAAACGTTGTTTGAGATGTTACCCTATCTCCTTTCCTCCATTCTCCTTTGTCCTCAGCGACAACTCCTGAAAACTCATGTCCAAGTATAACTGGAGGCTCGTAGGGATGTCCTTTGTCGTGGATTATTAAGAGATCCGACGCACATATTCCTGCAGCTTTTACATCCACTATTATGTACCCATCCTTTGTTTGAGGCTCCGGAACGTCCTCCAACCTTATATTCCAAGGTCCTTTAGCATACTTTACCAAAGCCTTCATTTTTCATCACCTCCATCTATGGGAATGATAACAAAGAAAAAAGAAAAGGTTTAAACTCAACCTTCTCCGCCTAGACGCTTTACAAGCCCATAAACAGGCTTCCATCCCTCATCTCCGGGAAGCTTAAGATAGGCCTCCATTTCTTCCTTTGTTCTAAACGTAACCTCTTCAACAGGAGGAACCGTTCCAGGTGGGAATTTCTCCAAAATCTGTTCGATAAGCAGCTCTAAGTATTTAAGTATGAATGCCACAGGTCTTTTAGCCTTTTTAGCATCGGCAAGTGTTGCCTTTCCTACTACTCCCTCCGGGGTATTGACTATCTCGATTGGCATGTGACCCTCGGCACTGCTCCAGCGCATGGGTCTTAGGAGACCATCAACGGCTTTATCAAAGTGTCCATCTGGAAGATAACTTCTTGGGGTTGTATCAACGGCTTTGCTCATGTCAACCATTTCCTCTGGGAACAAGAGAAGCGCGAGAGATGTTTCGGCCTCATCTGCATGAACGAAGTCTGTCTCAAATTCTCCTCCTTTTTCTTTGGTTCTAAAGAACTTCCCGGCAGCTCTGTGCCAGTCAAGGGCTATGTATATTCCCGGCAGTTGATACTTTTTCATGAACTCTTGAATTGCAGATTCAAGAACCCAGAAGTGACCATGGTTGTTGATCAGTATCTGCTTTCTGTAGCCCATATTCCACAGCCCAAGCATTACATCCATTATATAGCTCTTGAGGTCTTCCTCTTCAATTATGACCGTTCCTGGCATTCCATAGTGGTGCCATGGGTGAGAACCATATGTAATTGGCCAAGTGATAGCAACGGGCTTACCTTTCTTTTTCATGTGTCTTCTAACTGCCTCACAGATCTGTGTGACGTAGAGGGTATCCGTTCCCGAAGGTAAGTGGTTTCCGTGGAATTCTGTGCTTCCTATAGGAATTAGAACTACATCGCACTGTCTAACCTCCTCAAAAACTTTATATCCAGGGGTTGTTTGTATATAAGTGCCAGGGTTTGCCAGTTCTGGTGGGCTGGGGATACCAAACTCCTTGAGAATTTCATCAATTTCCTTGTCGCTTGCAGTCCATATTTCTTTTTCCAGTTGTCCGACTGGGGTGTTTTCAAATATCAAATCTTTTGGAATCTCACGAACCATGTTACTTCCCCCTTATGGTTTAATTAAAACCTTTCCAATGTTGCTCTTCTGTTCGCTTGCGAATTTCATTGCTTCTAATGCTTCTTCAAGCTTGAAGCGGTGTGTTATAATCTTTGTCATGTCGATCCTGCCGGAAGCCATCAGATTTATAACGCTTGGGAATATCCCATGACCTGAATGTCCTTGGGCTCCAAATATTTGGCCTCTTCTTACTTGGAGAACCTCAAACTGGACGGGAACGTGGGTTACTGCTCTTCCAATTGCCACAACTTTTGCATTCACCTTTTCTCCGTTCCATATGGTCTCTTCCATTACTGGCCAGGTCTTTGGAAAGGCTCCAGCGGCTTCCACATACATATCTGCACCTTCTCCATTTGTTATCTCAAGGATTTTGCCAGATACTGAATCCACTTTAGTAGGATCAATTACAAAATCAGCTCCCATTTCCTTTGCTAACTTTTGTCTTGTCTCAGCAATCTCCACGGCGATGACTTTTGCAGCACCTGCTGCTTTAGAGAGAGCAATCGCAGCTAATCCTATTGGCCCAGCTCCAAAAATCACCACGTAAGCTCCAGGTCTAAAGCCTCCTCCTCTTTCAAAGATTCCGTTATATGCAACAGAAGTTGGCTCAACAAGAGCTCCTGCCTCATACCCTTTCTCCTCTCCATACTCCTCAACTATGTCAGTGATCTCCCAAACGACTCTTGCTGGAACTGCAATGTATTCGGCAAAAGCCCCATCCCTGCTGAAGCCTATTTCTTGGAGATTAATACAGTGATTTGGATATCCATCCCTACAATGCCTGCAGTATCCACACCACACCATTTCCTCCGCTGTTACTGGAGTTCCAACCTCAAACTTTTCACCCCATTGGTTGTATGCTTTTTCTCCAACCTTAACGATTTCACCTGAGAACTCATGTCCAAGTACACATGGGAATGCCGTGAGTCCGGGGTAGAGGATGTATCCATCTGGAGTTGATTCGTACATGTGTATGTCTGATCCACAGATACCGCAGGCTTTAACCCTTATTAAAACTTCGTCTTCTTTGATCTTTGGAATGGGTCTGCGCTCTAGTCTTAATTCGGGATACCTCCAGACCAATCCTCCAAGGTATGTTAGCTTTCCCTCAACGTCCTTTGGTGTTGGTTTGTATTCTGGCTTTGGATCCCACTTTGCATACAAAACTGCAGCCAACATATCGTTATTCATAGTTAAACCCTCCATGGTCATTTTCACTTTATGTTGAAAATGTAAGAAATATATAAGCGTTTCTTTTAAAATTTAAAACCAAGACAATCAGGAGATCCTGAATATTTACTTTAATTTGTCAACATAACCTTATACAGACTTAATTTGCTTGTCAAACCCTAACTCATCTATATTTGAAAACAAGAACAGTAATTTCAGGCGAATAAGTATTCATTAACTATAAAACTTAATACAATAAAATCCCAACATCTAACTATAAGCACTATGCATCAGAAAGTTGCTTTTTTATGATGCTATAGATTTTGGTTACTTGACTTTTTTCGAAATAACAATGGTAGTTACTGTTTTAACCCCCTCAATTGTGGAAATAGAGTATATAATCCTTCCGAGGTCCTCTCTGTTTTTTGCTTGCACATAGACACACATGTCATATTCTCCAAGAACTTCATATATGTGAACCACTCCTTTTATTTTAGCTATTTCGTTTTCTACAGGAATTTGTTTGTTCTTGGGTTCTGTTCCAATGAACAAAAAAGCTGCAATATCCATTGACATCTCAGTTTTCCTCCAAAAGCTGTTTGTTAAACTGTATCTCATGCTCTTTAGTTATGAGCATAGTGTATGTTGCAGTTATCCCTTCTATCTCCGCCATCGTGACAGCCAAGAATTTTCTTAATTCTTCCATGTCTTTGACAATAATTTTTGCGATAAGGTCATATACTCCAGTCACTTCATATAGTTCTATAACCTCCTTGTGTTTCTTAAGCTCTTCTAGAACTTTCATTCTCTTTTTGATTTCAACACTTATACCCACAAAAGCTATTATATTATACCCCAATTTTGTATAGTCTATGTTAACTGAGTAATTTGTTATTATGCCCTTTTTTTCGAGTCTACTTATTCTGTTCTTCACTCCCATAACACTTAGCCCCACTTTTTTTGCAATTTCAGTAAGAGAAATCCGGGCATTATTTTTTAGCAACTGCAGTATTTTCTTGTCAATCTCGTCAATGGTTAACATACGCAACACTCACCCCTGGTTATACTTGGGGGCTTCTAATATTTGAGTTCTCCTCAACTCGTTATAAATTTTTTGAGTGAGCAAAAATCGTGAGTGAAGTTTTTGAGGCAGAATGAGAGCGGAAACTCACGCTGCAGAAAAGAAAACTGAAAAATAAACTGGGCCAAGTACGAACAATTAAGAAACCTCTCAGACAAAGAAGTGTTTAGAGCATTAAAAAATGTAGTTTATAACCTACTAGAACCTTACACAGTATACAAAGAAGGAAGATTGGCTGATCCTGGTTATTTGGTTCGGTAGAATGTGCAGTTGGCGATAAGGGTGGTGTGCCGTTTATTAAACTGAAGGAGATTTGGGAAAATTCTGTTAAACCTTATTCAGGTGATCAAAACTTGGAAAACTTAATGCTCTAATTTTAAAAATGAAAAAGAAGGTTAGATTCTGTTAGAGTCGAGAGTGGACATGATTTCGCTTAGGTCTATTTTTCCAATTCCAATGAAGGTGTCGGCTGCTCCATATGAAATTATGACTTCATCGTCTAAAAGTCCTATGCCTGTTGGAAAGACCACGTGTGGTCTGTCTCCGTATTTTTCATAGATTTCCTTGGGCTCCATTATGTAATGGGGTGTGATCGCGGTTATTTTCCCTTTCCCGTTCATGAGGGCTGCAAAGGCTCTGTAAACTGCATTCATGTCTGCAGCATGGAGAATTAAGAGATATTCATCTTTTCCAACTTTAAGAGGGGGAGTTCCCCACCCTATTTTATATTCAAACTTTTCTTTGTCAATTGGAATGACTCCATCATATGTTTCTATCTCCCTGAACTCAGATGCCTCAAAGATGTCTTCTGGGACTTTGCTTATCACGCACAAATCCCTGAATTCTCCTTTATATTCCATCATCGGTCTTTGGAACAACTTCAATCCATTCATCTCCACAAGAAACGCATCCTTGTCCCCTCTTATCTTTGCACCCCTAAGCTTAAACACACCTATTTTTTTCCAATTTCCACCCTCACACACCGCTCCAACCGGCAGATTTCTGAAGAATTTCACAGAAGGATCGTGGAAGCCTTTAGTCAATCCGCAATATACAATAACTTTTCTTCCATTTACTATGGTGATCCTCGGGTCTTCTGTTCCCCACATGTCATAACCATTGTCAAAATCAGGTGTTATGATGAGCTCCCCTTCATAGGTGTTCTTGGAGATATCTCCATCTAAGTCCTCTATGGGTATATGGAACTTCATGATTGCACTGGAGTAAGGGCGCATGTAGTAACCCGCAATTATTCTTGTATAAAGCGTCAAAGCATTATCCTCAATAAGAAGTCCTGCATTAAAGATCGTTGCTGGATGTTTCATTGGAAAGTTTGTTAAACGTACATTTTCTGCACTGATTACTCCCACTCTTTTTACAATATCCACAGTCTTGTTTTCTCTTTTTAACTCTGGCACATCGTATACAACCATTATCGCACCCCCTTTGGGGAATCGAAAGCTATATAAGCCAAGTTTTTATAAAGCTTTTGGTGATTGGAGTGTTTGAGTCCGTAAAGCACTCTGAAGATACTCTTAAAAAAGTATGAGACACTGAGACATGGATATTTTCAGCACATCCGGATAATCCCTCTGTTGTCAAAGTGAACAATGAAGACCATAACTTCTTTCATCTCTCTTTAAAAAGCATAAAAGGAGATACTTGGAAGCCTGAAATACTCCTACTTTCCAATTGGTCAAAGATAATCGATGCAAAGATGCATCCTTCATAAGAAGACGCTAAAAAACTTAGAGAGAAAGACTATGGAAAAGACGAAGCATGTATGGGTCTCTCAGATGGGGGTTTTGTTTATCTTAGAATTTGAGGCAGTTAGCAGGAACCTCTTAAAAAGATGCCCAAAATACCCCCTTAAGAACCCTCATGCACTAGGAAAAGATACAAAAACTGGAAGCATCCATGAATTCAAACATAGCTTATTGTGACTTTGGAAGGGAAAGAGCTACATCCGACAAGAGGCTGAAAGTCATGAAAATGGATAGATAAACTTGTTCTGGATTCAATAAAAGAATACGGAGTTCTTTAGAATTAGGTAATCCGCAATTAGGCGGATCTGAGGAGTTCTCGATAGACGCATTATATAATAAGTGTTGTAAAATAAAAAAGTCATGCGAGAATTTCATTTAACCAGTCTCGGTCGACTAGTTTGTTTTTCGTTAATTTCTCTTCATTTTGTTTTACATATCTCCTGATGGTTTCTTCTATTTCTTCTTCTCCTATCCCGTATTCATCGATTACTGAGAGCAGGTAGTCAAGATCAAGCTCAAACTTCATTATTCTTGTGTCTGCAGCTCCATACCATCCTTCAACTTTTCCATTGGCCAATGTAGCACCGCATATGAAGCATACTTTTGGAACATCCCCTATTATCTCCCATGGAGTGTCCGGAATGCATATGGGGAAGGGTAAGAGCTTCTCAAGTTTTAACTCTTTGTCTGCTCTCAAAATCCCAGCGGTAATCCAGTATTGATATGGAATGCTCCTTACGTGGATGGTAAAGAGATACCGGGAGTTTCCAATATAAACCGGCTGCGCTCCCAGCCCAATCTTGAACACTCCCCATTCCTCAAGAGGTGCAAGCAGAATTCTGTTGTTTTCCGGAGGCTTTATTCTTATGAGGCTTTCATAGGGTAGTTCTCCAGCTTTTGCTTTGGGGTAGAGGGAGGTTGCTTGTGTGAATCCTTTGTTAAAGTCCCCATACCATATGCATGGGGGAAGGCTCCACTTTAATGGTCTGTGAATTAGCCAAGGTGCATCTCCAATTAAGGCTGAGTTTTTATCATCGGGAATGTCGACTATTCCGACGAACAGGGCTTCATCTGGTCTCTTTCCGAGAGAAACTCCGATGTAGTCGCTGTAGTTCTTTCTTGAGGGCGATTCTGTATCGTTTGCAAGCAACGTTGAATGAGTATGAACCCACCATTCCCCAATTTTCGAGCATCTGTCATCCTCAAACCCATAGATGTACTCTTGGATCGTGTATGGCGGATACATGAAGAATTCTCTGGTTTTCTTGAAGTTAATGCCATCATCTGATTCGTATAAACGTATCCAAGAGGTGTAATTAACGTGATGGGTTGAAGTCCTCGCATACAGGTAGTACTTTCCATCCTCGGAGCGGTACACTCCGGGATTGAAAACGACGCCGTCCTTTTCATCCAAGATTAACTTTTTTTGAAGTTTTCTTTCAAACAGCTTTTTGTACAACCCTATTAATTCTGGATCCATAGAATCACCCCTTTAAGTACTTCATGTGTTCGAACAACTTGTTAACCTCGATCTCGTATATTACGGTTATCTCATCATCTCTTCCAGCGGATATAATCACATTATCTTTATAAAGCGCCGCACCACATACGAATATTGTGGATGGACGACGTCCGTAATATTCCTTTACGGAAGGAGCCAATATTGGAACTGTGCTGTGGGCTAATAGTTCTCCATTGTCATTAAATAGGCTTGCATATGTGTAGTAAACTCCGTGAGAATCAACGACATGGTATAGGAGAACGTACTCATTAGTGGATAGCTTGAACGCGATATTCCCGCCAGTTTTAGCTTCATCCTTCCAGTTCGGTATTAACTCCGGAACTGGTTCCATTTCATTGAACATCACTTTAGCACCCTCTCTTGGACCTATGAACACTCCTCCCATCTCTTTCTCTTTAACAAATGGTCTTATGATCATGTGGTCCTTATTGAGTGGGAATGTGTCTCTATAATCTCTTAACAAGAAAAGATTCTTCCCATCATCAAAGTGAACAGCTTCAATGTTTTCCAGTTTTCCTTCCTTCTCATGAGCGCGGAAGGTGAGCACTATTGTTCCATATTTCGTTAAGCGCTTCAAAACCGAGTGGGCTGATCTGTATAATCCCCTTACGTGATAAACTTCGTTTTGGAATTCTGGGTCTACTCTTGCATCTTCCACACATTCATAAGGCATGACGCTGGGAGCAAATATCTCGGCATTTACGTGAATTCTCCCCCTTAGATTATTCAATGGAACCTTAGCTCTGGCTATGAAGGTTCTTCCAAAGTACGACCCTACGGATGCAACGCGTAAATAAAATACTGCATTCTCCCCTTCAATCTTCATGCTTGGATTGCTTACTACAGAGATTGGAATGACAATACCCTCTGGAGAGCACAGTGATACGTCAGAAGGTATTATATATGCCTTTAAAGTCGCTATCCCTTCACCGCTTTTCTTCCTTTCAAAGGGGTTCTTGCACTTCTTTATTTTTTCCTCTATAATTTTGTCTGCTTCATAATTCACTTTATTGTATAGGCTGTCTATATATTCCTTCCATGCGGCTACATCATCGACATTTCTTAAGACAAATTCTTCCATATGGCACCCTCCTAAAGGCTTATCTCATATGCTGGGTTTTCTACCACTTAATAAGCTTTTTCGACATATAAATGTCTAAATTTCCCATATGAGGATAGTTGTAAAAGAAGTTTATAAAAAGAAGGTATACACGAGCTCAATTCTCCAAAAACTCTTTCCTAAGTTTTTCAGTAACGCCATTGTTTTGGGTTATTTCTTTGAAAACCTGCACGCTTTTCCTTCTGGGTCTCCTCTCCTTAGTCTTCAAATCTACTTCATAGAGCCCAAAGCGCATTCTAAAGCCGCTTGCCCATTCATAGTTGTCCATCAGTGCCCAGTGCAGATATCCATAAACTTTTGCACCATTTTCAATTGCTCTCTCAACTTCTGCTATGTGGGAAACAATGTAGTATGGTCTCAGGACATCTTTTGCATCTGCAATTCCATTTTCGGTTATGTAAATCGGTTTGTTGTACTCCATATTTATAAAGATGGCATCATAAAGGCCACTTGGATAAACTTCCCAGCCAAAGTCGCTCGTTGGGAGTCCGTCCTTTGAAATGGAGTTTGGCTTTGAAAGGCGTCCATACCCCTCAACTTTCTCGAAGATTACTGGAGAGTCCTCTTTTGGCTCTTTATACTTTACAAGATCCCTTGTGTAGTAGTTCACGCCTAGCCAGTCGTTCTTCTTTAAGTGCTTGACTTCAACGTAGCTTTCACCATCCATTTGGGTGTCCAGTTTTCCATTGTTGATAGCCTCTAAAAACATCCTGTTGTAAAATGCATCGTACCTCTCGGTAGCTTTCACGTCTTTTGAGTCGTTAGGATTGCGCGGATAAAATGGTATTATGTTGTTTATTATGCCAACGGAAGCACTTTCTTTTGAGTCTTTATATGCTTTAACTTTGTCGAATTTTTTAATGATGTCGTAAGCTCTTGAATGAGCCACAATTAGGTTGGTCGCGACTTTTTTGGCAAGCTCTGGGTTAAATATCCCTGGTGGAAAGCCCGAGTTGTGGGCTAAATAACCGCGATCGACAACTATCATTGGTTCGTTAAATGTGCTCCACATATCAACAAGGTCGCCGAATTTATGGGCTATATATGCTGCAAACTTTACGAACTCAATAATCGTGTCTTCGCTTGCCCATCCCATTGGTCCCTTCTTTAAGCCGCTTTCTCTAACCGTTATTGGGTCATGTATCCAAATTGGATTCGTGAAGTGGTGCAAATTCAGTATAACCTTGAATCCCTTTTCCCTTAGGCTTAGAATAACTTTGCGGTAATATCCCACCTCTTTATGGTTTGCAATCTCATCTAAGGCGTCTATTGTATCCTTGGTTACCTTAACCTCATTTATCAGACCATATCCGTCTTTAGAGTAGTCTACCTGAATGTGAGTAGTTGGGCATGGAAAGATCCTACTCCATTCAATCCCCAAGCGGTAGGCATTTAATCCTAAACCCTTGGCTATTTCATGATCTTTTTCATACAGCTCGTAGTTGTTTATTCCGTTCTCTGGTAAATCTCCGCTTACAATTTTATTTTTGATATTCCAAGGGTCTCTGACCCAGTGCCACCAGTCAGTCCGTGTATCAATGTTCTTCCTTAATTCGTCCCCCATTTCAAATTGGAATCCACATTGAGAGACTCCCCATAAAAAACTTTCTGGGAGCATTTGAAAACACCTCAAGCCTCTATAGGTGCATCATCACGTTATAAACTTTTTCTTTTATGGAAGTTGAAGTTAAGTTTCTGCAGAACTTGGACTTGAAAAACTCTGAAAAACAACTCAATCAGCGCTCTAAATCTGTAAAAAATGCTGAAACTTCCGCGGATGATCCAGCTAAAACCTTTTTTAACTTAAAAAGAGAAAAAGCTCAAGGCTTTCTGACTACTATCAATGCGTGATCCCTCTCGTAGGGTTCTAAGGAGATTCTCTCAACAACTTCGAAGTATTCGCTTAATTCTTTCTCAACTTCTCTGAAAACTTCCTCCGGTTCTTTTGTAACGTCTATGCTCCTGCTCTTAATGGCAATCATACCATAGCCACCGCTCTTGAGATAAACCTTAGCATTATCTATGAGTATTTTGGCTTGCGTTGGCTGGGCAACATCCTCAAAGATCACATCTACTTTTGTAACCAGTGCTCTATATTCTTCGGGCTTTGTTGCATCGCCTAAAATGGGCACGATGTTTCTCCTTTCTTCCACAAGTGGAACGAGCTCTCTGAGGACTCTTGGCGAGAACTCAATGCCGAAGATTTTCCCTTCCCACCCTATAATATCGCTCACGTGAGAAGCGGTCGTACCGCTTGCTATTCCAAGGTAGAGCACATTGGTTCCGGGCTTTATTGGAAAGTTTTTAAGCCCGTTAAGAATAGCAGCAGCAAGTTTTGACCTATTTGGATTCCATATCCTGTACTCTTCTCCTTCCCACTTGATAACCCTCTCACCATAAACCTTCTGCCCTGGAACGAGGTTTTTGGTCGCTATCCTCTCGCTGCCGTCATCTTCGATGACGATGTAAACGCCAGGGAATTCGTGCTTTTTAACGTTCATTCACATCACCTCCTCCTGCTTTTCTCTTTTTCTTTCTTTTTCTTCTTGCCTTTAAACCTCTTCCTCTTTTCTTTCTTTTTAAACCTCTTCTTCTCCTTCTTGGGCTTTTCTTTGCGCTTTGGCGGGTTTGGATACTTCTCTTTAATTTCTTTAATTCTTGCTTCAATCTCCTTCTTAAGTTCCTCTGCTATGTATTCACCCGAGAAGTAGTCAACTCTAGTAGCTATTGCAAGTTTTCCAGCCAAAGCTCTCGCAATTTTGCCCCTTTGCCACCATGGAGACTTGTTGATAGCTGGATACTGGTAGATAACACCGTGCTTTGGTGGCTTTGCACCACTCCTTAAGTGTCTGAAGAGGGCTTTCTCTGCACCGAGAACTTGAATTGTTGATGCCGGCATCATTGCCAACTCTTTTAACCCTCCAGCGAGGCTAATCAGCCTAGCGGCGAGCTTTGCTCCTACTAAGCCTTTTAAGTTTGGAGCAACGTCGTCCATTGCTCTATCAATGTAGTCCTCGATTTCGCTTCTCAGCTTATAAAGGTCGTCAATCTCCTTTGCCAGGTTCTGGATAACTCTAATGTCCTTTTCATCCATCCATGCCCCCATTGTTTTCTCCTTTGCTTCGAGGATTTTTGTTATCTTGTTTTCTCTCAATCCGAGAGATTCCAAGTTCTCTTTTGTAATGTTCTCTCTGTGTCCAATGCTCTTAACAAAGCTCACATACTGTGGATGTTTGGCCAAAAGTTCGTCGAGCTCTGGGAAGTGGAGTGAATACCATTCCCTGAGCCTAGAAACGAGGAGGTTTATGACCTTATCAATATCATCCAGAGCTTCTATTGCTTGAATTATCATCTTATCTCTTGCACCGCTCTGCTCCTGTATTCTGAGTCTAGTTAAAGCCACTCCTACTGTGAAGTATCTTTCGAACCATTCTTTTCCCAAAAACTTCTCTGGGTTTTCCCTAACTCTTTCTCCGGCCAAGTTGGGGAAGTCAAATTCAGCTTCAAAGCCAAGTTCCCTTACATTTCTGCTCAGCTCTGGGTGTTCAAACACAAAACTTGAGTATCCCTTATCTTTCAATTCTTCTAGGAGAGTAGCAAGATCCTCTATAACTTCTCCCTTCAGGAGCTTGTCCAGCACAGCCTCTGGCCTCTCCGTGAAAATTCTTTTTCCTATGAGTTTGCCTTCTTCATCAAAGGCATAGATCCCCTGCACATTTTCGCTTATGTATGCTTTCATGAGCATCACCTTTTTCATTCTTTGTTGAAGAAGTATAAAAGAGTTGAGCTTTTAAACCTACTCCGTGACATGGTCTTATCGCCAATTGTCGAAAAAACGTTACACATTTACCGAAAGACTTTTATAATGTACACCCTTAACCTTCGAGAGAACATATTTAAGCTAATCCCTTAAAAAGGTGATGCCCAATGAAAAGAGTGCTAAAGCCAATAAAGGATGTCGGAATTGTTGGTTATGGTGCCTATGTGCCCATGTACAGAATTAAAAACGAAGAAATTGGAAGAGTATGGGGGGTAAACAGTTTCCCCATACAGGAGAAGTCCGTAAACAATTTAGATGAAGATGCTATAACTATAGGAATTGAAGCCGCAAGAAACGCCCTCAAAAGAGCTCAAATAGATCCGAGAGAAATTAGGGCATTGTGGTTTGGAACCGAATCTAAACCCTATGCTGTTAAGCCTTCCGCAACTGTGATTGCAGAGGCAATTGGAGCAACCCCCGATTTAGATGCGGCCGATTTTGAATTTGCATGTAAAGCCGGAACCGAAGCTCTTCAGGCCGCAATTGGATTTGTGGGAAGTGAAATGGCGAAGTATGCCATGGCAATTGGTGCCGATACTTCCCAGGGAAGGCCTGGAGACCACTTAGAATTTACCGCATCAGCTGGAGGAGCCGCTTATATTATTGGAGAGAAGAGCTCGGAAACTGTTGCTTATTTTGAAGGGAGCTATTCCTATGTAACCGATACTCCAGATTTCTGGAGAAGGCAACACGAGCATTATCCAAGGCATGGAAATAGGTTTACTGGAGAGCCCGCTTATTTCCACCAAATAATAAGCGCCGCAAAGGGATTGATGGAGGAATTAGGATATTCACCAACTGACTTTGACTACGCCGTTTTCCACCAGCCAAACGTTAAGTTTCCGTTAACTGTCGCAAAGATATTGGGAATCCCCAAGGAGAAAGTCCTCCCAGGATTGTTAAGTGGAATAATAGGAAACACATACAGCGGTGCAACCCTCGTGGGCATTTCAGCGGTTTTAGACATAGCAAAGCCGGGAGATAGAATTCTTTGGGTAAGCTTTGGAAGTGGAGCCGGAAGTGACGCCTTTAGCTTGGTTGTGCAGGATGCAATTGAGGAAAAGAGGGACTTAGCACCAAAGACCATGGATTACGTAAACAGAAAGAAGTACATCGATTATGCCCTCTATGCAAAGCACAGAGGTAAGTACATCTTGTGAGGTGGTTAAAATGAGGAAGCCAGTAATTATTGGTGTGGGGCTAACTCCGGTTGGAGAACACTGGAGGCTTGCCCTTAGAGACTTAGCGGTTGAAGCACTGCTCAATGCTATGGAGGATGCAGGCGTTGATAAAGTAGATTCACTCTATGTTGGAAACATGGCCTCAGGTTCATTTGTTGAGCAGGAAAACCTTGGTGCATTAATAGCGGACTGGGCTGGTCTTGGAACTATTCCAGCGGTTAAAGTTGAAGCTGCATGTGCTTCCGGAGGAGCTGCCGTTCAAGAGGGAGTAAAAGCAGTTATGAGCGGTCTTGAAGATGTCGTTGCTGTTGTAGGTGTTGAGAAGATGACCGATGCATGGCCAAGTGACGCTACAAGATACCTTGCCTATGCGGCGGATGCAGAGTGGGAGCTCTTCCATGGGGTAAGCTTTGTTGCTTTAAACGCTCTCACCATGAGGCTTTACATGAAGGAATACGGCTACACCGAAGAGGATTTGGCGCTCTTTGCAGTTAACGCCCATGCAAATGGTGCCAAAAATCCTTATGCGATGTTCAAAAAGCCGATAACAGTTGAGACTGTTATGAAGAGTCCCTATGTAGCTGATCCGCTAAAGCTCTTTGATGCTTCCCCAATAGCCGATGGAGCTGCTGCGGTAATAATAACCACTGAAGAAAAATCCAAGGAATTTGTGGACACGGCGAAGATGGTCGAAGTTGCGGGAATGGGGAGGGCAATAGATACAATAAATCTTGCAAACAGAGAAGATCTCTTGATTTTAAAGGCCGCAAAAGTGGCCGCAGAGAGAGCATACAAGATGGCAGGAATTAGTGTCAATGACATAGACTTCTTTGAGGTTCACGATGCCTTTACAGTGATGGCTGCCCTAAGTTTGGAGTCAATAGGTGCTGCAGAGAGAGGAAAAGGTGCAATGCTCGCAAAAGAGGGGCAGATAGCCATAGATGGAGACTATCCAATTCAAACGTTAGGTGGATTAAAAGCGAGAGGGCATCCAGTAGGGGCAACTGGAGTTTATCAAACTGTTGAAGCAGTGTGGCAACTTAGGGGAGAGGCTCCAAATCAAGTACCCGATGCAGAGATTGGACTGACCCAAAACATCGGTGGAACAGGTTCAAACATAACTGTAACCATATTGAGGAGGGTTTGAAGATGGGAAGGGCGATGCAAGTCTCAAGGTATTGGAGGCACTTTAAGGAAAAGTACCGCCTCATCGGGGGTAAATGCAAGAGCTGTGGTTACATTCACTTCCCAAAGAGGCCTGTCTGTCCTGAATGTGGAAGCCAAGAGATCGAGGACTTCCCGTTCAGTGGAAAAGGTAAAGTAGTGAGCTGGACTATAGTGAGAAATCCACCGAGCGGTTATGAGTACTATAAGCCATATCCCATAGCTCTAGTTGAGCTTGAAGAGGGACCAGTAGTTTTGGCTCAGCTCACAGACGTTGATCCAGAAGAGATAGAGTTTGGAATGAAAGTGGAAATGGTTACGAGAAAGGTGAGAGAGTTCGAAGAAGACGGAATAATTCTCTACGCCTACAAGTTTAGGCCTCCAATAAAGTGACTTATCTTTCCTTTTTTAGATCCTTTACCATTCTTATCCATATACCGGTCTTTCCAGCTATTTTAAATTCAAGTTTTTTGTAGAATTCGATTGCCTTGGTATTTTTCTCTCCAACCCAGAGCTCTATTCTATCGTTGTGTTTGCTCAAGTATTCTAGGCACTTTTCCATAAGTTTTTTGCCAACGCTTTTTCCTTGATAACCTTTATCAACTACGAACTCGTGTATGGCTCCGACTATTCTATTCTCATATCTGCTGTGCCAGTCATTGTCACATACGATGAAACCGACTATTCTGTCTCCATCTTTTGCCACAAAAAATCCATCGCTGGCTTTGCTCCAGCACCAGCGAAGGTATCTCTTTGCGTAGCTTTCTCCCTCTCCGCCATATTCTCGCAGATCTTCATAACCCCTCATGTAGATTCCAACAAGAGTCTCGAGGATTTCTTGATCCATTTTCTTTAGCTTCTCTATTTTAATTTCATCTCCCACGCCCATCGATGTTAGGTTATCAGATGGGTTTATAAAATCTAATCCTCAACTCAGAGTAGAGAGCTCTGAAGGTGATTTTAATGGCAAAAGCCAAACCGAGAATTTGTGAAATCTGTGGGGCAGAGATTAGAGGAAATGGACACACAATAAAAATAGAGGGCGCAGAGCTCTTGGTTTGCAATAAATGCTACCAAAAATACGGCAAGAAAAAGCCTGGAACCTGGAGTCCAATGCCCACGGGAAGAGAGCCGAGGAGGGCTTATAGGCCAAGACCAAAGCCAAAACCGGTTCCAAGGAGGCAGAGGCCACTTTACACAGAGGATATTGTTGAAGATTATGCGGAGAGGGTCAGGGAAGCAATTCAAAAGAGCGGTTTAAGCTACGAAGAGCTTTCTCATAAAGTGGGGCTTTCGACTAACCTTCTTAGGAGGATAGCCCATGGAGAATATATGCCCACTATAGAGGAAGCAAAAAAGCTCGAAAGATACTTTAAGATAACCCTCATTGAAAGAGTAGAGGAGAGCATGCAGGAAAGAGTAACAATTCCCAAGGATTACGAACCGACTTTAGGAGATATCGCAAACATAAGAATCAAGAAGAAAAAGAAGTAGTCACTCCCCACTTTCCTCTCCCTTTCCGGATTTCTTGGGAGGATAAAATCCTTTCAGCACTTCAAAACTTCCCCACATTTTTAGAAGCTCCTTATGGACGTTTGATTCTGGAGGAATGATTATTATGTGGGCAGGTGGATGAATTTCTCTCAATCTCCCTATTGCCTTTGCAGGGGGTAAATCGATCTGTGCTATAACATGAGCCCGATATTTTTTCTTGGGCTTTTCCCCTACAATCTTTTCAAATGTCCAGTCAGAAAGAGCAGGAGGAATTATTCTGGGTTTGCCTCTTATCTCCATTCCTCCGTATCTTACGAGATCTGCCAATGCTATCATTGCTTTGTCGAAGCTGTCCGTTCTTATCAAGACCATCGTGTTTAACATGTTCTCACCGAGAATAGCTAACTTGGGAGGTATTTAAAGATATGCTACAAAGGAGAGGATCGCAATATTCACTCACGATAGCTGGGGCTAAGAAAAATTTATAAACAAAACCCGAAGAGATATGTGTGACTATCAGGGGGCCCGTGGTCTAGACTGGTTATGACGTCGCCCTCACACGGCGAAGGTCCGGGGTTCAAATCCCCGCGGGCCCACCATAACTAACTATTCTCAAAGCCCTTAAAGTTTGGAAATTTCAAGAGCATTTTAGCTCCAGTTAAAACTGAGAACTTAAAAGTTATAAGTTATGACAGAGTTCAAAAATTAAGAGAAGAAAACTCCAATCACAAGTAGGGCATAACGTTATTAGTTAATTCTCGGGATAATTTTGTGCGCATTCCAAAAAGCTCTTCACTATCATGCCATATGCCGATATGAGTAAACTTTTTTGTTTACATGACGGGAACAGAGTTAACAAAAATCTCACACGTAGAAACTTAAGAAAACCCAAAAACCTTTAACCTCTTTCAGACTATTGTTTATTGGTTAAGATCACGATCTACAACCTGGTGTTGAAGATGGAATACATCATAGAAACTAAAGATCTTACAAAATTTTTTGGAAAGAGGAACATAATCTACCATCTGAATCTCAAGGTCCCTAAAGGGGTTGTCTATGGCTTTTTAGGACCCAATGGTGCGGGCAAGACAACCACTATTAAAATGCTTACGGCGGCTTTGAGACCCACCTATGGAGAAATTAAAATTTTTGGGCTTGAAATGCCCCAGAGAAGAGTTGAGATAATGAAGAACGTTGGTTATATGCCAGAAGCCCCAATAGCCTACGAGGACATGACTATTTTTGAATTTCTAACGTATATGGGCAGGCTTTCGGGTTTAAAGAAGGAGAAGGCAAGAGAGCAGGCAAAGGAACTCATGCGATACGTTGGAGTCGGTAGATTGGCCTTGAATAAAATAAAGGAGCTTTCTTCTGGTCAAAAGCAGAGAGTAGCTTTCGCATCGGCTTTGATTGGCAATCCAGAACTTTTGATCCTCGATGAGCCCACTGCAAACCTCGATCCTTTAGGGAGAATAGAATTTATAGGGAAAATCCTATCATTGGCGAAGGAAGGGAAAACGATCTTCATAAGCTCCCATATAGTTAGCGAAGTCGAGAAGATGTGCAACTATGTGGGCCTTATAAACCAGGGTCGTTTAATAGCCCAAGGAAAGATAAGCGAGCTAACGGAGATAGAAGAAAACGATTACGATGTTTCCACTTCAGATAACAAAGTGGCACTTCAGTCCTTAAGGGAAAAGCCATATGTCAGGGAAGCATGGGAGGAGGAAAACATAATAAGGGTTAAAGTGGATCCAAGATTCCTGGACGAGTTTTTCCTGCAGTTCCCGAAGTATTTAACCTCTCAAGGCGTTCGCTTAAAGCTCTTCAAACCCCACACAAGCCCGCTTGAGAGAATTCTTATGGAAAAGTTCAGTATAGGTGAGGAAAGTGATTAGTGTTCTCTACCAAAACGAGGTGTATAGGCTTTTAAAGTCGAGAAAGCTAAAAGTAATGCTTGTTTTAATGCTTCTTCCTGTTGTAGTTTACTTCTTCACTCACGAGGAGATAACTGAATACAGCGCAAAAGCCTTGGAGATTTCTTTCCAGATAAACGTCTCTCACTTTTTAATAAATTTCTGGGCAAGCGTGATAGGTCAGCTGGTCGTTATAATCGTCATGAGCGATTTGCTCGCAAGTGAAATTGACAGAGGAACGATAAGGCTTCTCCTTGTGAAGCCGATAAAGAAGAGTGAGATAGTCTTCGGCAAGTTCTTTTCCGGAATTACAGCTGTGCTCGTTATCTTTGGCATACCCTACTTTGTGATGCAGATTTATATGGTTCTTCTCTACAAATCGGGCTTTGAGGGGTTTAGGGCAACGTTTGATGACTTCCTGTTCGCTCTTGGTGTTACTGTTCTCGTTCTTGGAAGCCTCGGGGCAGTTTCAATGCTTCTCTCGGTAGTTCTTTCAAGGCCGCTCTATGCATCCCTCGCAAGCTTTGGACTCGTGTTTACTGCTCAGTTCATACTTCCACAATTGCCTTTCTTTGACAACCCTGAGCGCTTTAACTTGAGCTACCAGATAGGGGTGCTCTTAAAGAGGGGCTTTACGCTTCACATCGGATTGGACACCTACAAAGGAGACCCAACTATGAGTGCAGTGTTTTTCGTTAGTGTTATCCTGCTAAGCCTGATTTTCACGCTCTTGGGATTATACAGAAAGGAGTATGGGGGATGAGCCATGAGAAGGATATTATCGCTTTTTATGCTTCTTCTCTTTGCTGGGAACGCTCTCGCCATGTCGGTTGAACTCGGAATAGATGAGGTTTTAATAGTGGATAACACCACCGTAACCTTTGATGTCCCCCAAAACAACCCCAACCTTGTTTTTCTATTTCTGGAGAGTGAAAATTCAAGCCTGGTTAAGGGGCTGCACTTTGGTGAGAGCGTTCTCTTTGAGGGGGTAAACTACACTGTCGGGAGCTTGGAT
>Ga0190315_1000359_pt1 | contig 24759 bp, 12 predicted proteins | sample 48701101_MG_FD_161673 | JGI IMG/M metagenome (GOLD analysis project Ga0190315, IMG submission 161673) | Hydrothermal vent sediment bacterial communities from Southern Trench, Guaymas Basin, Mexico - 4870-11-0-1_MG | ecosystem: Environmental > Aquatic > Marine > Hydrothermal vents > Sediment ...
AAATATTTTGAAGTGATGAAGCCAGATATAACTAATGCGATGCCCAGAACATTGGTGACCAAAACATTCGCCAATGCGAGCTTAATTTCACCATCGCGAAATAAGTTGAAGGTCTCCAGACCATAAGTTGAAAACGTTGTGAACGAGCCAAGGATTCCGATAAACGCAAACGTCCGGAAATCGGAAGAGATGGTAGTTTTTTCAGATAATCCCCAGAGAATGCCGATCGCAAAAGCACCGATGAGATTTACGCATAAGGTGCCCCATGGAAAACCACTGCCCAAGTATTTGTAAGCCACACCTGATAAGGTATATCTGAGTAGAGCGCCGATGGCACCCCCAATAGCGATGAACGAGAGCTTTGACATCGATTTTCTCCGTTTTCAGTCTTTTGGTAGGGCAAATTCCCGCACCTGTGTTTTAATGATCTTTTTCGTGGCGGGGAAATTGTGTGCAACCTATAAATATTTTTCAGATGACTTAACAATGTCCTCTGGTGTTAGCCAACCCACAAAAACACATCGCTCACGCGATTCCCCTGACCTCTGCTGGACACTGTTGAGTTTTTCAGTGAAATCACTATATCCTTAAGTTTTACCGCAGAGTACGCGGTCTGCGAAGCAGCGCTGAAGGCAGTACGCAAAGGCATCAGAAACCCCAGCAAGGATTGGAACGGTCTTAAAACTCTGCGCCCTCTGCGATCTCCGAGGTGATAAAAACACTCGGATTTTTAGACAGTTCCCCTGCTTAAACTCAAATTTGCAAGCTTCGGGAGCACCGGGGTTGCGAGAACCATGACTGCAATCATCAGAACGATTGCAGAGAAGGCCCAGTCATCGTCGATCCCTGCACGTCATGCAGCCATCCCATACCATCTTCGCCGATGTTGCGGCACTGGACTGTGAGGTCCCCGGATGAGTAAGATGTGCGCTCCATGCTCGGTCTGTTGATTACGTCCACCCAGAACACCTTAAATAGCCTTTTATTCCCATTAACTATCTCGGATTGATACACTACCGAATTTTCTGAAGGGACGTGGTAATGACCCGATACGCCAGAAACGTGCCAGACAGCAACAACCAGTCAATTCCGAACCGTATCTCCGAATGCGTTAGCAACGCATGGAGGCATTCACCATGTGACGTGCGACCCGTAATCGACCATACCAGCGAGCCAAAACTTTATGGCAGCCAGACACGAGTTGAACCAGATGACCCAGGCAGTCGAACATCTCGCCGGAATCGACGTGTACCTCACAAACGCGCCCGGGATCGGCGGCACAATCCGTTCCGAGATGTGTGACTTTCGAGTTACCGAGATTGTGGACGGAGTAGGCGGGATGGGCGGTCACGGAACGGATGCTCGCGGATGCGCGGATGCACAGTATCTCATCGTAAAACTCACAAAAAAGAACTGGGACACCCACCATCTGATCCGGGAACTGTCGAGGCGGTTTGGGGTCAGCAGGTCCAGATTCGGGTGGGCTGGAACAAAAGACAAGAGAGCGATCACGACCCAGCGAATCAGCATCTGGGATCCGGATCGTACAATCGTTACGAGAATTGGCGACCTCCGCATCCCGGACGTTGAACTTGAGGTCATCGGGCGTTCAAAGAGAGAGATAAGCCTTGGCGATCTTCGGGGCAACGAATTCGGAATCGTCATACGAGATATCAACGGGACTGAAGATGACGTTCTGGGGCGCATAGCAAACATATCCGACGAACTTTCGCATGCGGGCGGAATGCCGAACTTCTATGGTATGCAGCGATTCGGAACGACCCGCCCGGTCACGCACGTTGTTGGCAAAAACATTATTTTAGGGGATTTCGAGGGTGCGGCGATGGCATATCTTGCACAGCCATTTCCGGAAGATAGATCATCTGAAGTCCGCAGGGATTTGTGGGACACTCACGATTTTAAGCTAGCGCTCTACCGGTTTCCGGATCATCTGCGCCACGAGCGTGCGATGCTGAACCACCTGGTGACACACCCCGGAGATTATATCGGCGCATTCCGTACGCTGCAAAAAAATCTTCTGCGGATGTTTGTTCATGCATACCAGTCCTTCATATTCAATAAAATCCTGAGCACCCGAATAAAAGAGGGAATGCCACTGAATCAGGCGATTTCCGGGGACGTTGCATGCTTCAGGGGTAAAGATGGGCTGCCTGACACGTCAAGGACAGAGGTTGTGACGCAGACAAAGGTAGACGGCATCAACAACCTCATCCGCAGAAAACGTGCGTGGGTTGTGCATTCGCTGATCGGATATGCGTCCGAACCGGGATGCGAGCTTGAGAGAACGGTAGTCTCTGATCTCGGGATCGACTGGAACGAACTGACTCGCGGGTGCAGGATTCCCGAGATGCCGGAACTCGCTTCGAAGGGGAGCTATCGGGCGGTTGTTGTGGATGTCAAGCCGACATTCGATGTCGTCACAACCGCAGGCGGTGGCGGCAGTGGCGGTTCCGGAGTCTGCGTGACATCTGAATTCTTCCTGCCGAAGGGCTGCTACGCCACAGTCCTCTTGCGGGAGTATATGAAAAACGATTTTTTCACAAAAAATTGAGTAGACCCTCGCCCCCCACTCACAGCACAACCGACTCGTCAGGCATCGCCACGTACGGGATTGCGCCGAGTGCGCCAATGACGCCGTTGCCGTCGAGCCAGACGTTGACACCCGCGTCCCCGGCGCATTCCAGCGCATACTCGCGGGTCAGAACCCCGCTCTTGCACGCTCTCCCGTAATCCGCGAGAACTGATCCGTCGAAACCGGTGAGAGCGACCATGCCGGTCTCGCCGGAGACCGAGTACTCGATCAGGAGATCGCGAATCTGCGCAAGCACGCGCTCTGCACCGCCGTTCAGACACGCAAACTCAAGAGCCGTCGAAACGCAATTCTGCGTCTTCTCCGGAACCGGATACAACTGTACGATCGAATGAGAGAGGTACCGTGCGTAATCGCAGTCTACGGCTTCTGCGATGTTGTGCGCAAGGCACCACGTCGCGCCGACCTCCTTTGAGTCGGTGTCATCGATTCCCACGATCAGCCGGCTTCGTCGCGGCACCACGATCGTGCCGCTCCCCACCTTCCCGCCACCGGATTCGCTGACCTCGGAACGGATCACGCCGCCTGCTCCGGCACGGCAGGTGGTTGCGCCAACCCCACCGCCTCCGAGACCAACATAAGTGATCGCAATCTCTTTGCCGTCAACCGCGACTCTTCTGATGCCCGCGGCTGCATGCGACGCCTCAAGAGCCAGATCATGCTCGCCGACCCGGCACAGGTATCTGACCGTATCCCCGATCGTCTTTGTCGCAAGAACGAGCGGGCTCTTCGCATAATGGTATCGCGCCCATGCGGAGCCGCCGTAGCAGCGGGAGAACTCGATTATCTCGACACGACGCGGGTCATCGATGCCCTCGGTGCCGTTGGTGTTTTCGACGCCGCCGACGCCGCCGTCTGCAACCGCATAGATCGCCCGATATGGAACCGTGTACGGAAAATCGAGGTTGCCGATCACTCGAACCCCCCTTTCTCCTTGAGATGTGGGAGTAGCCCCCCCGAATCGAGCAGTTTCTGCATGAACTCCGGAATCGGGTTGAATTTATGATCTTCTCCGGTTGCTATGTTCTTGATCGACCCGTTCTCGAAATCAACCTGCAATTCATCCCCCTTCTTGATCTTCCCCGCGATCCCCGCGCACTCGATCAGCGGCAGCCCGATATTGAACCCGTTTCGGTAAAAGATGCGGGCAAACGACTCTGCGATGATGCATACGACACCGCACGCCTTTATCACCTGCGGCGCCTGCTCTCTCGATGAGCCGCATCCGAAGTTCGACGCCGCAACGACGATGGGGTGTGCCTCACGCTTGCTATCGGCGTAAAAATCGGGATCGATCGATTCAAAGGTATGGACTGCGAGTTTGTTCAAATCGAGCTCGTCATACTTGTATTTTCCGGAGATTACTTCGTCTGTGTTCGTATCCTGTGGAAATATCCGCAACACTTTGCCTGTTATCGGTTTCATGGTCATGACATATTCCTCATTGGTTATCTTATTGTTGGTGCCTCTGAAAGTTTCGTTCGTCAGAAGAGACATGAACCGGAAGTGCTTGACAGGAGAGACGTAAACGGAGGGGATGAGGAGATGATGCTGATGGGATGATCTATGTGCCGAGCGAGTGGTGTGTGTGGTGTGTGTGGTGTGTGTGGCTGAAAAACGATTTTTTCACAAAAAATTGTAACTACTCATCATCGACGAAACGTTTATATAAGATCAGATAACTATCAGGGTAAACTCAAGCGTGTATGCGTTAAAACAAATAGCTTGGTTACCATGAGATGCCTGAAGATGCCCCCAACTGCGATCAACCCGCGCGGAGACGCCATACGCATCATGCACACAGCGCGCAAAACAATCAAACACATCCCACTTATGGCGAGATCATCTATGCTCTGTGGGATGGACGATCGGGTGAAGCACGCTTGCACTATCGGATATTCAATTCCTCCTATCACATCCAGATTCATCGATAGGCAAGCGCTTGCCATAAGATGTGTTTCGCCTTTGTTCATTCCGGACGCGAAGGGAGGTGGTATGGATACAGTAGCAAAGTAACACACTTTTTTTGATTATCAGAACAAACGTGCAGATATTAAAACAAACAAATTGGAGGTAAATAGTGAACAGAACAACAATTATTATGGCACTGGTGGCGATCGCGCTTACGATGCCTGCGGCGGTGTCTGCGGCAGATTGGCAGCAGTTCCAGAAGGATAAGGTCAGTATCGGATGGGTGACCGATAGTGTACCGATATACGATCCGGCGATAGTGTGGTCAAACAGCACTGGAGGTACTGGACATGCTGGTGTGGATGTTGTGCCAATCGTTGCAGGTGGCAGGACATTTGTACTCAACTCTTCCGGATGGCTGCACGCATTCAATGCGACGACCGGTGGATTTGAGTGGAAACACGACTGCACTCCGATCACCGGAGGATTTGAACTCTCCACTCCTGCATACAACGACGGAATAGTGTATGTTGCAACGAGCGCAGGGAACCTGAGCGCGGGTTTCTGCAGGGTTACTGCATTGCATGCAATCAACGGTAGTGAACGCGAGAATAAAACGCTGAAGACGACATACGGATACCAGCTGAACACACCTGTAACGTATGCAGACGGCAGGATATATGTTGGTGACTGGAACGGCACTGCCACCGCCACATCTGGCAGCGGCACATACTGGTGCCTCAACGCCAGCAACGTCACTCAGGAACTATGGAACTACACGCCAAATCGTGTCTGCTGTGGATACTTCTGGGCAGGTGCCGCGATCGTTGGGGATTACATCATCTTTGGTGATGACACCACGAACGTGACGTGCCTGTACAATAACAATGGGACGTTTGTGGACTACATAAACATCTCAGAGAAGTGTGGATGTAGTAGTCCGGTCGAAAAGATCAGATCATCGATCGCGTGGAACGAAAGCACGGGACGCATCTACTTCACCGCGGGTGAGGCAGACGGTGCATACGGTGGTTATGGGACCGGGCATGTATATGCAGTTGCTTTTAATGACACAACCGGTGATCTGGGTAATGATGGTGCAACAGGTGGAGGTGCTTGTGAATGGAATAATAGTATAAATTTCAGTAGATCCACACCGGCATACTATGACGGCAGGATATATGTCGGCGGTGCACACCAGATGTATTCAAGCCCAGCGTCCGGAAAGATGTGCTGCCTGCATGAAACGAACGGTACTCTCATCTGGCAGTGGTGGCACGGCACCAATGGTAGAGTGCAGGCATCTCCTGCTGTATCGGTTGTGAACGGGCGGAAGTTCATCTACTTCACAACCAACGCAGCGAACGGCTCTGCGTATTGCTTGGAAGATATTGGCGACAACTACACAGAAAGGTGGGAATGGAATCCACCTGCGCCTGACGACCAGTACATCCTGCAGGGAATGTCGATCTCGAACGGAACCATCTACTTCGGAACGGATTACGGCATAGTTTATGCATTGCAGGATCATTTCGATATCCATATATGGAAGAACAATTCTGATCCGAAGAATCTCTTCGCAGTGCCGCTCAAATCGGCTAAGACGACACTTGCCGAATTTGTTGGAAGTGATGCCAGATCCAATGACAAGGTGTACATATACAGCAATACTGCAGGTTACAAATCTGCTTCGTACCTTGGTGGCGGGTGGATGTGGGCCAGTAATGTCGAGCCGATTGGGCCAGGTGTTGGATATGAATACCATAGAATTGGTGGTGGAGCATTCACCATCACTAATACGGGGTATCTCTTAAAGAATGTGAATACGCCGATATACGGAAAACTGACAACAGGCGATCCAAAGAATCTCATGGGATATGCAACGCTTGAGGATAGGAACCTTTCTGCAGCATTCGGTGCCAGTCCGGTAGCGAATGACAAGGTGTACAGATATTTCAACGGCGTAGGATACCGATCTGCTTCGTACATTGGTGGCGGGTGGATGTGGGCCAGTAATGTCGAGCCGATTATGCCCGGTGTTGGCTATGAGTACAATCGAGAAGGTCAGACGTTTAGCTGGAATTATGATCCATACAACGTATGATCGCTTCGAGACGTATTACGGTCACCAGAGTTATCACTCAAGTGGCAAAACCGAACGATTTCCGATGATGCATGCAAAAATGCGGAGGAAGAACAACAACATAAACAAAACAAAGGAGGCTAAGAAGAACATGAAGGAAGGAATATCAAACCGAATAAATGGAGGTGGTCTCGGGTGAAGCGAACAACCGTATTCGCTGGCATGGTCATCGTTGCCATACTTGCGATGGCGCCAGCAGCATCTGCCGGTGTTGCTTTTACGTGGATAGGGAATGTGACCTACTGCTCGAACGGTACACTGGTGCCAGATAACTGGGATATATATATGACGAATCCGGGACATCCTGAATTTTTCGGGCAGCCGTGGCATTTCGTGACTGTTGGTAGCTTGGGTTACTGGAATGCCCACGCCGACGGAGAGAAACTGGACGACAACGACTGGATATGGGTGAACGTAACAAACCATAATGGATGTGTTGGTGAGTTCACAGCCAGACTTGGAGATATCTACGACCCCGGCAACGGGTTCTATGTAAAGGACTTCTGTGTCACTTGTACCACTCCCGACATAGATTGGCCCCAGTTCCACTACGACATCGCGAACACAGGCAACACGCCAGCCGTTGCGCCTGACGACAACCAGACGAAGTGGGAAACCGCTGACATCGGAGCAGTAGAGGGCTCGCAGGCAATGATCAAGGATGGTAAGGTCTTTGTGTATGCAAACGACTATGTCCGTGCACTCTCCACAGCGGACGGCACATCTGTCTGGAATGATGCGGATCCAAACGTTGGACACATCTACGGTGATACGAGCGGTTTTGGCTCGTGGGCATCGCCGGCATACAGCGACGGCAAGCTCTATGTGAGTTCCGGATACAACATCTCAAGGATCGATGCATCAACTGGGAACGTTGAGCAACTGGTCGCATTCCCTGATGGGGGACACTCCTGCAATGGTGGTCCGACGGTCGAGGGGGGGGTGGTCTATGCTGGAAGCGGTTATGGAAACCCGACAGCGCACTACTATGCACTCGACGCGAGTGACCTTACCATAGAAATCTGGAATCTCTCGGTTGGCACTGATAATGCAGGTTCAACACCCGCGATCACAGGTGACAAAGTCATCTTCGGAAACGGCTCCAGTCTGACCTGTGTCGATAAGAACAGCGCCGGACCGGCTACTGTTCTGTGGACTAACGATCTGGGCAGCGGAACCATCCTTGGCTCTGCCGCAATCGACTCGGCGAATGACAGGGTCTATGTCGCAACCGGATCAGGCAGTCAGGCTCTGTTGCACGCTCTTGATCTGGATGGAAACCTGATCTGGACGAGCAGTACTGCCTTCGACTTCACAGACGGGACACCTGCGTTCATGGATATGGATCACGTCTATATCTCTGGAAATAATTATGGATCACCGGGTCACACCTACTGTTTCAACTCAACAGGAGACCTTCAGTGGACCGTTGACCGCGGAAGCTGGGTAATGTCACCCGCTGTTACGGCGGATGGAAAACTCATCACTGGAGACTGTGACGACATGGGTGGCTGGGGCTTCTTCGAAGGGACCGGTGCATACAACGCCACAACAGGCGCGTTGATCTGGGAGTATGCCTACGGAGGCTCATCACCGTCGGTTGCAAACTCCGATCCTATGGTCGTGAGTATCGGCAAGAACGGCAAGGTCTACGCATTCGGAACACCGACAGCGTCATCAGTCACAGTCGAGATGGACGATCACACGATGTCCCCATCAGGCACACTGGTAGCGCCGATATGGATCAAGGGCATCGAGGACTATGGTGCAGCCACGATAACAGTGGAATACAACAATAGCGTGGTTATTGTTGCGGATGTAGATGATGGACCATTCTCAGAGGTGGTGGCATCCAACATCGACAACACACTGGGCAAAGTGCGAATATCCGCCGAGAACGTACATGGTGTCGATGATAACATCGAGTTTGCACGGATCACATTCAATGCAGTCGGGACTTACGATGAGGACGCGACGCTCAACTTGAGTGTGCAGAAGCTTGTGGATGTCAACTACACGACCATCATAAACTCGGTTAACAACGGATCCATCACCCTGAAGGAGACTGATCCACCGGTAATCAGCAATGAAACAGCGACTCCTGTGAAGATTATACAGACCAATCTCACAGGCAGAGCCAGACCGGCAAGTAGAGCGATCTCTACATTGAGTGCTGATGTTGTGGATCTCGGCTCGGGCGTAGACACTGTGACTATTGATCTCTCGCCGATTGGGCGGAGCGCCACCACCAGCATGACTGCTGTTGGATCCACTTATAGCATCGATACAAACGCGGTAGGTGGAATAGGGCTGAACCAGCTACACAACCTCATCGTGACGGCAACGGATAACAATGGCAACCTCGCAACCTCCACCATAGCACTCGAGGTGCTTATACGAGGAGATGTTGTACGTGGTACCGGTACTACTGTCGAGGCGAATGTGAATATCGGAGATGCACTCTACATCGCAAGGCATACAGTAGGACTTGAGCCAGAGGCGGACAACTGGTTACTTGTCGGCGATGTGGTCGGTGAGGCAGGCGATCCGACGGGCGATGATCTGGTCGATATGGCAGACGCGCTCTACATCGTACGGTACGCCCTTGGTGAGGAGGACGAACCCTGAGGTATGCAGGAATGGCATTCACACGAATGCCATCCTTTTTTTATAGCTGAGGAATACCATGGATAGAATAACCCTAAAAATAGTGATTATCGCATGTATGCTACTGATAGCCATGCAGACGTGCGTTGCAACGACACTATCTATAGAGGATTCTACAGTCGCACCCGGCGACACTGTTACTGTGCCGATCAGAATTAGTGATATCGAGGACTATGGTGCGGGAACAATAATAATCAAGTACGATCCAGACGTCGTGCATGTTGCAGATGTTGTCAAAAGTTCGGATTCAAAAATCGTTGATACCAACATCGACAACACCGCCGGACTTGCCGGGATAAGCGCATGGAATATTGGCGGGGTAAACGGCAGCATCATCTTTGCGAATGTAGTACTGAAAGCGGTTGGAAGTAGCGGAGATTCAAGTCCACTCAATATCACTGTCGATACCTTGCAGGATATTTCATACGTGGAACTCAAAACAGTTTTGAGTAATGGAACGTTCACGATACCAGGAAGCTTCGGGAGCGCAGCAATCACATCCACACCAGGTTCCACAGGACATGCGTCCTCGCATAGTACGCCCCTACTTCATGAGGCGGCAGCCACAGAAACCGAAACCGGATCAATAACAGATGCAAAACCAGCAACGTCGGATGAACCGTCCGATTCAGCGCAGTCACAATCACCAGCTCCAGCAGATCACAGCACAGAATCCGAACCGGAACATGCTCGTATAGCAGAGACGCCGTCGATGAACACTCCATTCCCGGGCGTTATAGCTGTCTGTCTATGCCTATTGATCGCATACATGATACGAAGAAACAGAGGTGTCAGGTGAACTTATCAATACCGATCACAGTATTCATCGCCCTATCCGTGCTAACCGCGGTCTGTGCAGCAGAAACGATATCGATCGGCGATGTCATATCCGAACCATACGAAAACGTCACGGCGTCTATAGTGATATCCGATGTCGCGGATTATGGCACAGGCACAATCGATATTGAGTATGATCCATCAGTGGTTCACGTTTTGAGTGTTACAGACACACCGCATTCGGAGATAACTGCATCCAGCATCAACAACACCGCAGGAATCACCCGAATATCTGCGTGGAATAATGATGGAGTGAGTGGAGATGTGCTTTTTGCAAATCTCACGCTCGGGGCTGTTGGAACCTGTCGCAGTCCGCTGAACATTATTATCGATCTGCTGAAGGATATCGGATATTCCACAATCCCTGTTACTGTGGATAATGGATCATTCACTGTCGAGGGATCCTGCCAGCCAGAATCGTTTCTGGTGCATGGATATGTCTCGTACAGAAACGGCAGCGTCTGCAATGGTCCGGTTGTCAGTGTAACAAATCCGGGCAGGAATATAACGTGGCAGGCAAATACAGATGCCAGCCATAACTACTACAGACTTGAACTCATCTCAGGCGATGACATTGACTTCGGAGAAACTCTGCGGTTCGATGTCACGGATGGGCATGAATCGTCTCTTGTGGATCATTTCGTAACCCGGGAGGATGCCGAGAGCGGTGGATTCAGTCTCAACATCTCCATCGGAAAACGACCCGGAGATGTCAACGAAGATGGCGAGATCACACCAGCAGATGCTGCAATCACTCTGCAGATGGCAGCTCAGGGCGAGTACTTAGGGATGGCTGATGTGAACGGAGATTGCAAGGTCACCTCACTAGATGCGCTAATGATCCTGCAGGATGCTGTGATGTGAACGAATTTTCAATATGTATGGACAATACAGAGGAGAACTAACATAAAGAAACAAAGGAGGTAAGAACAATGAAGGAAGTAATATCATACCGAATAGATGGAGGTGATGGCGTATGAAGCGAACAATCGTACTCGCTGCTGTGGTTTTGGTCGCCATGCTTGCGATGATGCCAGCAGCATCTGCCGGTGTTGCTTTTACGTGGATAGGGAATGTGACCTACTGCTCGAACGGTACACTGGTGCCAGATAACTGGGATATATATATGACGAATCCGGGACACCCTGAATTTTTCGGGCAGCCGTGGCATTTCGTGACTGTTGGTAGCTTGGGTTACTGGAATGCCCACGCCGACGGAGAGAGACAGGACGACAACGACTGGATATGGGTGAACGTAACAGACCCGGATCGGAGATACGTTGGCGAGTTCACAGCCAGACTTGGAGATATCTACGACCCCGGCACCGGGTTCTATGTAAAGGACTTCTGCGTCCATGAAATGCCTGTACCCTTCACCAAAGATCTCTCCCCCGGCTGGAACCTCGTATCGCTGCCGCGGACACCAGCTGACAACAGCACTTCTGCGGTGCTTGCGTCAGTTGATGGAAAATACGATTCTGTTATGAAGTACACACATGGAACCGGATTTGAGGCGGTAACCACAACAATGGATCCGGGCATCGGTTACTTCATCCACATGACTGATGCTGGAACATGGTTGTATGATGGTTACGCATACGACGAGATGAGCGTTGGTATTTCACAGGGATTAAATATGGTCGGCTGGGTGAACTCAGTTACATCGCTTCCCGATGCGCTCGATTCGGTTGTAGGCAACTACAGGTACGTGGCGAGATGGAATACGACAGAGCAGAAGTACGAGGTGTACGATCCGATTGCGCCGGATGGATTCAACGACTTCGACACGATGGAGGGTGGAGTCGGATACTTCATTGCGGCGACGGCTGGATGTACGCTGGGATACCCGTGAATACAGGAGGTGAAGTAAATGAACAAGTTTTTTGTTTCTATCCTGTTATTCGCTGTGATGCTCGGCAGTGTTGCCGTCGCATCCGCAGCTCCGATCCCGATATCTATCGGTGACTTTGATTGCGATCCTGGTGGAACGGTGACCGTGCCGATTACGCTCTCTGGCATCCAGAACTACGGTGCCGGCACGATAGCAATCAAGTACGATCCGGATGTCGTGCATGTTACAGATGTCGTCAAAAGTTCGGATTCAAAAATCGCTGATAGCAATGTCGACAACACCGCCGGACTCACCCGGATCGGCGCATGGAATATTGGTGGCGTCAGTGGGGATATTGTATTTGCCAACGTGAATTTCACGGCAGTTGGAACCGGCTCAACAACGCTGAACCTGATTGTCGATACGTTGCAAGATACGACATACACAGAGCTTTCAGTGGCACTTAACAACGGATCGATCAGTATCGCTTCGCCTCAGCCGGGAAAGCCGTTTGTGATCAGTGGATATGTGGGCTATGAAGGTGGTGCCCCGTGCAACAGCCCGGAAGTTAACATAGCCAACCAGAATACCGGCAATGACTGGCAGGCTGAGACGGAAGACGGTAGCAATTACTACCGGCTCACGCTCTCCGCACCAGGAGATGTCAATTCGGGTGATATGCTACACTTCGGCGCTACATGCGGTTCCGATTCCGGTACAATGGATTACACCATCTCCGCTGCTGATGTTGATGCTGGCGGACTATACGAGTTCAACCTCACAATTCCGCAATCGGCAGACCCATCACCATATCTTGTCACTTGCACCATCTCCAACCCCACGATCTCTCCGAACGGAGATGGGGTAAAAGATGACGCCGAGATCGATGTTGAGTTCTCAGAGTCGGTTGCCGCCACAATCACAATTGAGAATGCGATCGGCGCTGTAAAGACGCTCTACACCGGATCGGACGTGACCAATCCTGACCCGCAGGTCTGGAACGGTACGGATGACGGTGGGACTACCGTTGTCTGTGACACGTATCAGGTGAACATCACGATGGATGATGGTGTAAACCCGATGATCTATGACAACACCCACTCGATCACGGTAACGGATAGCACGATTGTTGCAGTCACAATCGCAGATACCACGGCTAACCTTAGTGATACTGTCACTCTGCCGATCATGCTATCTGGCATCCAGAACTACGGCACTGGCACGATAAAACTCACATACAATCCATTGGTGGTGCAGGTTACCGATGTCACAGATGGTTCTGACTCGGAGGTCCTTGCATACGCCATAAACAACACTGTCGGATTTGTCAATATCTCGGCAATGGACATGGATGGAGTGAGTGGAGATGTCACATTTGCGAACGTGGTGTTCGATGCAGCAGGTGTTGGCTCAACCCAACTCACCATTACCGTTGATATGCTGAAGGACATCACATACAACTCGCTTCCGGTGACCATCAGCAATGGAATGGTAAACGTCAGCGGTTCGCCGCCACCACAGCCGATAGACCTTACACCGACTGCCCTTGACATTCCGGATCCGATCTATGTCGATTGCGATCACCCGTTGGCTGCAACGATCTCTAATCTTGGATCAGGAGCTGCTTCAACCTTCAATGTAATCTTAAAGGTTGACGGTGTAGTTGTGGATGAAGAGCGGGTTGACAGACTCTCCGGAAACAGCGATACCACTGTAGGTTTCAGCTGGAGACCAGATACAACAGGAAGCTGCACGCTTCTTGTTGAGGCAGACTCAGATGCTGAGATCGGTGAAACAGACGAGTTCAATAATACGTTGAGTGTGACAGTGGACGTGCTTGAAAATCCAGTACCGCCTCCATCCGGAGCGGTTGTCGCAATCCCGGAGGTCACAGCAATAGGGGCGATTACCATTCCGATCACAATCGAGAATGTCTCTGATGTGGGGTCATGCCAGCTCACACTCAGCTATGATCCGGATGTTGTGATCGCATCAAGCGCAGGTTGCAGCTCTGATTTTGACTCGCTGTTTGCAAACATTGAGGATGCTGCATCCGGCTCTGTCAGCATCCTTGCGTACCAGACATCAAATCCAGGTCTGAGCGGCGATGTGCTCGTTTCCGATGTCACTTTCATGGTCGTGGGTCAGATCGGCCCATCAACCCCGCTCAACCTGGAGGTTACAACATTAACCGATGCAACCCCTGAGTGCAACCCGATCCCATACAGCATCAGGGATGGGAGCTTCACCGTGCTTCTGAACGGTGATGTGAACGGTGATGGCAGGGTCGATGTTGCAGACTGCATGTTCCTGGCAAAGCACCTCCTTGGTGTGAGTGGATTCGAGACGATCGTAGAGGCTGCTGCGGATGTCAACGGCAACGGCATGATCGAGGTGTCTGACTGCATGTATCTGGCAAAGCATCTTGCAGGAATGGACGGATTTGAGGTGCTGAAGTAGGATGAGGAGAAAAGGTATCCGGATAGCGTTGCTACTCAGCCTTGCCCTATTGATCGCAAGTCCCGCGGCTCTGACAACTGATGGGCCATGGGATAACGCGACAACGATAACCCTGGATGCCGGCTATGGATATGAAGATGCCGGCGGCAGGGCGTCTGCGAAAGGTGACCTGAACCATGACGGTGCAATCACCCCAGCAGACGCTGCGATTGCACTGCAGATGGCTGCCTGCGGCGAATATTCGATAGACGCTGACGTGAGTGATGACTCTATGGTTACATCGCTTGATGCACTCTTGATCCTGCAAACTGCCAGGGCAAGGTGCAGGATTGTGGTCGATGAGTACACGGTAAATGTAGCTGATACGTTCTGGATCCCGATCAGGGTCGAGGGCGGGGTTGATGTCGGGTCGCTTGATCTTAACATCACCTTCGATCCCACCATCCTATCTGTAAAAAGCGTGCAGGATGGCGCGTTTGACAGTACTGTGATAAATCCGGAGGCGGATAGCGGGGTAGTACAGGTTATAGCGTTCCAGGCTACAAATCCAGGGATTAACGGAGACTTTACGGTTGCAGAGATCGCTTTTGAGGCGCTTGGGGTTGGAAAGAGCACACTTGACCTTGAGATTGTAACACTCACGGATTCAAGCCCCCAATCCAATCATCTCGACCACTCAATAAGCAATGGCACAGTGACCATCTGTTAGACATAGAAGAGACGGATGCGGTCGGCAACCTGACCGACCGGGTGAAACGTCAGCGGAAGTTGGGTGGGGGGTGGTACATACACCATCCCCCCACCATCCGCAACTTCTCGGTTTCCATACCGTCGATACTGACGAGGTGAACGGCGGCACGGCTAAACCAGAACCGTCATCAACAATGGCGACCCACCCGGACATGCCCGACAATACCTCGATCTACTTGAGTTGGTTCAAGTAAAACCAAAACGCTTATAAACATAAAGTGCATCTGTTTCAAATCATATCAATCTGATTACGAAAAACGACGAGAATGAACCGCAGAATGAGAAACTCCTTTTTCTGCTAAAATAAAAAGGAGATAGAACAAATGAAAATAGTTATAGGAATGGCAGGGATCATCGTGGTTGCGATGATCTGCATGGCTGCACCCGCAATGGCGCATCCGGCGACTCCATTTATGGTAAGTGGACATACGTATACTTCAGATGACAATCCCTGCAATGGTTCGTGGATTCGTATAACGAACCTGAATACAGGTATGATGTGGGATGCCGAGAACGATTCGGGATCGAACTACTACCGACTTGAGATCACCAGTGATGATGTGGGTGCAGACGATGTCCTGCGGTTTGACATATCAGGATGCTACCGGTCAGAGACAGTTGAACATACTGTGACTGCGGATGAGATCAGCGGATTTACAGAGGATATAACACTTGAGCCTGCTGCAGAATCAGATCTTTTGATTACCAGAAGCTATAAAACGCTCGATGGTGATGACGACTTCACAGTAACTTATACGATCTGCAACTGGGGCAGCAATCATGCTGGCGCAAGCACGACACGGATCTACGTAGATGGTGTCTTTGTCACAAGCGATTCCGTTCCAGCCCTTTTGGGAGGTGAGACATATACCAGCACAGTCGGACCGTTCGGGCGCCCATGCGGCGCGACCATCGGTGTCACGGTCTGTGCAGACGGTGATGATCTGGTCGATGAAGGTTACGAGACGAACAACTGTCTTGAAAACGTATTCACATTCAAAGCACCGGATCTCATCATAACAGCGATCAATACATCGGATTATATCTGCTACAATACAATCACTCAGGTCAACGCAACGGTTGAGAATATCGGAGATGCCGATGCAGGCACGTTTGATCTGGCTCTGAAGATGGACGATACCGTGATCGATGAGGTCACTCTTGCATCACTTGCTGCATCTGCAAGTGAAAATGTGACATTTACATGGACACCGGAATCGTGGGGGATGCTCGATCTGACAGTGACTGCGGATTCAGGTGGCGTCATCTGCGAAGCAGACCGGACAAATAGCAGCCGGACGGTTCAGGTGCTGGCACGGATAGGCGATCTCGTCCCGGTCAAAATCGAACCGAAGACGATCCCTCTTAACTATCCCGGTTACATAAGGGCAATAATCAGGAATAATGGCACGATGGACGTTCCCGCATTCAAGGTCACGATGAAGGTTGATGACACTCTCATTGGAACGAAGACGATCTGGTCGCTTGGTGCTTACGAAGAGGACGTTGTGTGGTTTGAGTGGACGCCTGCATCAGCCGGAACGTTTGACATGGTAGTAACTGTGGATCTGGAGAACGTGATCGATGAGTCAGACAATTCAAATAACGACCGAACGGTTGCGGCAGAGGTTGCCGAACCCAATATCATCCGCGTGCCAGAAGACTATGATGGGATCTATGAGGCAATCAATCACGCGTCAAACGGAACCATTATAATCGTATCCCCGCATGTCGATGGTAACATCTATTGCGGACCGCTTGTAACGATCCCTGAAAGTCTGTCTGATATCAGACTCATCGCAAACGGAGAGGTTGTGATAAAATGCACCGCCAAGGGCTGTAATCAGGTTACAGTCAATGGGACCGGATGCACGATTCAGGGGTTTGGTATAACTGGTGGGGGTAGTGAGGGTAGTGGCTGGCCAAACCATCCTGGCGCAGGCATCATGCTGCACGGTGCGTACAACATCATCAGGGACAACCACATATACGGTACAAGCCAGAGCATGATATTTCAAAACGCTTGGTATAATCTGGTCGTGAACAATACAATAGGAAATCCTACCTGCCTAAACCCGCCAAAACTATGGGGCAACTACAATCAGATCGTAAACAACACCTGTAAAGATTTTAATATTGCTCCTTCTGGGGAACCTGCATCACATAACACGCTTTGCGGAAATACGTTCACATCATGCACCTATTTAGGGGGTTCAGACAACCTGATATACAACAACAGATTTTCTTCAGTATACAACACGTTGGCAGGTGAAAATATCTACAACATCACGAAGACTCCTGGAACGAATGTCGTGGGCGGACCGTACCTCGGCGGAAACTACTGGAACGAATATTCGGGAGTCGATGATGGTGGAGACGGAATCGGTGACACGCCGTATTCGTATGACCAGTTGCCACTTGTGGAGTGGACCCCACTGATAGGAGATGTCACCGGCGATGGTATGATTACGTCAGCGGACGCTGCAATCATTCTGCAAATGGCGGTTTCCGGAGAGTACTTACAGGTAGCTGATGTAAGTTGCGATGGTTGCGTCACCTCGCTGGACGCACTAATGATCCTGCAACACATCAGATCGACCCGACCTGAACAGCGAAAGCAGGATGATGAATAAACTACCTCTTGCGCTCTTCATTGTGCTGATCTGTGCCGCAGGCATCCTGCCTGTTGCGGCACAACCGCTACCGGTCGTCATCAGCGGGTTGGCATATTATGAAAATGGGATGGAATGCAATAATTTCACACTCCATATAACCAATCTGAACACGAGCACGACATGGCAGGCAGATACCCGAGGAGGATGCAACTACTACCGACTCATGCTCGATGGATTGGAGGCGCAGCCAGGAGATGTTCTGCAATTTGTTTGTAGGAATTTGGATGCAGACACCTTAAACACCTCCCTACATACGCTCGGTGATGCCGATCGGTCTGGCATGCGATACGATATCACATTCATATCAATAGATGTCGCCATAATGGTGCTTGATGCGAACGGAACGATTCAGTATAAGCATTTGTTCCTGAACAATGAATCTGATTTTATACTCCTGAATGCTACAGGGATCGCCTGCGATATGTTGAACCGGACCTTTGAAGTAAGCGGGGGCAATGTGACACGCATAGACGAGATAGACGACCCGGTGGTACATCTGTACAATGAATCGGATGGATGGGTGGATGTGGCGCTGCATCACCGCTTGGATGACGGGAGCTCTATCATCTGGAGCGATGTCGGAGCCGAACTTCCGGCACTGCTTCCCGATCTCTCGATATCGGGCAAGATCAGACTCGATTCGGAGCCACACACAAAGTTCACGACAACTGTTGAGACGACGATCACGAATAGAGGCGCAGCCATCTCTGACAACTTCGATGTGGCATTCATTGTGGATGGTAAACCGCTTGGTGTGAGGACGCTGTCACCGCTCAGTCCGACGGATAATAGGACTGTCACGTTTACGTGGGAGCCGGAAGATGCTGGAGATCGCACGATCGTAATCGAGATTGATCCTGCTGGTGCGGTCGATGAACTGGATGAAAGTAATAACAATGCACAGGCAGCCGTGGTGGTGGAAGAGTCGAGAGTCATCACGATTCCTCACGATTATCCGACCGCCCAGATGGCGGTGGACAGTGCCGCTGCATATACTCTAATTTATATTAATGAAGGAGAATATAATGGCTGGCTGACGATTAAGGATAAGCATCGCATAAAGGTGATCGGCACAAATGAGAACGCAAAGCTTGTGATCCACGACGGAAACTCTGACATGATAAAGATATCAAACTCAAGCGATATCGATCTTACTGGCTTTACGGCGATGGCGAAGAGGAAAGATTGGTATGTGGATTATGTGCGGATCATTGCGGTATACGATTCCGATAACATCTCGCTTACAAATCTTGTGCTGGACCATGATTCATGGCAGGATTGTAGTTTCCTTATGCGGATTGATAACTCTGTCGACTGTGTGGTATCAGGTAACTTCATGTCGGGCAGTGGTGGAACGTCAGGTCTGTTGATCACAGCAGACAACAACACAGTCTGCAACAATACGATCGATAACTGCTGTTACGCAATCAAGGTGACCGGGACTAACAACACGATTCATTCCAACAATCTCTTTGCAAGCGCAAGGGATTCCGGCTACAATAACCACTGGAACGCAAGCAGCCCGGTAAGTTACAGGCACAATGGTACGACTTTCACAGACTACATCGGAAACTACTATGATGCGTACAGAGATCGGGATCTGGACGATAATGGCATCTGGGACTCTCCGTATAACATCAACGAGAACACAAGTGATTATCACCCCCTCCGAGAACCGTATAGGGAAGATTATATCTTAAGCATCAGATCGATCTCATTACCGAATAGACCATACGCCGAGCAGAACAACACAATCATCACGGCAATCAGCCAGAACTCACAGAGAAATACCGATGTCACTGTAGATCTTATGGTCAACAGCGAAGTTCTCGAATCAAAACACGTCAAACTGAGCAAAACAAGTGAAACAACTCTGAAATTCCACTGGACCTCAGGTAAACCGGAAATATATAACATATCCCTCGTTGCGTCCATAAACGACCCGATAACATCCTTCCGAACAATCCGATCCCTCCTCGTAAAAATACACGAGCTGCCGTATAACTGTTCAGATAACGTCACTGCAGCACTCCGGTTCCTCCGTGCGAAGCAGACTCCACAGAGCGGCAGCATCGGATCATTCTCAACATCTGCATGGGCGGTACTTGCATTCTCTGCTGCAGGAGATGACCCTGGTGCAGCACTCACTGGCTTTCTGTCGGGGCATCCTTCGCGTCCGGAGAACGAGTTCGTGCTCGCAACCTTTGAAGACTGCGCACGCACCTGTCTTGCCATAAGCACGTCCGGAGGTGCCGATCCAACGAACTTCGGGGGTATAAACTACCTCACATTGGTTAAGTCATACCATGATGGTGTCCAGTTCGACGATCCCACCTCTGTAAACGATGATGCAATGGGCATCCTCGCACTCACAGCGTGTGGCGATCCAAACGACACAGAGATCATCGATCACTCGGTTGACTACATCACATCCCATCAGAACGGAGATGGTGGCTGGAGCAAGAAGATTGGAGAGCCTACCCGGAGCGTTAATTGCAACACAACGGATGGCAACACCACCTCCAGGATCACAAGCGATCTGAGAACGACATCACTTGTCATCCAAGCACTCGTTGTGGCAGGCGAACCCCACGATTCGGATGTTATCACGAATGCCTCATCATTCCTGCGCAACAATACTGGCGTGGACGGTAATCTCTCTGACGCGGTTACGACCGCTTATGCCGTGCAGGCGATTCTTGCCATGGGTGAGAATCCTCTTGGATGGCGAAATACAAACACCAATGAAAGTGCTACACCGATCGATTATCTGCTGAGCCTACAGCAGCCGGATGGCTCATTCAACTACACCACGAACGGATCACTCTTCCCGCCGGATATCACTGCAAAGGTGGTCCCGGCACTCGCGGCATGTCCGTACCCGCCGATGGTGACGGATATCGATTCATATCCGCTTCCGGAGATAACCCCGATAGGCTATATCAATGTCCCTGAGACGATCTACGTGAATACGAGTTGCACCGTACATGGGCGTCTCAAGTGTAATGGCGGGAGGTTTAATGTTTCTCTCCTCGAGGATGGTATCCCTGCATCCGTCACAACATTGCGGTCGTTATGGTGCGACTCTGAGATTCCATTCTCTATTGAATGGACGCCTTCTGTGGACGGACTTCTCAATATAAGTATTTTTGTAGATTCGAGTAACTGTGTAGATGAAACGAATGAGACTAATAACAACCTATCCGAAAAAGTTTTTGTAAACCTCCCTGACCTCACAATCTCAAACGTATCACTTCCTAACCAGATAGTTGTGAATGCAACAAACATCATCAACACAAGCGTCTACGGAAGAACAGATGAACATTTCAATGTGACGTTTCTGGCAAACGGTAGAGAGGTTGGAAGAAGAAGACTCGCTGGTATAACGGATGCTGCCAATCTCTCTTTTGAGTGGATGCCTGACTCAACCGGAATCTACAACATCTCGTTTATCGCAGATTCGGGTGATGCGGTCAGGGAGTCGTGTGAGACAAACAACATAGCAGCAGTCGATGCAGAGGTTTTTTTCACCGATCTGGTGCCTGTTAACCTGACCCAGAGAGTGGCATTCGTGCATGCAAGAAATAACATCACAGTTGTGATCAGCGGAACCGCAGAGGGGTTTAATGTCTCGCTTGTGGAGAACGGCACCGCAGTTGCGGATGTTACAAATATCATAAGTTACGGGCAGGAGTGTGTGGATCTCATATATACACCAGAGAGTCTTGGAAACCATACCGTGACAGTGGTAATCGACTCAGATGATGATATTCCGGAGACTGATGAGAGCAACAATAACATAACAGTGATCATAAACGTGACGCTGACCGATCTTGTTCCGCGGAGGGTAATTCCGGATATTATGTATCTGAACAGGACGAACGATGCGATCGTCCTGGTAAATGGAACCGCAGAAGGATTTAATGCAACGCTTATCGCGTATGCGAGAGACGCACCCAATGGTACAATCACAATCGTCAACGAGACCGGAAACACAACCAGTACCATAAACATCACCAATCCGATGATTGTGAACGCAACAGACCTCGACACATACGATAACAACAATCTCACGATTGTGTGGACTCCTTACTGGAAAGGGTGGTACGACTTGACCGTTGTTGTGGATTCGGGCAACGATGTAAACGAGACTGACGAGAGTAACAACAGCATAACCTCAGAGGTCTTTGCCGCACATAAGATCGAACTGGAACTCGTATCACCAAGAGGTGGTGTGGTTTTGAGTGGGACGCAACCTATCAAATGGAAGGCAATACACGATAGAAATCTGAGTATAGATATATCCTACAGCCCGAACTACGGGATCGACTGGATTTTGCTTGCGTCGAACCTGACGTGTGACCCTGCCCTTACCGCAAACCTCTCTGAGAACCTGATCCGGGACGGCAATGTCGATAACACAACCAACACAACCAACACAACCAACATCACAGGTGTGGATTACAACGGGGTCTATATGTGGAACACGAGGGACCTCTCTGACGGGGAGTATCTGATCAGGATTACGGCACGATGGTACATCCTTGAGGCGGCGTATACCTCAAACACAGTCATAGTCTTAAACGGCGATGCAGCAAGCGGAGGGCTTGGCGGGAACGCACGGTACTTTGACTGGGACACACCTGACGAGCCGCACCTTGCATGGGTGAGTGAGGATATCTTTGCCGGGAGTTCTACATCGATTGTGGTTGCAGACGACAAAGTCTTTGTCTACTGCACTGGCGGAGGCAGCGAGTATGCCTATATGGTCGCGCTCAATGCGGCAAACGGAGAAATGCTCTGGGCTACCGAGATCGATGCGGCTCAATACTACTCATGGGCATCCCCCGCATATCACAACAAGAGCATCTTCATCGCGTCAGGGGCGCATGTTTACCGGATCGATGAGGATACGGGCAAAATCCTGTGGGACTACCGGTTCTCTGATTGTGGCGCAAACTGCAACGGGGGTCCCTCGGTATGCGGCGGAAAGGTCTTTGTTGCATCGTTTGCGAAAGACATGAATGCTGGCAACGACTGCCAGGGGACTCCAGGAAACATGTTCTGCATCGACGAGGAGACTGGCAAAGAACTCTGGAACACCGGGTCGTATCTGAGTTGTGGGTCGCATCTTGGATCTCCGACCCCGAAATATGGCCGGATATACTACGGACGTGATACTGAGGTCTACTGCCTCACCCTTGGTGGCAGGGTGGTCTGGACCACAAGCCTCAGGGATAGTGTCTACTGCTCGCCTGTTGTCGTGGATGGCGTGGTATATACAGCCACATACGACTTTGAGGGGTATGGTGGGCTTACCTGTCTTGATGCATTCAACGGAAGCATCTTATGGAACTATCCGGTACAGCGCACAGATTCGACACCAGCATACTTTGCGCCAAGGGACTCGGATAAGAAGTACATCTATGTTGTTGGCGGATGTGCTGGATTTTCAGGCGATGGTGTCTACTGTTTCAACGCGACCAATGGCTCGCTTCTCTGGGGCAGCGAAGAGATTGGTTCATGGACAAACTCCCCTGCGGTTTCGAGGGATGCCAAGGTCTTTGTCGGGGTCAGCGCGGGCAACTTCAACTACAACGGACTGAAGTGCCTCGATGCATACAATGGCACAGAACTCTGGAGCTCGCCCTATGGCGGCTCATCCCCGTACATCGCTTACGGCAGGATCTATACGATCGGCGGGAACCGGCTGTATGCATTCGGGAAGCGGGAGCTTCCGGACCTCGTGGTCACAGCCGCATCCGCGAGCAGGGGCAGGGTTCATGCGACCATCAAGAATATCGGCACCGGGGAAACAAACGAGAGCTTCAGGGTTGCACTCAAGCAATCCGGGAGTGTGATCGATTGCTGCACGGTGGGTGCGCTTGATGCGGGCGAGTCTGTAGCTGTAACGCCCTCTCCTCACGGGAGGTGTGGGAATCTGGAGGTGTATGCTGACAGTGGCGGTGATGTTCCAGAACGCAATGAGTATAATAATGTGAGGGAGGTGATGGTTCCGTGTGACGACGGCGGCAGCACCCACCCACCCGACAATCCCCCGGATGATGAGCATACTGACCCCGACCCAGACCCAGACCCCGAAACTAATCCACGAGTGCCGCAGGGCATCGGTCCGCGTGGCAGCGGCTATCTCGGCAAGTACTTCGACTTCGGGGACGGCACGGACGAAGACGCTACCGACGCCGGGATAGAGGCTATGATCAACGAGACCGAATCGACCGGCATCGAACAGAAGGCAAAGGGCTACCCGATGGGCACAGAGTTCATGACCGGCGGTGCAGGCGGCGGCTATGTCAGCTATGCCATGGCGATCCTCGCGATGCTGATCCTCGCAGGGCTGCTTGTGCGGGGGATTTGGAAGGAGCGGAGGAGATACAGGAGATACCTTAAATGACAATAAACATACTAAATCTACCGATAGTGCTTCAGAAAGCGATATACCTCGTATCGACGATGCTTCTCTACCCGGTGATGATCGCGCTGCTGCTCCTCACCGGATACCTGATCGTAGAGATCGGGACGTTTGTCTATGAGTACTACATGCGGTTCAAGCGGAAGAGAGACCTCTCGAGAGTCAGAAGAGCAAGAAAACTCTCGAAAGTCGGTCATCTGGATGATGCCCTCGATCTGATCGGGAATTCGATGTCAGGTGCGTTTGTATATGCATTCATAAACGATCTTCGCAATGTGCCAATCGATGACGTCCTCAAAGTGGAGATCGAGAAACTGCTCCACGAGTACGACACCCTGATCACAAAGCGGCTTGAGCGGACGAATCTCGTGGCTCGGGCTGGCCCGATGCTTGGACTGATGGGGACACTGATCCCGATGGGTCCTGCGCTTGCCGGGCTTG
>Ga0190315_1000360_pt1 | contig 24740 bp, 18 predicted proteins | sample 48701101_MG_FD_161673 | JGI IMG/M metagenome (GOLD analysis project Ga0190315, IMG submission 161673) | Hydrothermal vent sediment bacterial communities from Southern Trench, Guaymas Basin, Mexico - 4870-11-0-1_MG | ecosystem: Environmental > Aquatic > Marine > Hydrothermal vents > Sediment ...
CTTAATTTTTCCAGTTTTTTCCTTAGCGCTTTATTCGGCTTAACTTCCGGAAATTGGACATCGTCAACAACAGCTTTTATCCAAAATCCGCTCCCGCCGCAAATTATGGGAAGTTTGTTTCTTTTTAAAATATCTTGAATTATTTTCTCGGCTTTTTTCTTGAATTTAGCTGCGTTATAATCAGTGCGGGGACTAGCAATGTCTATCATGTAGTGAACTATCCCGCCTGACATGAATTTTTCTTGCTTCTTGCTTCTTGCTTCTTGCTTCTTAATTTTCCCTGCGCCAATGTCCATTCCGCGGTAAATTTGGCGGCTGTCGGCGCTGATAATTTCCCCGCCGAATTTTTTAGCCAGCTTAATGGCCGCGCTGGATTTTCCGGAGGCGGTGGGGCCGAGAATGACGATTATTTTATTTCGAGGACACCCCCTCTTTATCTCCCCCTCAGAGAGGGGGAGAGGGTTGGGATTTCTCTTAACTAATTTTCTTAAAATTTTTTCTCTTCTTTTTTTCTCTTTCCATGGTATGGGATCGCCCAGGGAAAACGCGGCGGTGCCGGGGCGAGGAGAATATTTGTTAATGTAAGCTTTGTTATAGCCTACTTTTTTAAAAACTTCCATCGTTTCTTGGAAATCTTTTTCGCTTTCGCCCGGAAAGCCGACAATGACGTCGGTAGTAAAAACGGCGCCGGGAATTTTTTCGCGCGCTTTTTTGATAAGATCCAAATAGTATTTTTTTGTGTAAGGGCGGTTCATCATTTTCAGGATTTTATTACTGCCAGATTGGACGGGAAGATGAATTTCACGGGAAATATTGTCATTTTTGGCGATAATGCTGATTAGCTTGTCTGAAAAATCTTTAGGATGGGATGTAAGGAATTTGAAATTTATTTTAAGAAACTTTTTAGCCAGATAATTAAGAAGTTCCGGAAATTTTGTTTTTTTTACTTTACTTTCTGTTTTGCTTATTCCGCAATAAGAATTTACATTTTGCCCCAACAAAATTATTTCTTTGTAATTTTTTTTGGCCAGTTCGCTGATTTCCGAAATTATTTCTTCGGCTGGACGGGAAATTTCCCTTCCGCGGGCGTAAGGCACGACACAGTAAGAACAGAAATTATTGCAGCCAGTCATTATGGGAACGAATGCCTGGCGATTGTTTTGATATCGGGGCTTAATTGAAAGGTAATTGATGTTTTTTTTGCCTTTACTATTTTTTTTATCCGCCGGAATTTCCAATTTCCAATTTCCAATTTCCAATGAATTTTCAATAATCCAATTCTCAAACTTTTTTATATCATTTATTGCAACAAACAAATCCACTTTGTCTTTAAGCCGCCTTTGCACATCCGGGCGATAAGCGAGGCATCCAGTCAGAATAATCAGCGTTTCGCGTTTCGCGCTATGCGTTTTGCGTTTCGCGATATTATGGATTTGTCCATAAGCGCGGTCTTCAGCCGTTTGCCGCACTCCGCAAGTGTTGAAAATTACCAAGTCAGCCGCGTTTATGTTGGAAGCCGGTTTTAATTTATATTTTTCCAGAAGTCCGGCAATTCTTTCGCTGTCCGAGTAATTCATTTGGCAGCCGAATGTTTTTATAAAATATTTCATAATAAATTCTCTGAAACCGTTTTATGGCGCTTATCAAAGTAGCTTAAATCCAGCCAAAAATCAAGCTAAAATCAAGCAAATGCTTGACAAAATTTATTAATATGTGCTAGTCTAGCTGGAAGTGTTTAAATTGTGAAAAATGACGATGATGGAAAAAAACAAGAATTTAAAAAATTCAACAGGGGCTAAGCTTCTTTTTTATGGCGCTTTAAAGGAAGTTATTTCTGGTTTTCCCAGACGTTCCCAAGAAATAATTACAATGAGGTTCGGAATAAACGGAAAGAATCCTCAAACATTAGAAGCCATAGGAAGGCATTATCAAATCAGCCGGGAAAGAGTGCGCCAAATTATTAAGGAAACGATAAAGAAAATGAAGCTTGAAAAAAACCGCGTTTTTTTGGATTTAGCTTTTCAGAAAATTAAATTTACAGTTAAACAAAATAGTGGTATAATAAGCAGAAAAGAGCTATTAGCTAAATTAAGCGAAAACCCAAAAGAGCAGGGCGTGATTGAATTTTTACTGAATTGCGCGAGTGAGCTTGAATTTAAAAAGGAGAAAGGGAAATTGAAAGATTCTGTCGTTTTGGCCGATTTTAACTTTGATAGTTGGAGGAAAACCGTAAGGCAAGTAAAATTAATTCTGGAGGAAGAAAAAAAAGCGTTTAAAAGCGATCAATTATTCAGGGAAGCTTTAAGCCGAGGAATAAAGAGGGATAAAAAGGAATTTTTTCACTGTCTCTCTGTTTCCGAGGAAATTCAAAAAAACAATTTTGGAAAGTGGGGATTGGCCCAGTGGAGCGAAATTAATCCTAAGGGAATAAGAGAAAAAACTTTCTTGGTTATGAAAGAAATAAGGAAGCCCCTTCACTATAAAGAAGTGGCTAATCTTATTGAAAAATACGGACTTGGCAAAAAGAGAGTTCATCCCCAAACAGTCCATAATGAGCTTATTAAAGACGACCGATTTGTCTTAGTAGGCAGAGGAAAATACGCGCTGGCCGAGTGGGGGTATAAAAAAGGAACGGTTAAAGATGTTTTGGAAGAAATATTAAGCGGCAACGGCAAACCAATGGAGCAAGAGGATATAATTAATAAAGTCTTGTCTTTAAGAGAAGTAAAAGCCTCCACGGTGTTAGTCAACCTTAATAATTTTTTTGAAAGAGTGGGCGGGAATAAATATACCGTCAAAAAGTCTGTTTGAAAACTCGTTTTAAGCTAAGAAAAATTTTCTAAGCAAATCTTCCCTTTTAGCGAAAAAGGGAGAAAAACAAATTCTAGGAAAAGACAAAAGAAATGAATATTTTACTTGACAGTTTCGCGGACATTTGGGAATTTTTTGAAGCCATTTGGCAGGCGATCTCCGTTTTTTGGTTTATCGTTCTGCCGGTGGCTTTTTATTATTTATTCAAGCTTTTATGGATGGATTTCGCGCAGGAAAAGTTCGCGAAATCCATAAAATGGACGATGCTGGAAATAATTCCGCCCAGGGACATTGAAAAAAGTCCCAAGCCGATGGAATCCATTTATGCCGGTTTAACTGGCATAATGAGGGGGTTTAACGCCTTTGAAGAGTTTGTTGAAGGCATGTTTATTCTCAAGTTTAGTTTAGAGATTGTCAGCAATGAAGGGAGCGTCCATTTCTATATCAGAACCCCGAAAGATTTTAAAAATTTGGTTGAAGCGCATATTTACGCCCAATATCCCGAAGCGGAAATAATGGAAGTTCCCGATTATGTTGACGAAGTTCCCAAAGTCATTCCCAATAAAAACTGGGATTTATGGGGGTGTGATTTTGAATTAACCAAGCCGGATCCGTATCCGATTAAAAGTTATACTTGGTTTGAAGAAAGCATTACCGGGACTATGATAGATCCATTGGCTTCTTTAATTGAAACGATTGGAAAATTGGGGCCCGAACAGAAAATTTGGCTCCAATTCGTGATAACTCCGGAAAAAGATACTTGGTATAACACGGGGAGAAAATTGATTGAAGAGTTGACGGGAAGAGGCGGAAAGACCGCGGGTTTTTTTGAAAAGTTGCTGGGCGATTTGGGCGATATTTTTCAAGGGATATTCGGGGGAATGTTTGGTCCGGTAGAATTTGCCAAAAAAGAAGAGAACGGAGATAAAGAGGCTCCCTTGGAATTTCGCTTAACTCCCGGAGAAAAAGACGTGTTGAAAGCGCTGGAAAGCGGGATAGGTAAAAGCGTTTTTAAGACGAAAATGCGCTTTATTTATCTGGGAAAAAGAGAAAATTTTGACAAGTCATCCGTGAGTTCTTTTATGGGCGGTATCAGGCAATTTGCGGATATGAACTTAAACAGCTTTAAAATTTATGATCGGTCTAAAACTTACGCTCTCCATCTTTTCGCGGACGCCAGAATGCTTTACCGCCAGCGCAAAATTTTCAGAAGGTATAAGGACCGCGATCTTGGCGGAGCTACTTTCATTCTAAACACGGAAGAACTGGCTACGGTTTTCCATATGCCCGATATGTCGGTGATGGCTCCCGCTCTTCATAAAGTGGAAGCTAAAAAGGGTGGCGCGCCGGCTAATCTGCCTGTTGGATGATACCCGCAGATATTAGTAATCTGTTTAGGAATCTGACTCTCTCAACAATCTAAAACACGAATTTTTATTTGAATTTATTTGTTTTAACATTCGCGATAATTCGCATATTATGTCAGATATAACTTTTTTCGCTAAAACTAATTTTCGCAATCAAGAAACAACTTTTGGGATTAAAACCGACGATCGGCGGCGGCATATGTATATTGTCGGGAAGACTGGAATGGGAAAAACCAACCTGCTGGAGAATATGGCCATACAGGATATTGAAAACGGGCGGGGCGTATGCTATATTGACCCGCATGGCGATACGGCTGAAAAATTAATTAAAATCATTCCTTCCGAAAGAATCAACGACGTGATATATTTCAATCCGGCCGACCAAAATTTTCCAGTCGCTTTCAATGTGATGGAAAAAGTTGATCCAGAATACCGCCATTTAGTCGCTTCTGGTTTAGTGGGCGTGTTTAAAAAAATTTGGGCTGATTCATGGGGGCCGCGCTTGGAATATATTCTGCGGAACGCCATACTCGCCTTATTGGAATATCCCGGAAGCACGCTGTTGGGCGTAACCAGAATTTTGGTGGATAAAAGATACCGCCAGCGAGTGGTGGAGAAAATTACCGATCCAGTGGTGAAGTCTTTTTGGGTAGACGAGTTCACTAAGTGGAATGAGCGCGTTCTGCAGGAAGTGATATCTCCTATCCAAAACAAAGTCGGCCAATTTATTTCCAGTTCTTTAATCCGCAATATCGTAGGGCAAACAAAGTCTTCGTTTGATGTCCGAGACGTGATGGACAAACAAAAAATACTCGTGATGAACTTGTCCAAAGGACGGATCGGCGAAGACGCCAGCGCGCTTTTAGGCGCGATGATGATTACGAAAATACAGCTGGCGGCTATGGGAAGAGTGGATATTCCGGAAGAAACAAGAAAAGATTTCTATCTTTATGTTGATGAATTCCAAAATTTTGCCACTGAATCTTTTGCCAATATTTTATCCGAAGCGCGCAAATACCGGCTCAATCTCGTTTTAGCCAACCAGTATATCGCCCAGATTGAAGAAGACGGAGTGCGCGACTCAATTTTTGGCAACGCGGGAACTATTATTTCGTTTCGGGTAGGCGCTATGGACGCGGAATTTTTGGAAAAAGAATTCGCGCCTGTTTTTTCCGCCAATGATTTGGTTAATTTGCCCAAGTATAATATTTATCTGAAACTAATGATTGACGGCATTGCCGGCGACGCTTTTTCAGCCGTGACTCTTCCCCCGGTTGACATAGAGAAAACAAAAGGGAATGAGGAAAAGATAATAAAAGTTTCCAGGGAACGTTATGCCGTAAATAAAAAAGAAGTAGAAGAAAAAATCGCCCGCTGGAGCGGCGTAATCACGCCGAATGCTTTAATTAAACAAAAATCGGAAAAGCCAAGAAATAACCAAACCGCTCAAGGCCAAGAGGAAGAAAAACAATCTGATTCCCAAGTTCAGCGAATTCAGCAGAAGATTTTATACGACGCGGTTTGCGATACCTGCGGGGCAAAAATACAGGTGCCGTTTAAGCCGGACAGCCAGCGTCCCACTTTTTGCAAAGAATGCTTGAAGGATTACCAGCGGTTGATGGCTAAAAGCAAAGAAATGGGAGTTAAAAAACAATCTAAAAACGGTAAAGCGGATAATTCGGAAAGTAAAAATAAAAAAGAGTTTCATAAAGAGATTGAACGCGAAACTTATGTCTCTCAAGAGAAGCCGCTGGCTCTTTCCCAAATAAAGCATATCGCTCCTAAAAAATTCAAGCCTCTCCGCCGTAAAGCAAAAGTTGATTTGGAAGAAGTGAGAAAATTGATAAAACAAAATCGCGCGGATGAAAAAAATTAGACGGCGGCTTTATGCGCGAAGAGAAAATCAGAAACGATTTTAAAATGGATCGCTCTCCGCGGCCTGTTATTTTTTCGCGAAATAGGATAGAATAAAAAATATGGAAATAATATTAAGCCGGCATGCCGGATTTTGCGGAGGAGTAAATCGGGCTTACAATATGATTAAAGAGGCGGCGGCCGACTCTAAAGTTAAAAAGCCGATTTTTGTGCTGGGAGATTTAGTGCATAATAAAGATGTAGTTGAAAATATTGAAAAGCTGGGAGTCAAAAAAATGGAAATTCCTGAGAGAATAGAGGACATTTTTAATAATCCAGCTGGAAAAATCGGCGCTCTGGCTATTACCGCTCATGGAATGGGGCCAAAAATTTACGAATTGGCCAAGGAAAAAGGAATAGCTATTATTGACACTACCTGCCCCAAGGTAATAAAAGTCCAGAAACTGGCGAAAAAATTTTCCGAGTCCTCCTGCCAGCTGGTCGTAATTGGAGACTACGGGCATAAGGAAGTAATGGGAATTTGCGAATGGGCAGGCGGGAAAGCGGTTGTAGTGGAAAATGAAAACGATTTAAAGAATATTAAATTAAATCCTCTTAAAAAAATCGCCGTAATATCCCAGACTACCCAAAACGGGAAAAAAGTGAATAGGATTTTCAAGTTTATTAAAAAGAGATACGATAAAGTTAAAGCAGTTGATACCGTTTGCTTAGCCACTCAAATTAGGCAGAATGAAACAAGGAAATTGGCCGAAGGCAGCGACGCCATGATTATTATTGGTTCACCGGCTAGCGCTAATTCCACCAGACTGTGGGAAATATCCAAAAGGATAAATCCCCGTTCGCATTTTATTGAAAGGGCGGAAGACATCAAAAAAGAATGGTTTAAAAATTGCAAAAAGGTAGGAGTTACCGCTGGCGCGTCGTCTCCCGATTGGATAATAAAAGACGTGGTTGAACATCTAAGTGATTTATGATACGGCATCGGCACTCTGGAAAATAAATAAAATATATTTTATAAAATCTTTTTATGAAACGAATATTGGTTGTTAAAACCCAGGAGCTTATTGGAAAGAAAATTAAAATTGCCGGGTGGGTTAGCTCTCGCCGCGACCATGGAAAACTTATTTTTATTGATTTGCGGGACCGCAGCGGAGTTATTCAGGCGGTTGTTATTCCGGACAAAGACGAGGCCTATAAAACGGCTAAAAAAATCCGCGGAGAAGACGCGGTTGAAATGGAAGGAATAATAAAAGAGCGTCCTTCGGGCGCTTCCAACCAAGAACTTACCGTCGGCCAAGTGGAGATGGAAGTGGAGAAAATCAAGATACTTTCTAAAGTGGAAGGTAATTTGCCAGTTGATATTTCTGAAAAAGAAATGAAGCTCAATTTGGAAACTCTTTTAAATTATCGCTCGCTTACTCTCCGCAACGAGAAAATAAATTCAATTTTTAAAGTCTACGCGGAGATATTGAGATCCTATAATGAATTTATGAGGAGGGAGGGATTTTTGGAAATTAAAACCCCTAAAATTTTAAGCGCGGCGACGGAAGGGGGCGCTAATTTTTTCAAGATAAAATACTTTGACCGCGACGCTTATTTAGCTCAAAGTCCCCAATTTTACAAACAAGCCGGAGTGGGAATTTTTGAAAGGGTTTTTGAAATAGGAACCGTTTTCCGCGCCGAGCCGCATTTTACCACGCGGCATGTCAATGAATATGTCAGCCTGGACGCGGAGATGGGGTTTATTGAAAATTTTGAAGACGTAATGGAACAGCTGGAAAAAACGGTGGTTTTTATGCTTGATTCTGTAAGTAAAAATTGCCAAAAAGAACTAGAAAAATACGGCGCGCGAATTTCCGGAGCGCGAACTATCCCTAGAATAAAACTTACTGAAGCATTGGCGATACTGGAGCAAGAATTCGGCAAGAAAAACGAGAAAGTTGATATTGATCCGGAAGGGGAGAGAATGATTTGCGAATGGGCTAAGAAGAAATATAATTCTGATTTGATTTTCTTAACCCATTATCCTTCCAGTATCCGCCCTTTTTACACGATGCCTGCCGCTGATCCCCAATACACGGAGAGTTTTGACCTTTTATACAGGGGAGTGGAAATCGCGACGGGAGGGCAAAGGATTCATGATTTAAATAAACTTACGGAAAGCATTAAAAAACACAAACTTAATCCCGAAGATTTTAAAAGCTACCTTGACATTTTCCGTTACGGTATGCCTCCCCACGGAGGATGGGGGCTGGGAAGCGAGAGGATGCTTCAAAAAATATTGGGACTTAAGAGTATTAAAGAAGCTGTTTTGTTTCCCCGCGATGTAAAAAGGCTGGCGCCGTAGAGTAACTTACAACTTACAACTTATAACCCGCAACTTAAGAAGTTTTTCTTTATTTGGCAATTTAATAATATAACAATGTAACAATTTATAATGTCCATAAAACGCTATCTTATTCATGATGAAAGATTAAATTCCAGCAAAGTAAAGCTGGTAGCTTTTATTTCTTTTATGCTGGGTTTCAGCCAAGCGCTCTTGGCTTATGTGATGTCTTCTTATTTCAAGCAATCCGCCGGGACGGACAACGTGGGAATTTTTTATTTGCTGTCTTACGTCATAGTTTTAACTATCTTGCTGAATCTGCATAAGTTGGTTAAAGAATTTGGCAAAGTTTTTGTTTTTTATTTAGCTTTTATTTTAAAGCTGACTGCTATTACGGCGCTCATACTTTTGCCTTTTTCGGTTTGGGGAATTGTTTCCTTAATACTTTACATTATCGCCGGAGTTTTAGTTTGGGTGAGTTTGGACGCCATACTGGAATCTTCTTCGGAAGATAGGAGCTCCGGAAAAATAAGGGGCATTAATCTTACTATTATGAACGCGGGATTTATACTGGGACCTCTCATCTCTTCCAAGATCTTGGAAGAGATTGGATTTACGGGAATATTTTTTGTCTCTCTTATTATTCATTCCATTGTTTTCTCGGTCGGATTGATAAGTTTAAAGAGAACTAATTACAAATTCAGAAGTAAATTGGGCGTGAAAGATCTCATAAAAAAAGTAATCCAAAGAAAAAACGTAATGAGGATTTATTATATTTCTTTCACATTAGATTTTTTTTACGCGCTGATGCTTATTTTTACTCCGCTTTATCTTTTAGATCTAGGATATTCCTGGCATCAATTAGGCGTGGCTTTTACTATTATGCTTATCCCTTTTGTTTTAATCCAATATCCGATGGGAATTTTAGCTGATAAAAAAACAGGAGAGAAGGAATTTTTAATTCTGGCGATTTTTATAATGGGAATTTCCACTTTGATTTTTTACTGCGCCAGTTCGCCGGATATCGTGGTCTGGACGCTTATTTTATTGGCTACTAGAATAGGCGCGGCTCTAATAGAGATTTTGCGGGATTCTTATTTTTACAAAAGAATTGACGGGCATGACGTTGACATAATTGATTTTTTCAGGACTTCCCGTCCGGTAGCTTACATCGCAGCCGCTATCCTGTCCAGTTTAACTTTATTTTTCTTTCCAATGAAGGCGATATTCCTGCTGGTTTCAATAGTGGTTTTTTCGGCGCTTTATCCCGCTTTTCAATTAGCGGACAACGCGAGCGAAGAAGAAATGAATAATAAAAATTATGCCGTATAAAGTGAAGCTGGAACAATTTGAAGGGCCGCTAGATTTGTTGTTAGAGCTTATTGAAAAGGAAAAGCTAGATATCACAAGAGTTAGTCTGGCCAATGTCGCGGATGAATACCTAAGATACATCAATGAAAGAGAAAACATTACTTTGGCTGGCTTGGCTGACTTTCTTTCCGTTGCTTCCAAATTGATTTTAATAAAATCCAAAGCCCTGCTTCCACTGCTGCGATTCAGCGATGAAGAAGAAAAGGAAATAAAAGATTTGGAACGGCAGTTAGCGGAGTATAAAGAATTTAAAGATCTTTCTCTAAGGATTAAAAAGTTGGCTGATTCTCCCAGAGTAATTTTTTCCCGCGAAAGTTTTTGGGGAATAAGCGGATTTTTCCATCCGCCGAAAAATATCAATGCTTTTGATGTTAAAAAAGCCTTTATGAGAGTGCTGGATGAAATTCCCGTTGAAAAGAAATTGGAAAGAGAGATAGTTAAAGAAGTCATTACGTTAGAAGAAAAAATGAAACATTTTCAAAACAGCTTAAAAAAGAAAATAGAACTTTCTTTTTCAGAAATCGCGCATAGCAGTCGCGATAAAATAGAAATAATTATATCTTTTCTGGCTGTGCTTGAGATGGTTAAACAAAAAATAATCCAAGTGGAGCAGGGGGAATTATTTAGAGACATAAAGATAAGAAGCAATCAGGAATGACACGTAATTTTTTAAAACGCGACTATGGACCAGCAAAAATTAAAATCAGTGGTTGAGAGCTTGCTGTTTACTAGCGGAGAACCGATAAAAATTTCCAAGCTGGCAAAGATTACCCAAACTTCGGCGCCAAGCGTGGAAAATGCCGTAATGGAATTATCGGGAGAGTATCTAGGCAAAAAAAGGGGAATAATAATCGTTAAAAAAGACAATCGGGTTCAGCTGGCGACTAATCCGGATAACGCTTTTTTTGTGAATAGGTTGGTGGATAATGAATTAAAAGGAGATTTAAGCCAAGCTTCATTAGAAGTTCTTTCCGTAGTAGCGTATAGGGGCCCGATAACTCGTTCAGGCGTTGAAGCCGTTCGCGGAGTTAATTCCAGCTTTACCTTGCGTAATTTATTAATGAGAGGATTAATAGAGAAAACGGAAAATTCTAAGGACAAGAGAAAGTATCTTTACAGGATTTCTTTTGATTTTTTAAAGGAATTGGGGTTAAGTAATGTAAAAGAACTGCCGGATTACGAAAAAATTTCCAAGGATGAAAGAATAGATTTAATTCCCCGCGAATCTGCAAATTAGCTGCAAATATACAAATTTTTCCAATAGAACTCATTCAAAGTAACCGCCTTATGTCATTCTGAACGAAGTGAAGAATCCCGTTGCAGAAGCCGCTAGCGCTATTCATTCTAAATCCTTCGCTTCGCTCAGGATGACAATAAAGCTAAGTTTGTTTTTTCGGCTTGCTTATGCTGTTATCTTGAAAAACCTTAAATAATCTTATAATAATGATTTGTAAATTCGTGGGAAATATAGTTAATCAATGAAATATTTTTTAAGCGTTATTATTGGCATACTTATTTTAACAGGCTTTTTTTGGTTTTTCCGGGAAGGCAATTGTTTTTCCGCGTTTTTTAGTCAAGAAAATCAAGGCGATTCCATTTCTTTCATATCCGAAAAAGAAGTAAAGGGGGTAAAAAGCCAGAAAGAAAAAAGCCTTTCTTTGGAAAGCGTCGCTTTCCCCATTGCGTGGGTCCAGCCCGTAAAGAAGAGCGGAAGCGGGGATTTAGCTGTTCCGAACGCCCATGCCTCATTAATTTTAGACGTGGATTCGGGAACTATTCTCCATTCTTACAAGGGCAAGGAACGGCGCCAAATCGCGTCGCTCACCAAACTGTTAACGGCCGTAATTGCGGTGGAAAAGGTTTCTAATCTTAATGAAGAAGCGACCATAAGCGAAGAAGCCGTTTACGCGGAAGGAACAAAGGTAGGATGCCCGCGATCGGGATATTGCGTTAGCGAGAGGTTAAAAATAGGAGAAAAACTGTCCGTTAAATCTTTGCTTAAAGCTATGCTAATGAACAGCGCTAATGACGCGGCTATCGCGCTGGCGGAGCATATAAGCGGATCGCAGGAAAAATTCGCGGAATTGATGAATGAAAAAGTAAGAAGAATGGGACTTAAAGACTCTCATTTTTGCACGCCTTCCGGATTGGAAATTGACGGGCGGGAGAATGAATGTTACTCTAGCGCTTACGATATCGCCCGCGTTGCCGCCTACTCAATGAAATATGATATTATTTGGGAGATTTTGCGTTTACCCGAAACGGAAATTATTTCAACGGACGGAAAATATACTCATCAAATTATGAACACCGACCGTTTGCTGGAACAATTGCCGAATTGTCTGGGCGGCAAGACTGGATTTACTCCTTTGGCGGGGCGGTCATTGCTTACGGCTGCGTCTGATTTATCCGGAAAGCATAAGATCGTAATCGTGGTTTTAGACGATCCTTATCGTTGGCAGGATGTTCAAATGATGGCGAGTTGGGCGTTCAGCTCTTATGAGTGGTTGTAGTCGTGTATCGTGTATCGCGTAGTTGCGTTTCATGATACGCGTTCCACGCTTCAAGATTTATGCATATCGCGCAAATACAAACTATTCCTGAAATAGTTAATGTGCTTAAAGTTTTAACGACGGGAGCGCTGGCTTTTTTGCTGGCTTTTTTAATTACTCCTTTTTGGACGCATATTTTATATAAATACAAATTCGGAATTAAAATAAAGAGCCGATCGGTTGACGGCCAAAAATTAACTTATATAAATAAACTCCACGCTAAAAAATCCGGAACGCCAACGATGGGCGGAGCAATAATATGGTTCTCCATTTTAATTTTAGTTTTTGCGTCGCATTATGTTTTTCCCATTATCGCCAAATGGTTTAATACCGATTTTATCGCCCGGCTGGATTTTTTAAGCCGTTCCCAAGTGTGGCTGCCGCTTTTTGTTTTAACCGCTTCAGGAATTTTAGGGCTTTTTGACGATGTTATGAGCGTTCGCGGCTGGGGAAAAAATAAAGGCGGGGGAATGAGGTTTGCTATGAGGTTTTGGTGGCTGTTGGCTATCGCGGCTTTGGGAAGCTGGTGGTTTTTTTACAAACTGGGATGGGACTGTCTGCATATTCCGGCCGTGGGGGATTTTTCCATCGGGCTCTGGTACATCCCTCTCTTTATTTTTGTTATTCTTTTTACGGCGATTTCTTCCAATGAGACGGACGGACTGGACGGCCTAAACGGAGGGATGTTGTTTATGGCGTTTTCTTCTTTTACGATTATCGCTTTTCTGCAAAATAAAGTTGATCTGGCTTCTTTTTGCGCCGCTGTTTCCGGAGCGCTTTTGGCGTTTCTTTGGTTTAATATCTATCCCGCCCGATTTTTTATGGGAGATACCGGAGCGATGTCTTTAGGCGCCACTTTGGGGATAATCGCTATGCTTACTAATTCCGCTTTAGTTTTATTCATTATCGTTTTCGTTTATGTTATGGAGTCTTCCAGCGTAGCCATTCAGCTTTTCAGCAAAAGATTTTTCAAGAAAAAAGTATTCTTGGCCGCTCCGCTTCACCACCATTTTGAGGCGATCGGATGGCCGGAGCCTAAAATCACTATGCGCGCTTGGATTTTTACCATCATTACCTCCATCATAGGAGTGATAATTGGAATTTTAGGGATGGGGTAGAAAATTATGAGAATTGGAATAAACGCGTCTTTTATTAGGAAACCGAATACGGGAATAGGGCAAATCAGCCTTAATTTTTTACAAAAATTAAGGAATTTCGAATTTCGAATTTCGAATTTTGAATCAAATTCTAATTCTCAAATTTCAAAACTAGAATTTTTTATTTATCTTGAAGAAGATGTTGAGTTGGATTTGCCGAGCAATTTTAAGAAACGAATTTTTTTACCGTTATGGAAAAGAGATGATCTTATCCGCAAGATTTGGTGGGAAAAATTTTTGCTTCCTAAAAAAGTTAAAGAAGATAAATGCGATGTTTTTTTGAGTTTGTATCAGTGTCCGAGTATATTTTCACCCCCCCTTAATCCCCCCCTCAAAGAGGGGGGGAGGGATAATATAAAGCATCTTATGATTGTCCATGATATTATTCCTAAATTGTTCCCGGAGTATCTTAACAATTCAAGAAAAAAGCTGTATTGGAAATTAACGGAAAAAGCGATTAAAAAAGCGGATAAAATTATCGCTGTTTCTAAACGGACCAAAAAAGATTTGACGCGGCATTTGGATATTCCGGAAGAAAAGATCAAAGTAAATTATGTTGATGTTGATCCGATTTACAAAAAAGAAATTAGCGAAGATGAAAGCAAACGAGTTTTGAAAAAATATAATTTGGAAAAAGGATATATCTATTTCGGCGGGGGACTGGAAAAAAGAAAAAATGCGGCAAGGTTGTTGAAAGCGTATAAGCTGTTATTGAAGAATTTCAAATTTCGAATCCCCGATGTTTCTCAAAGACAAGTTTTGAATTTTAAATCAAGTTCTAATAACCAAATTTTTAATGACGAGATAAAAACTAAAGAGGTATTAAAAAATTCAGAATTAAACATTAAAAATTCAATCAAAATTCAAAACTCCCTGGCTACGCCAGATCTGGCAAAGCCAGACAATTTCAAAATTCCCAAATTAGTTATTTCCGGAAAACTAATGCCAAAACTGGCGCCGTTGGTTACGGACGCGGAAGAATTGGTTAAAGATTTAGGATTGCGGGATAAAGTTAAATTACTGGGTTTTGTTCCGCAGAAAGATTTGCCGGCGCTTTACAAAAACGCCGGCGCATTCGTTTATCCGTCATTGTATGAAGGATTCGGCTTGCCGGTTTTGGAAGCCATGAATTGCGGAACGGCGGTGATTTGTTCTAACGCTTCGTCATTGCCGGAAGTGGGCGGGGAAGCGGTGGAATATTTCAATCCAAAAGATGAGAAAGAGTTGGCTGAAAAAATGAAAAAAGTCTTGAATGATAATAATTTGCGAAACGAACTTTCCGCGAAAGGCAAAAAGCAAGCCAAAAAGTTTTCATGGAGCAAATTTACGAAGAAGATTATGCCACTCGTTACAATATAACATTATATTGTAGTAGAGAAAAATGATAGTTTATTATAGTAAGAGACTAGGTTAAATTGTAGCTTGCGAATAAGTTATAATTCACTGCTTACTACTACTACTACTACTACAATATAATGTTATATTGTAGTAGAGAGAAGGAAAGCAGCCTATCGCAGCAGGAGACTTAATTAAGTTATAGCTCAAGTTATAGCTTATGGTCAGTTCGCTACTACAATATAATGTTATATTGTAGTACGGTTTGATCTGTGATAGTATGTGAATAAAGGTCGGATAATAAAGGATAGTTTATTATAGTAAGAGACTAGGTTAGGTTGTAGCTTGCGAATAAGTTATAATTCACTGCTTACTACTACAATATAATGTTATATTGTAGTACGGTCTAGTTCGTGATAGTATATAAATTAAAGGTCGGATAATAAAAGAAATAAGATAAGAATTTCTATGGCAAAAGTACAAACTCAAAAAGTTGATAAAAACACGCGCTATCGCATGATTGGAGATTTTTATGATATCGTAACGCATTTGAAATCAAAAAATGAGGTAGTCGGTTTTTTTATGGGACTTCTCACATCCAGTGAAGCGTTGATGCTTGCTCGGCGAATCCAAATTGCGCAAATGATTTTAAGTAAAAAGAGTTATGAGAGTATTCGCGAAGAATTAGGCGTTGGACACTCAACAATTACGAATATTGCTAGGTGGCTCTACGGAAAAAATGAGCATTTTCATGAACAGATTCAGAACCATATGAAAAGAAAGTCGCGGAGAAATAAAAAAGAAAGCGAAGAGGGCAGGTATTACGATAGCATACTTGACAGATATCCGGGGCATCGGATTTTAAAAGACATACTTGGCTTATAGAAAGTGAAGTTTGTAAGAAGCAAAAAATAAGCTGAATCAAGCAACAGTTCTTTATTACAATATAACATTATATTGTAATAAAGAAAAAACAGTTTATTATAGTAGGAAGCTTAATCAAATCAAATCAAGTTAAATTAAGTTAGGTTAAATCAAATCAAGTTATGGCAGGTTATGGATATTTACTACAATATAATGTTATATTGTAGTAAAGTGAAAAACAGCCAAATACAGCGTAGCAAGAGGTTTAATCAAGTTATGGCTCGCCACTACAATATAACATTATATTGTAGTAGAGGAGATAAGACTTAAGAGAAAAAAATAATACTGAAGAAACTTGAAAATTGGAAATAAAAAATGGCTCTTTCTTCATTAGAAGATAGAGCCATTTGAGTTAAAAGTAATACATTCAAACATGAAAGCCCCTTTTGATATACTAGAGCGTTAACTTTTAAACAACGAAAGGCAAAAAGCAAGCCGAAAAGTTTTCGTGGGATAGGTTTATTGAAGAAGTAATACAAACAGGAAATAAATTGCCGCACTCGCCCGCCCGAGGCGCCGCGCCTGCTGGCGGGCAGGAATCCACAATAACATAAAGCGCGTATAAAAAAACCGGCGGAGGCGCTAAATGTTTTGCATTCAGCGTGCGCCGGTTGGTGATCAAGTTAAAAATTATTATTTTCTCCAATCACTCGATACTTCTGTGATTGGGAAATAACATGTCCAAAATATCCAGAACTCCCTCTTTTATTTTTTGAGGGGCTTGTGAATATTCTAAAAAATTTCTTAGCCCGATTACAATTTCTGTCAGTTCTTCAAGTTCTTTAAAAACTTGAAGCTTATTGTTAATGACAACATTAGTGGTAGCTGTAACAAGAATCTTATCAATAGCTACCATAGCCTCCTCTACTTCTTTTTCGGAGAGAGGAGGATGGGTGACGATTTTTTTGATGATTTGCATGTCACTTAGCTCTTTTGATAGTTCCATTTCCTTCCCCCTTTTTGAATTTTTTGCGCTCTGATGTTAGAATAGCAACACCAGAGTGATTTATTTATTTATCAAATTGTCAAATAACCTTGATTAACTGTTTATGCTACCATTTTTGCGGAAAATTATCAAGGGGTTGAAGCCGCTTATTAGCAGAACTCTCGCCCCCATCCAAAACGGCGGGCAGGCAGCCCTCTCCCAAAGGAAGAAGGGGATCGGAAAGTGGCTTATTCTAGCCAATATCTTGCTGGTTTTCTTTTTAATCCTGCTTTCCAATACTGAAGTTTTGCCGTTTAAAAATTGGGGAGATTTTGGTTTTTTCGCGGCGGTAACTTTTATTTTCGCGCTTTATCGGCCAGGCTGGGCGTTTTTGTTTTTTATTGGAACGATAATGCTGGAAAATATAAACTTGGCGCCGAAAAGTTTGGGAATAAATGTCCGCCCTTACCAGTTTATCGGCGCGTTAACAATCATCGCGGTTTTAATCCGTTTGGTTTCAAGGCGATTGAATTTTAGTCCGCCGAAAATGAACTGGTCGGATAAAGCCATTATTGTTTTTGCCGCAGCGGGATTCGTAAGTGTTTTGGGAGCGGTAGATAAGAGCTTGAGTTTGAAATATTCCGTAATTATTCTTTCTTTCGCGGCGCTTTATTTTTTAGTCAGATTATTTATTCAAAATATAGATGACATAAAAAAGATCCTGCCGTTCTTTCTAAGTTCGTCCGCCGTTGTAATACTCTATGGAATTTGGCAGAATGCGAGGTTCATGAGCGGCTTGGAAAGTTTTGAAACAATGCCCGGACGGCCTAACGCGACTTTCGCGGAAGCGGACTGGCTGGGAATATTTTTGGTATTAATATTGGCCGTAGTTTATTCTTTAATTTTTTATTTTTATAAAACAGGAGACAATGCTAAGGCTAGAATTTTGAATTTTGAATTTCGAATTTCGAATAAAAACTCAATTAAGAAATTATTTAATTTAAAATTGAATCAAAATTCAAAATTCAAAATTCAAAATTCATTCTTATACTTACTACTTACTACATGCTACATACTACTTATTTTAACCGTGAGCCGATCCGCTTGGCTGGGAGCGATTGGGGTAAGTATTATGTATTGTGTATTATGTATTATATATTTTTTGAAAAGTAAAAATGTCAAATTACTCTGGATTCCCTGCCTTGCCGGCAGGCAGGCCGCCTGCGCGGGAATGACATTCGCAGTCGCGTTTGGAATTGTCGCGATTTTCAATTTAACCAACTTTGAACTGGGAAATCGTTTGCAGAGCGCCGGATCAGGGCTGCAGAAAATTACCGTTTCTTGCGCGGACAAACAACAGGCGAAAGAATTGCAACAGCTTCAACAAATAGAACATTTAGAACAACTGGAACATTTTTCTTGTCGTCATATAAATTTAGAAGATATTGAAAAAGAAAAAGCGGTGGGAAATGCGGTAGTGGAAATCTATCGCGATGATCCCAATGTTAACGCTCGCTCGGAAATTTACCGGAAATCCTGGGAAGAAATTAAAAAGCGCCCTGTTATGGGGATTGGCTGGGGGAATATTTCAGAAATTTTAGGGACGGACGAGAGAGGCGCGGGATTAAATTCCAGCAATATATTCCTTGAAGTTTGGCTGGGAAGTGGAATTTTAGGATTAATAGCATTTGTATTTGTGTGGGGAAGTATTATTTGTAGAAATTTCGAATTTCGAATTTCGAATTTTGAATCAAATTCTAATGACCGAATTTCTAATGAAAAAAAAGAAATTAATAACTCAAAATTAAGTAATTCAAAATTCAATCAAAATTCAAAATTCCTGCCTCGCCGGCAGGCAGGCAAAATTCAAAATCTGAATTCAGTAAACGCTTGGAATCTTTTTCTAATTCTTAGTTTTTTCGCTATTCTCATTCCCAATTTATTCAACGCCGGAATTATGCTGGGATTTTTGTGGGCGTGGTTGGGAATTGCGCGAATGAAACAATTTAACAATTTAAAAGTTGGCATTGATATACGCAATATCGGCAAAAAAAGAACCGGTGATGAAACGGTGTTTTTTGAGTTAGTGAAAAACTTGGAACGCGTAACGCGTAACGTAAAACGCGAAAGGAGATACAATTACAAATTTTTACTTTTTACTGATATAACAGATGGAGAAGTTTTGAAAGATATAAAGAAGGGCTTGGGAATTGAAAACAGGAAGGATTTTGAGATTGTTTCCTTGAAATCTAAAAATAAGTTTATCTGGAATTTATGGACATTGCCAAAGTACTTGCGGAAGCATCCGGTGGATGTTTACCATACGCAATACATTACGCCGTTTTTTGTGCCGCGAAAAATAAAAATTATTACCCACATTCACGATGTTTCTTTTAAGGTTTATAAGCGGTTTATTAAATGGAGCGACTTGTTGTTTTTAAGCGTTTTAATTCCAATGAGCATTCGGCGCGCGGATAAAATAATCGCCGTGTCAAAATTCACTAAAAATGAAATAATAAAATATTATTCCAAATCTCTCTTTATAATACTCCTTTGTAAAAAAAAGGAATTAAGAGAAAAGGTGGAGGTAGTTTATAATGCAGTGTCCTCTCCCTTTAGAAAAGGGAGAGTTAGAGAGGGATTTGAAAAGCGTGAGGGAAAAGAAAGCATTCAAATTAATGATAGCTTTCAAATCCCCCTTAATCCCCCTTTTCCAAAGGGGGAGAATGTAAGGAAAAAATACAATCTCCCGGAAAAATATATTTTATATCTCGGCACTTTGCAACCGAGAAAAAATATCCCGACGCTGATTGAGGCGTATGCGAAAATAAAGAATAAAATTCCCGGGATAAAGTTGGTGGTGGCGGGAAATAGGGATGCGCATAATATGGATAAAAAGCTACAAGCTACAAGCTACAAGCTACAAGCTGATATTATTTTTCCCGGTTTTATTGACGAGGAGGATAAAATGGACATTATCGCTGGCGCGCGGCTGTTTGTTTTTCCTTCGCTTTATGAGGGTTTCGGAATTCCGATTTTGGAAGCCATGAGCCAGAATGTTCCCGTGGCGGCATCGGATATTCCCAGTCTGGAAGAAGTCGGCGGAAACGCTTACGCAAAATTCAATCCCCACGACCTTGATGAAATAGCGGAAAAGTTATATACTGTTTGCATAGATGAAAACTTAAGGAAAAAATTGATAAATCTGGGGCGATCCAGAGTTAAATTTTTTTCTTGGGAAAAATCGGCAAAAAGGATGTTAGAAATTTATGAATCACTGATAAAAATAAATTAGCAAAACAAAATTTCTCCCTTTTGTTTTTAGAGGAAAAATGTAGTGTTTTCTCCGCTACGCTACGAAAACGATTTATTTATAAACCTAAATACGTTTAAATAATCTATGAAAAAAATACTTATTATTGGAGCAGGAAGCCAATCAAGCATAAACCCAGAAATCAAAGGAATAGGAACATGTTTAGTTGAATTACTATCCAAACGTAATGTAGAAATATTATTTACCTATTTTAAGTCTAAAGAAGGTGCTGAAAATCTAAAAAAAATAAAATCAAATGCGAAAATAGATGCTATAAAGTTTAATTGTTTAGAGTACGAAAGAGACTGGAAAAATTTAGAGTTAAATATTAAAAAAACAGAAATACCAAATATTTTTATCTATAATGCTGGAATAAGATTTTATAAAAAAATCTTAACAAAAGAAGAAAAGCAATCAACATTAGATGTTAACTATTCATGCCCTTTATTTCTTATAAATAAAATTGGAAATTTAATGGCTGAGAAGTATAAAAAAGGTACAATCATTATTACTAGTTCCATTCTTGCAGGCAAGCACCACGAATTTCTTGAAGAATACTGCTACACAAAAGGATTGCTAGACAAGTATATTCAAAAAAATAAAGCTAATTGGCAAAATAAAGGAATAGAGATTCACACAATTTATCCAAATGTTACAATAACACCAATGACTGAACAAAGATTTGATTATTATAGAAATTTAGTAAAAGAAAAGAAATTAAAAAAACTGTATACTGCAAAAGAAGTTGCTAAATCCATCATAAAATATATTTAATAATTTCGGGAAATATGAAAAATTTTGAACAAACTCCAAATTATAAAGAAAGAAAAAATGAAGCATTTAAGGATGTCGAAATGAAAGTAGAATTAACAAATCGTTGTTTGAATGGTAGATGTAAATTTTGTTCGCCACTTTTTAGACCGGCAGTGAAAGAAGCGAAGAGCGAAACATTTTTAGATTTATTCAAAAAGCATGTTAAAAAATATTTAGAACAAGGTGGCAGAAAAATAATTTTAACCGGTGGAGGCGAGCCTTTAGATGCACCAGAAAAATTATTTGGAGCTTTAGAAGTCATAAATGCACAAAAGGATAAAGTGGGTATAGATTTAGACTTATTGACAATTTATTCAAATGGGGTAAAGCTTTTATCTCCTATTTCCGAAGATGAATCAAAAACTTTTTTAGATAAGCTAACAGAATTAGGGGTTAAAGATGTTAATCTTTCTATTTCGGGCTTAACACAGGAAGAAATAACTAGAATTAGTGGTGAAAAAATGGGAAGTGTGGATTTCGATACCTTGATTCCAGCTATTCGAAAAAAAGGCATAAGAGTTATGACCAGAACAACTCTTGCTAAAGGTTATATTGATTCAATAGATAAAGTAGCGCGATTCACTGACAAAATGTCCGGGTTGGGAGTCGGAATAATTTATTTTTCAGATTTATTTGAAGTGCCCATAAGAAATAACCAAACTACCCCCGGGAGTAAAAAAGTTTTGGATTGGACAGACAAACATAGAATTAATTTTTTGAAACTGGTTGAAGATATAAAACATCATCCAGATTTTACATTTATTTCGCAATCAAGTCGTCATAATAGACAAGGGCAAACTTTTGAATTTCAATACAAAGACGGAACAAAAGTATTATTTGGAAATTTAGTAATTGGCAATGAGCCGGACGATGCAGCTACTTATTGTTATGTAAAACCTGATGGTTCTATGGATGCACATAATAATGTTCGTGAAGGAGGAACAAACAGGAACTACACATCTACTAATGAATTAAAAAAATATCGCCCAGAACGAGACGATTTGTAATAAGAAGTTTTGAATTATGGGCATTTTACCCTTCTTAATCTCCTCGCCTTCCGTTATCGCGCCGTTCGGCTCGCCTAACACAGTATATACGGTTCACTCGTTACACTTCGCTCTTCCATATTTTGCTCCACTGCGTTCCGCAAAAAACGTCGTATATACTGAAACATTATAATTAAAACATCAAAAAAACAAATGGAATTTTTTGGAAAAAGAAATAAAGAGAACGCTCTAGAGGCTGATTTCTCGTATAATTATAATCCGAAAGACGGAAGTAAAAAGCTTGGCAAAATTCAAGGATGGAAAAAAACGCTTTTGTTTTTAATTTCATTTTTGATTTTAGCGGGCGGAATTTCCGCGTGGAAAACGGGGCATATTTTAAACAAGGTTTCCACGCGGGGAAATATTTTCAGCAATCTGGCTCATATTATACCGGGGGTGGAGAGTAAAATTAAAGGAGAAGATGAAGGTAGGATAAATATTTTGCTTTTGGGAATGCGCGGAGAAAACGTTCCGGGCGGCGGGCTTTTGGCGGATACCATAATGGTTGCCAGCGTTAAACCGGCGGAAAATAAAGTTGCTCTTGTTTCCATTCCGCGCGATTTGTATGTGACTGTTCCGGGAACCAATTCCCGGCAAAAAATAAACGCCGTTTACTATTACGGCGAGCAAAAGAAAAAAGGGCGGGGATTGGAAGATATGAAAACGATTGTAAGCGAGATCGCGGGGATGCCAATCCATTATTCCGCCAGCATAAATTTCAAAGGATTTACTGAATTGATAGACCATTTAGGCGGAGTTGAATTGCATTTGGATAAACCTTTCATAGAGCCTTTGCAGTTCCATGAAGAGCATGTCTGCGATGAAAATGTTTATACCGTTCCTTCGGGAAATTTTGAAGAGAAGAAAAATAAAAAGGGAAAGGTGGTAGCTAAATATCCTTTATGCTATAACAAGGATTTGGAATGCGGAGGAATTTTTGAGCTCCCGGCGGGCGATATTACTTTGGACGGGGAAAAAGCCCTTTGCTATGTCCGTTCCCGGGTAACTTCCAGCGATTTTGACCGAGCCAGAAGGCAACAGGAAGTTCTGCGGAAAATAAAAGAAAAATCTTTAAGCTTGGGAGTGCTGGCCAACTTCGGAAAAATAAACGCCATGTTGAATAGTTTGGGTGATAATGTCAGAACCGATATGCAGCTTTGGGAAATGAAAAGAATGTTTGAAATATATCAGGCAATGGGCGAAGTAAAAATTTATCAAAAAGTTCTGGAGAATTCCGAGGAAGGATTGCTTTATTCCCCGGAAATAACTTCGCCGGAACAAGGATATATTCTGCTTCCAAGGGGGGATAATTATGATAGGATTAAGGAGATGTTTGAGAATATATTTGATGAGTAAAATACAAGAATTCTTAGTTGTTGTTTATTGTTTTATCTTCTTGTTTTTATGTCATTCCGGAAAATTTCGGAGAGAAACGGAGAAATTTATCCGGAATCTATACTTTCTTCTTTCTCACGCTTAAGATTTTAATAATTCTAGATTCCGGATATTTTTTCTTCCACTTTCCGCCAAAGGCGGACGTTCCAGAAAAAATTCCGGAATGACATACAATAAAGTGGAACTTTCAATTATTATCAACAGCTATAAAAATCCCGAACTTTTGAAGCTTTGCATTGATTCAATAAGAGATAACGCGGGCGGCATTGAGTATGAGATTATAGTAGCTGACAGCGCTACGGAGGAGGACACGGAAATGATGATGCGGGAGGATTATCCCAATGTTAAATTTTTCCCCTTTAAAAAAAACGTGGGCTTTCAGGTTTTGCTCAAAAAAGGAATTAAAGAAAGCCAAGGGGAATATCTGTTGCTTCTTAATGGGGATATTTTAGTGACTAAAGGAGCGATTGAGAAATTATTCAGTTTCATTAAAAACAATCCCGCCGTTGGGATAGCCGGTCCTAAACTTTTAGATTTTAACGGAAAGTTGCAATATTCCTGTTTCCGTTTTTATAGGCCTATCACTATTATTTACCGCCGCACTTTTTTAAAAAAATTCAAATTTGCCCAAAAGCATCTGGACTGGTTTTTAATGAAAGATTACAACCATAAAGAACCCAAAGAAGTTGATTGGCTAATGGGATCGGTCTTGATGACGTCCAAAAAGGCGGTTAAAAAAGTCGGTCCAATGGATTCCCGCTTTTTTATGTATATGGAGGATGTGGATTGGTGCCGCCGATTTTGGAAAAAAGGGCTTAAAGTCATTTACTATCCCTACGCGGAAATGTACCATTATCACGGGAAGGGAAGCGCCAAGGGAGGCTTTTTCCGTTCACTCTTGTCTAATCGGCTTACTTGGATTCACATAATAAGCGCCGTAAAATATTTCAGAAAGTATTGGGGGAAGCCTGTTCCGAGACATAATTAATCCTAGATTCCCGCCTGCGCGGGAATGACATAAAGAAAAGCACGGGAATGACATAAAGAAAAGCACGGGAATGACATAGGAAGGGCTAGGCGGTAAAATTATAAACAATATTATGGAATCGGCTGTTTTAGAAAATAAAAAAGGAAGAAGGATTTGGAAAGGCTGCGCCTGGTTGTTTTTCGCGGTATTTTTCGCATCTTTGGGATTTTGGATCGGGGTTGAAAAAGAAAGAAAGAATCAGCCGGTGGTTTTTGAAGCGGTTGACCAAAAAAAAGAAGAAGCCGAAGGCGTTGACTTTTCATTGTTTTGGAAAGTTTGGGATACTTTAAAAGAAAAATATGTTGATTCAAACCAACTGGATTCCAAAAAACTTTTCTACGGCTCTATTAAAGGAATGATGCAGGCGACTGGCGATCCCTACACCGCTTTTTTAGATCCCGAAGAGAATAAGGAATTTAACGAAGACATTACCGGAAGATTTGAAGGAATCGGCGCGGAGCTGGGAATTAAAAATAAAATTTTAACGGTAATCGCTCCTTTGG
>Ga0190315_1000361_pt1 | contig 24698 bp, 24 predicted proteins | sample 48701101_MG_FD_161673 | JGI IMG/M metagenome (GOLD analysis project Ga0190315, IMG submission 161673) | Hydrothermal vent sediment bacterial communities from Southern Trench, Guaymas Basin, Mexico - 4870-11-0-1_MG | ecosystem: Environmental > Aquatic > Marine > Hydrothermal vents > Sediment ...
GCACTCCAAAAGAGGAGGAATGTCGAAGATGGCCGCATTGAGCCTCCGGTGGTTCCAAACCAGTACCCAGTGTACGCTCTCTCCCGGGGGAGCCACTATCCTATCTTTCCTCACCTCCACATAGTCGTAAAAATCTCTGCCCCTCAGAACCTTCAAGGCATGTACCGGTATGGCGAAAAAGAAGACCAAGAGGATGACCAGCACAGTCACCCATCTTCTATTCATCACTAATACCTCCAGGCGTTTTTGAATGAGGATATACCCTGAGGCTCCTGTGGGCAAGAATGGGGAAAGCCCCTTCAGTTGACATCGCTTGGAAGCGGTTATATTTAACTCCCATCAAAAACAGGAGCAAAGAGATGGGAGACTACCGCTTCAACACCATAGATGAGGCCATTGAAGACATCAGAGCCGGAAAGATGGTCATAATGGTGGACGACGAGGATCGGGAAAACGAAGGGGACCTGGTCCTAGCAGCAGAAAAAGTGACCCCTGAAGCCATAAACTTCATGGCCAAATATGGACGGGGCCTTATCTGCCTCGCCCTCACCCCAGAAAGGGTGGAACAACTCCAGCTGCCCCTCATGGCACCCATGGACAATGGAACCCCCTACGGTACGGCCTTCACCGTCTCTGTAGACGCCCGTTACGGCGTGACCACGGGCATATCCGCCGCCGATCGGGCACACACTATAAGAGTATCCATAGACCCCGAGAGCAAACCAGAAGACCTGGTGAGACCCGGCCACGTCTTCCCCCTCAGGGCAAGGAGAGGAGGTGTTCTGAGAAGGGCAGGTCATACCGAAGGCTCAGTGGATCTGACAAGACTGGCAGGCCTATACCCCGCAGGGGTAATCTGCGAAATCATGAACGACGACGGCACCATGGCTCGGGTACCTCAGCTCATGGAATTCGCCAGGAGACACGGACTAAAAATTATCACTATAGCTGACCTTATTCACTACAGACTCCAGAAAGAGTTCTTGGTCTACAGGGTATCCGAAGCTGACCTACCCACAGACTTCGGAGACTTTAAGATCATCGCGTATGACAACCACATAGACAACTTCACTCACGTGGCCCTGGTCATGGGCGATGTGAGCACAGGCGATCCTGTTCTGGTAAGAATGCATTCCCAGTGCCTCACCGGTGACGTCTTCCATTCCAAGAGATGTGACTGCGGTGCTCAACTCCACAAGGCCATGGAAATGATCGCTCAGGAAGGCCGAGGTGTCGTAGTTTACCTCTCCCAGGAAGGCAGAGGCATAGGCCTGGGGAATAAAATCAAGGCCTACCACCTCCAGGATGAGGGCCTGGACACGGTGGAAGCCAACGAAAGGTTGGGCTTTCCTCCAGATCTCAGGGACTACGGTCTAGGAGCCCAGATTCTGGTAGATCTGGGCATAAAAAAGATTCGTCTTTTAACCAACAACCCTAGAAAGATTGTGGGGCTCAAAGGATACGGACTGGAAGTGGTGGAGAGGGTTCCCATAGAGATTCCACCCTGCGAGTTCAACCGGGACTACCTAGCCACCAAAAAACAGAAAATGGGTCACTATCTCTGCCACATATAGGCCCCTTAGGAGTGGAACCATGCAGACATGGGAAGGAGAACTGAGAGGAGAAGAACTAAAATTTGCCCTAGTAGTGAGCAGGTTCAACGACTTCATCACCACCAAACTGGTGGAGGGCGCTCTGGACCAGCTATTGCGCCATGGAGTGGACCAAGAGAATATCACTCTGGTGAAAGTGCCCGGGGCCTTTGAGGTTCCACTGGTGGCCAAGAAACTGGCTTCCAGCGGGAAGTTCCATGGGGTCATCTGCCTCTCCGCCGTGATTCGCGGAGCCACCCCCCACTTTGAATATGTCAGCTCTGAGGTGACCAAGGGCATAGCCCAGGTGAGCCTGGAAACAGGGGTCCCTGTGATCTATGGCGTCATCACCGCCGACACCATAGAACAAGCTGTAGAGAGGGCAGGAACCAAGATGGGAAACAAGGGAGGCGACGCTGCCCTGGCAGCCTTGGAGATGGCCAATCTCCTCAAGAAGCTTCCCTTATGAGATGAAGTCCAACAGCAGGAGTAAAGCCAGGGAACTGGCCTTGGCCCTTCTATTTCAGGACCACTTCCAGGAAGAACCTCCTCTGGAGGAGACCTTTGAACTTCTCCAAGAGGAAGCTGTTTCCCCATCCCTGAAAGAGAAAGCCTTGGAACTTCGTAAAAAGGTGAAAGAGAGAGAAAGAGATCTGGAAGAAATCATAGAAGAGTACAGCAAGTGGCGGAAAGAGAGGATAGACTTAGTGGATAGAGCCATACTGAAACTAGCCCTCTATGAGATGCTCTACGATCCCACGATACCTCCAGCTGTGGCCATAGACGAAGCGATAGAACTGGCCAAGAAATACTCCTCGAGCAAAGCTTACAAGTTCATCAACGGCCTACTAGACAGAGTAAAGAAGGATAGAGTGGAGAAAAGCCATGGCACCACCTAAAATCGCCATAGTGGGCCGGCCCAATGTAGGTAAGTCCAGCCTATTCAACCTCCTAGCCAGAAAGAGAAAGGCTGTGATCGCCCCCACACCGGGGGTGACCATAGACCGAATGGAGGAAGAGATCACCTGGGAGGGGAAAAAAGCTATCATCATTGACACAGGGGGAATGGGCTTAGAAGACTCCCACTTAGGAGAAGAGATCCAGCGCCAAGCCCAAAGGGCCATGGAGGAGGCCGACATCTGCATCTTTATGGTGGACGTGAGGGACGGGCTCCACCCCTTAGACAAGGAGATCCACACCCTCCTCAAAAAGAGTGGAAAACCCTACCTGGTAGCCGTCAACAAGGTGGAGAGTAGCCGGTGGGAGGAAGAGGCCACTGCCTTTTACGAGCTGGGAGAAGAAAATCTCCACCTCATCTCTGTCCTCCAAAGAAAGGGGATTCATGATCTCATGGAAAGCCTCTTTTCTCAGCTGGAAATCCAAGAAGAAGCCATCCCCCAGGACGAAGAGACCATTCCCCTGGCCATAGTGGGCCGGCCCAATGTAGGCAAGTCCAGCCTCCTCAACTGCCTACTGGGAGAAGAGAGGGTGGTGGTGAGTGAAACCCCAGGGACCACCCGAGATGCCATAGAGGTAACCTTAACCTATAAAGGCAAGAATTTCGTTCTCATAGATACGGCCGGGCTCAGGAGAAAAGCCCGGGTGGATTCTCCTTTGGAGGCCTACTCCATCACTAGAACTGTAAGGAGCATTAAGAAGGCCCATATATGCCTCCTACTTGTAGACGCCCAAGAGGGACCCACCACCCAGGATCAAAAGATCGCCGGGCTTATTGAAAGGGAGAAAAGGGGCTGCCTCATAGCTGTCAGTAAGGCCGACCTTCTTACTCCACAAAACCAAAAGAGGCTAGAGGCCCTCCTCAGGGTAAAGTTCCATTTCTTGCCCCCCTTCAACCCCATCTACACCTCGGCAGTGACAGGGAAGGGCATCACCCAACTTCTAGAGGAGGCTGCCTTACTGAATCGCAGGTTCACGGCCCAGATCCCCACCAGTATCCTCAACAAAACCCTCGAAAATGTCGCGGCTCGGTACGCTCCCACCCTGGAGGGCAAACGGCTCAAAATCTACTACGGCACCCAAGCATCCACGGCTCCCCCCCACTTCCTCCTCTTCACCAACATACCTCAAAGGATGCCTCCCACCTACAAGCGCTATCTGGAAAATGCTCTGGCAGAAGACCTGGGCCTAGAAGGAGTACCCATAAGACTCACCTTCAAACCCAGGAGATAACCCATGATTTCTCAGGAAGAAAAACCCTACATAATAGGTCTAGTTACAGGGGTATCCATTGCTGCCTTGGCTTTCTACATGCTGCTAGGTTGCTTCTACTTCATAAACATGCCCCTGGGCAGGGGAAATGCCTCGGCTCTGGTGGTTCTGGAAAGGGGAGAACCTTTAAAAAGCTTCCTCAATAAGCTAGACAAAAAGGGTATCAGGGTGAATCCTTTCGTCTTCCGCCTATATTTGAAGCTCACTGGCCACTCCAGGGACCTTAAAGCGGGAGAGTACATGATCTCCACGGGTCACTCCATCAGAACCCTGGCGGACACCCTGATAAAAGGCAAAATTTACCTCCGCAGAGTTGTTATCTGGGAAGGTCTGGACATGTTCGACATCGCCCATCTCATGGTACGGGAAGGTATCCTCTCCCAGGAGGAAGATTTCCTCAACGCCACCACCAACCCCTCCCTTCTCAAGAAGATGAAGGTGCCAGGAGAAACCGCCGAAGGTTTCCTCTTCCCGGAAACCTACCGGTTCCCCAGGAATTCTCCTCCCCAGCGGGTGGTGGAAAAGATGATCTACACCTTCTGGAATAGAATCACCACTACCATAAAGGAAAAATGCCACGAGATTGGTCTCACCCTCTACGAAGCTGTCACCCTGGCCTCTATCATCCAGAAAGAAACATTTGTGAAGAGCGAAATGCCCCTGGTATCCGCCGTCTACCACAACAGACTCAAAAGGGGGATGAAACTCCAAGCAGATCCCACAGTGATCTACGCCATCAAACTGAAATACGGCCAAGAAAAACTCCAGCTGAGCAAGAGGGACCTTGCCATTGACTCCCCCTACAACACCTACCGACATAAAGGGCTACCGCCTGGGCCCATTTGCAATCCAGGGTTGGCCGCTTTAAGGGCTGCTGTAAACCCAGCACCTGTGGACTACCTCTACTTTGTCTCCAAGGGAGACGGTACCCACTACTTCTCCAGAACACTGGCAGAACACAACCGGGCCGTCTGGAAATATATAAGAATGCCCCGGACAGACAGCCTTCCGTAAGGCCTACCATAAAAAAGGCCAGCCCGGCGGCTGGCCTTATACTACCCCTTTTCCTAAGCCGATTCCAAGACCTTCAACTGGGCTTTGATCCTCTCCAGTCCCCTGGACAAAGCCTCCCTCTCTTCAGGTGTAATTTCACCATGGAGGCGCTGGGAGAGTTCTTCGTACTCTCGGCGGACCTCGTCCCTATCTATCTCCCCTGGCCTCTTGGCCATCTCAGTGAGGATCAGCACCTTAGACGGACCCACCTCGGCGTAGCCCCACCCAATAGCCATGGCCTCCCTTTTACCTCCAGCCTCATAAATTAGCCTTCCCGGCCTAACGGTGGTGAGAAAGGGGGTATGGCCTGGTAGAACCCCAAACTCTCCCTCCCCACCGGGAACGGTGACCACCGCCACCTCCTGAGAAATGGCCAGACGTTGGGGAGTCACTATCTCCAGTTTCAGGGCCTTCTCCGCCATGCTCTAGACCCCCTTCTTCATTTCCTGGGCCTTCTCCACCGCCTCCTCAATGGTTCCCACCATGTAAAAAGCTGCCTCTGGGAGATCGTCATACTCGCCTTCCACCAGAGCCTTGAAACTCTTGACGGTATCCTCCAAGGGCACATAACGTCCAGGCCTACCCGTGAACTGCTCAGCCACAAAGAAGGGCTGAGACAGGAACCTCTGGATACGACGGGCCCTGTTGACGATGATCTTGTCCTCTTCTGAGAGCTCCTCCATACCCAGAATGGCTATGATCTCCTGAAGCTCCTTGTACCTCTGAAGAATCTGCTGGACCCTCCGGGCCACCACGTAGTGCTCCTCCCCCACGATCTTGGGATCCAAGATACGGGAAGTAGAGTCCAGGGGGTCCACAGCGGGATAGATCCCCAGCTCAGCGATCTGCCTGGAAAGGACGGTAGTAGCATCTAGATGGGCAAAGGTGGTGGCGGGAGCGGGATCTGTCAGGTCGTCGGCAGGCACGTACACAGCCTGAACTGCAGTGATGGAACCCTTCTTAGTAGAGGTAATTCTCTCTTGGAGCTGGGCGATGTCCGTGGCCAGAGTGGGTTGGTAACCAACAGCCGAAGGCATACGGCCCAGGAGGGCCGACACCTCGGAACCTGCCTGAGCGAAACGGAAGATGTTGTCGATAAAGACCAGCACGTCCTGGCCCTCCACGTCACGGAAATACTCAGCCACGGTAAGCCCCGTGTGGGAGACACGGAAACGGCAACCAGGAGGCTCAGTCATCTGGCCATAAATGAGGGCCGTCTTGTCCAAAACCCCGGCATGCTGGGTCTCCAGCCACAGGTCCGTACCTTCCCTGGTCCTCTCTCCAGCACCGATAAAGACAGAGACACCACCGTGCTCAATAGCAATGTTGCGGATGAGCTCCATGATGATAACCGTCTTACCTACACCAGCACCGCCGAAGAGCCCCGTTTTGCCTCCTTTACAATAGGGCTCCAACAAGTCAATGACCTTGATGCCTGTCTCCAGGACCTCTGTGCTGGTGGCTTGCTCCTCAAAGGAGGGAGCAGGCCTCAAAATGGGCCAGTACTCCTCAGCCTCCACGTCCTCACCTTTGTCCACGGGCTGGCCCAACACATTAAGAACCCTGCCCAGGACCCCACGGCCCACAGGGGTCTTGATAGGGGCTCCTGTGTCCGTCACCTTCATACCCCTCACCAGACCCTCCGTAGGTCCCATGGCCACACACCTCACCCTGTTGTTACCCAGATGCTGCTCCACTTCCAGTATGAGGTCAAAATCTATACCCTGGGTTTCATCCCTCTCTTTAAGCTCCAGGGCATTGTAGAGGGCGGGGAGCCGACCGGGTTCGAACTCCACGTCCACAACGTTCCCCATAACCTGAGCCACCTGCCCTACGTTCTTCTCCATTGCACTCCTCCCCATCAACCTTCTAGGTCAAGGCCTCGGCACCAGCCACCACCTCCAGAATTTCCTTAGTGATGGAAGCCTGCCTGGCCTTATTGTACTGCAACGTGAGGGTTTTAATCATCTCCTCAGCATTCTTGGTTGCGTTGTCCATAGCTGTCATTCTCGCACCCTGCTCGCTGGAGTAGGACTCCAGAAAGACCCTGTAAACCTGAGTCTTGAAGTGAAGAGGCAACAGCTCGTCGAGGATCTCCTGAGGAGAAGGCTCATAAATGAAATCCACCACGATCTCCTTCTCCCTAACTTCTATGGGCTCTATAGGTAAGAGCCTTTCCACTGTCACATCCTGCCGGATGGCCGACTTAAACTCATTATATATGACATAAACAGCGTCGTACTTGTCGTTCACATACTCTGCCGTCACCAACTCCGCCAACATGGCAGCATCATTGTATTCTACCCTCTTCAGGAAAAAGTCCACAAAGACCCTCACCACCTGAAACTCGGGCCTTCTCTTGAAGTAGTCCCGGGCCTTACGGCCTATGGCTACAATGAAAACCTCTTTGCCTCCCTGCCTCTTCTCCCTAACAAACTCCTCAGCCCGGCTCAGGATGTTGGTGTTGAAGGCTCCACACAACCCCCTGTCGGAGGTGACCACCACCAGAAGTATCCTGTTCTCTTCCCTTTTAGCCAGAAGGGGATGAAGCTCAGGATTGGCCCTGAGAGCCAGGGAAGAAGCCATCTCGTGCATCTTATAGGCATAGGGCCGCAAAAGGAGGATATCGTTCTGGGCCCGGCGGAATTTGGCTGCTGCCACCAGTTTCATAGTGTTGGTGATCTTCTGGGTGCTCTTAATACTGGCGATCTTGCGCCGCATGTCTCGGAGGTTGCCACTCATGGCTCACCCCCTACACCACAAAGATCTTCTTGAACTCTTCCACAGCCTTCCTCATCTTCTCTTCCAACTCAGGAGTGATCTCCTTCTTGTCTCTTGTCTCGATCAAAATGTCAGGATGGGAGCTCTTGAGGTATTGGAGAAACTCAGACTCAAACCGGCGGCATGCGTCCACGGGTAGGTCGTCTAGGTAACCATTGACTCCCACGAAGATCACAGCAATCTGCTCTTCCACGGGCATGGGCTGGTACTGATCCTGCTTTAGAATCTCCACCATCCTCTCGCCCCTGATGAGGAGCCTCCTGGTGGACTCATCCAGCTCACTGGCGAACTGGGCGAAAGCTTCCATTTCCCTGTACTGGGCCAGGTCCAACCTGAGCATACCGGCCACCTGCTTCATAGCCTTGATCTGGGCAGCGCCTCCCACTCGAGACACAGAGAGACCAACGGAGATGGCAGGCCTCACACCAGCGTAGAAGAGGTCAGTCTCAAGATATATCTGACCGTCGGTGATAGAGATAACGTTGGTGGGAATATAGGCCGAAACGTCGCCCGCCTGGGTCTCAATGATGGGCAGAGCCGTGAGAGAACCTCCCCCCAGATCCTCATTGAGCTTCGCTGCCCTCTCCAGAAGCCTGGAGTGGAGATAGAAGATATCACCGGGATAGGCCTCACGTCCAGGAGGACGCCTGAGGAGAAGGGACATCTCCCTGTAAGCCTGAGCCTGTTTAGTGAGATCGTCGTAAATGATGAGGGCGTGTTTACCCCTATCCCTGAACCACTCCCCCATAGCACATCCAGCATAGGGAGCCAAATAGAGCAAAGGAGCAGGCTCACTGGCCGTAGCCGCCACCACAATGGTGTAATCCATGGCTCCATACTGACGGAGCTTCTCCACTATTTGAGCCACCAGAGAGCGCTTCTGTCCAATGGCCACATAGATACAGTAAACGTCGGTATCTTTCTGATTAATGATGGCATCAACGGCTATGGCTGTCTTTCCTGTCTGCCTGTCACCAATGATGAGCTCACGTTGCCCCCTACCAATGGGGATCATAGCATCGATGGCTTTAAGACCCGTTTGGAGGGGTTCACAAACGGGCTGCCGATCCACAACGCCTGGAGCCAACCTCTCCACAGGGGCAAACTCTGTGGCTTCAATAGGGCCCAGACCGTCAATGGGCTGGCCCAGGGGGTTCACCACCCTGCCGACGAGGCACTCACCCACAGGAACCTGGACAATCCTCTTGGTCCTTTTAACCCTATCCCCCTCTTTGATATAGACGTCTTCACCCAGAATAACGATGCCCACACTGTCCTCTTCCAGGTTGAAAGCCATGCCATAAACACCATGGGGAAACTCCACCAACTCGGAGTACATGACGTTGTCTAGGCCATAGACTCTGGCAATCCTGTCACCCACGTAGGTGACTATGCCCTCCTCGGCCAGTTCCACTCCCCTTTCAAACTCTTCAATCCGCTCTTTTAAAATTGCACTGATCTCTTCCGCCATGATCTGCATACCTTTCACCCCTCTATAAGCTTCTCTCTAATCTGCTCTAGGTTGCCCTTTATACTGCCATCGAAAACCACGCCCCCCAGAAGGGTGACCACACCGCCGATGATGGAGGGGTCCTCCTCCACTTCCAAAACCACCTTCTTACCCACCAGATCATGGAAGCCCTTGCTCAGGGCCTCCAGATCACGAGATGACAGGGGTCTCGCGGTCCTCACCCTTCCCCTCACCTGACCCAGGGCCTCATCGGCCAGCTTCCTGAACTCCTCAACAATGATCTCCAACAGAGGTACCCTCTCCTTTTCAACCAAGATGAGGACAAAGTTCCTAATCCTAGGAGAGAGTCCCAAGTCCTCCACCAGTATCCTCCCCATCTCCAAACGCTCTCTCCTGGGGACCACAGGCTGGGAGAGGTAGCGGTATAATCTGGGATTGGCTTTGAGGACATCCAAAAACTTCCTGAGTTGAGCCAGGGCCTCCTCAAAGTCCTTCTTGTGCTCCATCAAATTCTCCACCAGGGCCTTGGCGTACCTCCTAGCTAAAGCTCTACTCATCAGTGTACCCCTTTAATCTTGGTGGTGTACTCCGAAAGGAGCCTCATTTGATCTTCATCGGTGAAGTTCTCCTTAATGAGACCTTCTGCCATACTCACAGCCAACTCTGCCGCCTCTTTCTGGAGCTCCATGCGAGCCTTTTTGACCTCTAGATTGGCCGCCGCTTCGGCCTGTTCCCGGATTCTTTGAACCATCTTCTCCGTTTCCTCTCGGACACGACGCATCTGTTCATCCCGCTCCCTCTCTGCATGATAGAGCATATCCTTCAACTCCACCTCTGCATTTTCCAATTTGGCGGCATGCTCCTTGGCCCTCACTTCAGCCTCCTCCCTGGCTTCTTTGGCCTCTCTAAGGGCTAACTCTATAGTGTGTATCCTCTCTTTGAAATAGTTCTTAATAGGTTGACCGGCAAATTTATAAAGCAAAAAGGCAAAGACGACAAAGTTGACAACCCGGAAAGCCTCCATCATGAAACTCACATGGTGCTCCCCACCTTCCCCCCCACTAGCCCAAACCAATCCCGTCCATAAAAACACCAGGGAAAAGACAGTCAAATACCTACCCAGAAGCCTCATCCTCACGACTCCCATTTTGTTCCCTCCTTAGCCCCCAAAGGCCTACCCAAAAGCCTCTCAGCAATGCTGATGGACAGGGCCTGGGTCAGTCTCTTCAAGACAGCGGAGGCTTCTTCCCTCTCCTCCTCTATGCGTTCCCGTAAGGTCTTGAGCTGGGCCTCAGCTTCCTCCCTAGCCTTAGCCAGGGCCTTTCTTTGCTCCTCTACAGCTTGGACCCTACCTTCATTCACTATCTGGAGGGCCTGCTGCCGAACCTCCAGAACTTTCTTATTATACTCCTCCATAAGTCTCTCCGCCTCCTCCATGAGGCGGCGGGCCTCAGCCATAGCTCCATCGATCTTTTCCTTCCGCTCATCCAGGATTCTCAAGATGGGTTTGAATATGAGAAAGTTCATAAGGATAACTAGGACAAGAAAATTCACCATCTGGATAAATAAAGTGTAATCCAGATTTACCATGGTCCACCCCGTAACCTGTTATTTATTTCCCAAATTCCTGGCGGTGAGTAGCACAAAAAAAAATTGGATGTCAAGGCTGGGGATTCCACTAAATAGGAAATGCATTTTTAACTTTCAGAGGTACCCTTCTCCATAGGTATCACCCTGGTCCCAGCCTCCTCGGGTTCCATCTGACAGTGGCCTGTGAAGCGGGCCCCCTCTTCTACGGCCAGCTTGGGAGTTACAATATCACCCTGGACCCTGCCCGTTGCCAGGATCTCCACCTTCTCCTGGGCCGTGATGTTCCCTATCACGGTGCCTGCCACCTGGATGGAAACCACTTTGACCTCGGCCTTTACCTCGGCTTCTCTACCCACAATGAGGTGGCCCTCGGAGGAAATCTCGCCCTCCACCTTCCCTTCCATCCTCACCACCCCATCAAAGATGAGAATTCCCCTAAACTGGGTGCCTTTTCCTAGGAAGGCCTGCAACTCCCCCTTCGGCTGCTCCTTTTTCCCCATGCCCCCTCCCTCAGATATTCCTATGGTTTTCAACCTTCTCTTATCCCATAGACAGCGAATGTGTCAACGTTCTTCTTCACATTCTTGCCTTTATCACTGAAAGGTGGTCCTAATCCCATTACCATGAAAGCCAAGGCCTTTATATCCGACATCCACGGCAATTGGGAAGCCCTGGAGAAGACCCTGGAAGAGCTGGACACCCTGGGAATAAAAGAGATCTATTGCCTGGGAGACATAGTAGGATACGGCCCCGATCCGGACCTCTGCCTAGAGGCAGTTCGAAAAAGATGCACAGGGGTGATAGCTGGAAACCACGACTGGGCGGTGGTGGGAAAAACTCCCACCGAAGACTTCAACGCCATAGCCCGGGCAGTGGTCTATTGGACCCGAAGAAAGCTGAACGACCACCAAAAGGAGTACCTAGCCTCCCTATCCCTCACCCTCCGCACTGAAAAAGAGACCCTTCTGGTCCATGCATCTCCCCTGAGGCCCCACGAGTGGCCTTACATAATGGACGAATACTCAGCTCTGATAGCCCTAGAAGGTTGCCCAGACTGGGTGGTAATGGTGGGCCATAGTCACGTTCCTGAAGCCTACTGTTTGAAAGATGGGAGGATAGAACGTTTCCCCTTTCCCTTCACACTGGAGAAAAAAGCCCGATACCTGGTGAACGTGGGGAGCGTGGGTCAACCCAGAGATGGAGACCCTAGGGCCTGCTGCGTAATAGTGGAAGAAAACCGAATGAGACTAGAGAGAATAACCTACCCCGTAGAAATCACCTCCCGGAAAATCAGAGAAAGGGGACTGCCGCTCCTTCTGGCCCACAGGATAAAGGAAGGGTGGTGACGGGGCCCCTGCAGCCTCCTCCGACCCCTCCTTTTCTTGACCATGTGTCCAAAATCTGTTAGTTTTCCCCAGGTTTTTCGCTTCCATCCACACAAAGGCAGGGAAGAAAGGAGTCGGCTATGAAGGAGTATGGAATCCATCAAATCAGAAACATCGGCCTCCTATCCGACGGCGGAGCAGGAAAGACCACTCTGGCCGAGGCCATCCTCTTTAACGCAGGAGTAACCAACCGTTTAGGGAAGGTGGCAGACGGAAACACTGTCATGGACTACGACCCCGACGAGCACCGCAGGGGTTGTTCCATCAACGCCGCTGTAGCCACCTTCTTTTATAAAAATAAAAAGGTGAATCTAATAGACACTCCAGGTTATGCCAACTTCATCACCGACACCATCGGCTGCCTCAGAGTGATTGACGGGGCCATCTTTCTAGTGAGCGCCGTGGATGGACTCAAAGTTCAAACAGAGAAGCTTTGGAATTCCGCAAAGGAACTGGGCATACCCCGTATCTTCTTTATCAATGAAATGGACCGGAGCCAGGCGGAACTGGAGAAGGTTTTGGAAGAGATAAAAGACGAATTAGGAGCAAAACCTGTTCTTCTCACCTATCCCCTAGGCAGGGGAGATGACTTCAGGGGTGTGGTGGAACTCTTGACGAAAAAGGCCCTCATCTATGAAGGAGAAGAGGGGAAATTTACCGAGGGAGAAGTGCCAGCCGAATTCAAAGACGCCGTAGAAGAAGCCCATAACACCCTCATCGAAGATATCGCCGAGACTAACGACGAACTCATGGAAAAGTACCTGGAAGGAGAAGAACTCTCCGAGGAAGAACTCTTGGAGGCCCTAGCCCAAGGGGTTAAGGAGGAAAAGATTTTTCCTGCCCTAGTGGGCTCGGCCATTCTGAACATGGGAGTCCACCCCCTAATGGAGGTGATAGTGGAAATCCTGCCCTCACCTCAGGAGAGACCACCCGTTAAAGGCATCGATCCCAACACAGGAGAGGAAACAGAGAGGAAGTATTCCACGGACGAGCCACTGGCCGCTTTAGTCTTTAAGACCATTTCAGATCCCTACACGGGAAAGATCACCCTCTTTAAGGTCTTCTCGGGGGTTTTGGAAGGGGACTCCACGGTTTACAACACCGCTAAGGAGACCAAAGAACGGGTGGGCAAGCCCTTTTTCATGGTGGGCAAGGAGCAGAAACCCACAGATAAAGTGATAGCTGGCGACATAGGAGCAGTAGCCAAACTGAAAGAGACAAGCACAGGTGACGCCCTGTGCGCTCCCGACGCACCCTTCCTCTTCCCGCCCATTCCTTTCCCCGAACCCATCCTCTCCTTCGCTATCCAGGCCAAAAGCAGAAGCGACGAGGAGAAGATAAGCTCCGCCCTTCAAAGGCTTATGGAGGAGGATCCCGGACTCAAAGTGAAGAGGGACGAACAGACCAAAGAGCTCATCATCTCCGGCCTGGGGCAACTCCACTTAGAAACCATAGTGGAGAGACTCAAGAGGAAATATGGAGTGGAAGTGGAACTTCAAACCCCCAAGGTGCCCTACAAAGAGACCATTAAAAAGAAGGTGAAGATGCAGGGCCGTTACAAGAAACAGACAGGTGGCAGAGGCCAATATGGAGACGTGTGGATTGAGGTAGAGCCCCTGCCCCGTGGAACAGGGTTCGAATTTGAAGACCGCATCGTGGGCGGAGCTATACCCCGCCAATACATTCCCTCGGTGGAGAAGGGCATCAGGGGAGCCATGCAAGAAGGGGTACTGGCAGGTTACCCCGTAGTGGACGTAAAAGTGGTCCTTTACGACGGCTCCTTCCACCCTGTGGACTCCTCAGATTTGGCATTCCAGATCGCCGGATCCATAGCCTTCAAGAAGGCCGCTGCCCAAGCTAACCCTGTGTTACTAGAGCCCATCATGACTCTGGAGGTGATTGCTCCCGACGACTGCGTGGGCGACGTCATTGGGGACCTCAACGCCAAAAGGGGCAAAATCTTAGGAGTAGAAGCCAAGGGTAAGAACCAGATCATCAGGGCCCAGGTGCCCCTGGCAGAAATCCTCCGTTATGCCCCCGAGCTGCGCTCCATCACAGGAGGAAGGGGAACTTACTCCATGGAGTTCTCCCACTACGAGGAGGTTCCCTCCCACCTGGCCCAGAAGATTATAGAAGAGAGCAAGGGGGAAGAAGGAGAGAACTGATTGAGGAGACTCCTCCACAGGATAAACCTGAGGACGGATGTTCCCCGTAGAGTAGTGGTGGAGGACGAATCCAAGAAAAAGCCCCGCCTCCTTATCCTGGTGGCGGGGCTTTTCATTTTGCTTCTCATATCCACCTTCTACAAGATCCATAGGAAAAGTGGAATTCCCGAGATAGGAAAAAAATAGAGGCACAGATTACACACCCCCAGTCACTCCCCACCTCAGAACCCGCCTCGTCCACCTCGCTCCAAAAAGCTTCACCCACTGAGGCGATGAAAAAAGACGCGTCGACCAGTATAAAAGCCCCATTCAGAGGCCATACAGCATTCAAAGGGGCAAAAAACCCAAAAACCTTGGAACAGAAAAAGAGAGAGAAAAAAGGAGAGATATTGGTGGTCCTCTTCCCCGGCAAAAGGCCCAAGCAGGTGAAAAATACCCTCTCCCTCCGGGGAATAGCTTTCCAAGAAGGCAAGAAAAAAACAACCATCACCCTCTGGAGGGTAATGATTAAAGCCTCCCCCTCCACCCTGGACTCAAAGGCCTCGAAGGTTAAAGGGATCACAGGGACTCTTCCATGGAAGTTGACTATGAAAGGAACCCTCTGCTTGGTAGTAGCCTCCCTGAGCGAGCGAGAAGAGGCTGAAAGACTGGGGAAAGCTCTAGAAAAAGTCCACCTGAAGGCGCTGATCCTTCCCATCAAAAGAACCATAGAGCTCAACTCCCTCACCTTCCACGTAAGGAAAGACCAGTGGCCATCCCTCAAACACCTACTAAAAAAGCTGGGGGTTCATTTCCTAGAAGAAACCCCCCTAAACCAGAGGAGTTCCCTTCTCCAGCCAGTGTCAACCACCTCCCAGGGGAAGGGTTCGTCTTCTTCCCTTTCCCTGTGAAGATAGTAGTCGAAGCTCACGTTACAAAACTTCAGAGCCCGGGACCAGTTACCACCAAAAGAGGTCCAAGCATGAACTAAAGCCTCCCCTACCCTCCTGTCGCCTCGGGAAATGAGCCCTTGAAGGAGGGACCATTTGGGACCCTCCCAAGTCACTGTAATCCCTTTAACCCTTCGAAGCCCCGCCTCCACCCTCCTTATCCTGTGTCTCAACCCATCTCGGGTCTCCATGGCGCACCATTGAAAGGGGGTATGGGGCTTGGGCACGAAAGAAGCCAGACTCATGTGGATCTGGGGCTGGGAGAGTCCACGGCTCTTGCAGAGGTGAAGGACTCTCTTGGGGAAAGTCACCAGAGCCTCCAAATCCTCTTCATCCTCCCCCGGAAGTCCCACCATAAAATAGAGCTTCAACACCTCTGCCCCATTCTCCACGCAGTAAAGGAGCCTTTCCATAATAAGATCCTGGGGTAAAGGCTTACCCACTCTCTCTCTGAGCACCTCGGTGGCAGCCTCTACACCAAAGGTGACCCTTCCGCTCTCCCGGGAAACCACTTTGAGAAGGGGAAGAGGAGAGTCCACCCTAAGGGAGGAAAAAGTGACGCTCTTACCCTTATTCACAGCCTCTTCCACCGCCTCCACCAAGTGGGGATGATGGGAGAGGGAAGTCCCTACAAAACCCAGTCTAGAACGAGGAGTGTCCAGATAGCCCAAGAGCCTTTCCCGACTCACCACCCTCAAAGGCCGACAGACATGGGATGAAAGGCAAAACTTACACAAGTGGGGGCACCCCCGGCTCACCTCCACCAGACAAACACCGGGAAAGGAACTCTCAGGAGTGACCAGGGGAACGGTATTCCCCTCTTCTGAAAAGTCTTGCCAAAAACTCCAAACCACCGGCAAAGGAGTGTCGGCCCAGACCTTTACAGAGACAAAACGGCCAAAGGCATCATACCGAGGTTCATAAAAACTGGGCACATACACTCCGGGAACCTGGGCCAGACGCTGAAAAACCCTGGGGCTCCGGGTCTCCCCCTCCTCCAGAAGCACCCTCAGGAGAGAAGGAAGGGCCTCTTCCCCCTCACCCACCACCACCACATCTGCTATAGGTGCAAAGGGCTCTGGATTGGCCGAGGGCACTATCCCACCAAAAATCACCAAGGGTTCGTTGTCGCCTCTTTCACGAGCCAGGGGTGGAACTTTAGACCACAGCAAGAGGCGAATCACATTGAGAAGATCCAGCTCGAAACTGACGGAGAAGGCCAGAACCTGAAACTCCCGGGGAGTCTGCTTAAGCTCCATGGAAACCAGCTCCTCTCCTCTATCCAATAGAGGCTGTAGAGAAGGATCAGGGAGAAAACAGCGATCACAAGCCACACCAGGCACGGCATTGGCCAACCGGTAGATGCTCTGGAAACCCACATTGGCCATACCCACCCGATAGAGATTGGGAAAGAAGAGAAGAAGGGACAGGTCCCAGCCCCTGGAACAGAGCCTCTCACCCTCCTCCAAAGCGAGAAGCTCGTCCCACCCGGAAGACAGAGCCCTGCAGATCAATGGCTATCTTTCTCCAACATCCTTCTCAACATGGGAGGCAGATCACCATACTCTTCCAGATCGATATCCTCATGGACAGGCTGAGAAGTCTCTTCAGGAGCCTCCTCACTCTGAGCCTGGGATACAGCTTCCTCATCTACGGTAGGCTCCAACTGCTCCTCAGCAGGCATCTCATCGAAACCAGTAGCAATCACCGTCACCCTCACCTCTTCATCCACCCTATCATCAATGACAGCACCAAAAATGATATTGGCATCCTCATGGGCAGCCTCGTAGATCACCCCAGCAGCTTCTCTTACCTCGGTGAGAGTGAGGTTCCTCCCCCCCGTGATGTTTATGAGCACGCCCTTAGCACCTTCCACCCTCACGTCCTCCAAGAGGGGACTAGAAACAGCCCCCATGGCTGCTTCCCTGGCTCTATTATCCCCTGTGGCCGAAGCGGTTCCCATAAGGGCCAGTCCCTGGCCCTCCATAACTGTCTTCACATCGGCAAAGTCCACATTCACCAAACCCGGAACGGTTATGATGTCGGAGATACCCTGGACACCCTGACGCAGCACATCATCGGCGATTTTAAAGGCATCCACCACACTGGTCTTCTCGTCCACCACCTCAAAGAGCTTCTCGTTAGGAATAGTGATAATGGTGTCCACACAGGCTCTGAGGTCCTTTAGACCCTCTTCGGCATTCTTCATTCTTCTTCTGCCCTCAAAGAGAAAAGGCTTGGTCACCACAGCCACGGTGAGGGCTCCCAGCTCCCGAGCAATTCGGGCCACTACAGGAGCGGCCCCAGTACCTGTGCCACCCCCCATTCCTGCCGTCACAAAAACCATATCAGCCCCTGCCAGAGCCTCCCTTATCCTGTCCTCATCCTCCTCAGCGGCTCTGCGTCCCACATCAGGATGGGCCCCCGCCCCCAAGCCCCGAGTGACACTTGACCCTATGTGGACCTTCACCGGAGCCTTGCAGCGACTGAGGGCCTGGACATCGGTGTTTATGGACACAAACTCCACACCTTGGAGGCCATGCTCTATCATGTTGTCCACAGCATTGCCCCCGGCACCTCCCACACCCACCACCTTTAAAACCGCACTCCTCGTCAGGTCCTCGTCCAGCTCAATCAGGAGCACCACCCCACCTCCTCACTTCTTCAAGGCCGACTCCAAAATACGCAATACCAGTTCTTCAAAGGATATACCAGCTGCTGCCGCAGCCTTGGGTAAAAGACTGGTCTCAGTCATTCCGGGAATGGTGTTCACCTCCAGCACATATGGGGTGCCATCTTCTGAAAGACGAAAGTCCACCCTGGAAACGTCCTTGCAACCCAAAGCCCTATGGGCCAAAAGGGCCATATCCTGAACCATGAGGGCCATGTCCCTGGGCAACTTGGCCGGTACCTCATACCTAGTGAGTCCGGGCGTGTACTTGGCCCGGTAATCATAAAACCCAGTTTCAGGTATAATCTCTATCACTGGCAGGGGCTCGTCTCCCAGAATCCCCACAGTGATCTCCCTACCCTCTATATACTCCTCTACCAGCACCGTGTCCCCGTACTTATACGCCTTCCTCAAAGCCGCCTCTAAAACCTCTTCCTTATCCACTATGCTCACCCCAATAGTGGAACCCTCAGCAGCCGGCTTAACAACCAAGGGATAGGAAAGTTCTTCCAAAGGCACCTCCCCTGGGAGGGTCAAGCCCTCCCTTCTGAAGATGGTGTAGCGGGGCACAGGTATCCCGTGATAGGAAAAGAGTCGTTTAGAAGCCAGTTTGTCCATAGCCAGGGCACTGGCCAACACCCCTGAGCCCGTGTAGGAGAGGCCCAAGTACTCCAACACCCCCTGGATCACCCCATCCTCGCCAAAGGCGCCATGAAGAGCAATGAAGACCACTTGAGGCTCTACCCTTTTCAGATCTTCTACTAGCTTAGAGAGATCTTTCCCCACATCCAGTTCCACCACATCCAGGCCCTTTTTTCTCAAGGCCGAAGCCACCGCCCCGCCGGTTTTGAGAGACACCTCCCTCTCAGAGGAAGGCCCCCCCAGCAGCAGCGCAATCCTCATCTTCTCCAAACTCAAACACTCCCGCATAAACTATCTCCTCCTCCAGAGAAATGGAAAACCGCTCCCTCACCCTCTCCTTCACCACCTCCACCAGGAGCCTCACATCCCGGGCCCTAGCCTGGCCCAGATTGACAATGAAGTTGGCGTGGAGGGGAGAAACCATGGCATCCCCCACCCTGGCTCCCTTCAAACCTGCTTCGTCTATGAGCCTGCCGGCACTGTGCCCCGGAGGATTCTTGAAAACTGATCCTGCGGAAGGAAAATCCAAAGGCTGCTTCTGGCGCCTCAGCCTAGCGAAACGGACCATGTCCTCTCGAATCTTACCCCCATCCCCAGGAACCAGCTTAAGGGTAGCCCCCACCACGGTGGACCCTTTGAGAGAAGAAGTTCGATAGCCCCAATCCACCTCCACTCCCCTTAGAACCTCCACCTTCCCATCAACCAACACCTCTACCTCCTCCACCAAATCCCCCAGGGTCCTTCCAAAGGCCCCCGCGTTCATCACCAAGGCCCCCCCTAAGGTACCGGGAATACCCGCCAGAGGTTCCAAACCTGACAACCCACCTCTTAGGGCTAAAGCAGAGAGAAGTCCAAGAAAAACCCCTCCCTGGGCCCTTATCCTGTGTCCATCAACCTCCACTTCCATCAATTCCCTGGTGAGCACCACCAGCCCTGGAAAGCCTCCGTCCCCCACCAAAAGGTTGGATCCACCTCCCAAAAGTAAAAAAAGCAGCCCCTCCATCCGAGCCCACTCCTCCAAACGGACGAACTCCTCCACAGAGGAAGGAACTGCCAGATACTGGGCGGGACCACCTATCCTAAAGGTGGTATAATTCCTCAGGGGTACATTTCTCTCCAAAACCCCTCTCACCTCTCCTCCAGGGCCTGCAACACCTCCCTGCCCACCTTCCACACATCCCCTGCACCCAGGGTGATGAGAAGGTCACCCTCCCGCAGGGTTCTCACCAGATGCTCTACCACCTCCCCCTTAGTGGGAAGAAAAAGGGCCCTAGGACTGCTCTTCCTTATCACACCTCTCCAAAGGTCCTCCCCAGTCACTCCGTTGGGACTCTCTCCGGCGGGATAGATCTCCATAACCACCAGTTCCTCCGTCCCATGGAAAGACTCCCAGAAGTCCTCCAGGAGGGTCTTGGTCCGGGAATATCTATGGGGCTGGAAGACCACCACCATTCTCCTATGGGGCCATTCCTGTTTGGCCGCCTCAAGGGTGCATCTTATCTCCGTGGGATGGTGACCATAGTCATCCACCACCAATACTCCTTTGACCTCGCCTTTAGGAGTAAGCCTCCTGTCCACTCCGGCGAAGGAAGCCAAGGCCGCCACCCCCTCTTCCCACTCCACGCCCATCTCCAGAGAAAGAGCCAAGGCGGCCAGGGCGTTAAGAACGTTGTGGTATCCGGGCAGACGGATCATCACCCTCCCTAGCTCCTCCTCCCCCCTGAAACAGGCAAAAGACTGGCCACCCCACTCCTTTCTTACGTCCACGGCTCTATAAAAGGCACCTGGAGAGAAACCGTAGGTGACCAGTCCCTCTCCCTCCATCTTCCTAAGCACAGGATCATCCCAACATATGAGGGCCAGATCCTGAACATGGCCCAGAAAAGTATGGAAAGCCTCCACTAGAGCCGAAAAGTCCCCATAGTGATCCAAATGTTCCCTGTCCACGTTGGTGACCACGGCATAATGGGGAGAGAGTTTGAGGAAGGAACCGTCACTCTCGTCGGCCTCAGCCACAATCAACCTTCCCTTTCCCAGCAGGGCATTGGTGTCCATGGAGAGGAGGCGTCCCCCCACTAATACCGTAGGCTCCCAGCCAGCCTCAATTAGAATAGCTGCCACCATGGCCGAGGTGGTGGTCTTACCATGGGAACCCGCCACAGCCACCCCCTCTTTTTCGGCCATGATTTTGGCCAGCATCTCACCTCTGTGAACCACAGGAATGCCCTTCCTCCGAGCCTCTACCAACTCAGGGTTGTCCCCCTTAATGGCTGTAGAATAGACCACCAATCGGGCATCACCCACCTGCTCCGCCCTGTGTCCTATGTGAACCCTAGCCCCCAATTGCTCCAACTGGTCCAAGAGCACGTTCCGCTGTATATCGGAACCGCTCACCTCCACCCCCATGGAGAGTAGTATGCGAGCCAGGGCACTCATGCCCACTCCTCCCATACCCACAAAGTGGACTCTACCCTCTAGCACTCACCACCTCCCAGCACCTTTCGGCAATTGTCCCAGCCGCACGAGGTCTTCCCAACTTCCTTGCCTCCATACCCATAGCCTCCAGTCGCTCGTCGTCAAACAGGAGTTTTAGTATTTTACCACCCAAAAGCCCAGGTTCAAACTCCGACTCAGTGATGACCAGGGCAGCCCCAGCCCTCTCCAAGGCCCTGGCATTGTGAAGCTGATGGTCACCCACCGCATAGGGAAAAGGAACAAGAATGGAAGGTTTGCCCAGAGCAGTCACCTCTGCCAGGGTGGTAGCCCCAGCCCTACACACCACCAGACAGGATGTAGCGTAGGCCTTCCCCATGTCATAGATAAATGGAGTCACGTGAGCCTCCAAACCCATCTCCTCATAGATCCCTTTCATCTCCTCCACCATACCCTCTCCCACCTGATGGATGAAGGCAACCCTCTCTTTGTAATCCTGAAAAAGCCCCAGATCCCCTGCCAGAGCCGTATTGATGGACCTAGCCCCCTGACTCCCTCCAAATACCAGAACCACTTTCTTCCCCTGAGAAAGACCGAAAAAGGCAGGATCCCCGGATGACCCAAAAAGTTCTCGTCTCACAGGATTGCCCGTCACCAGGGTTCGGGCCTTTTTAGGGAGCCCCCTGGTATTGGGGTAGGATAGAAAGACCTCCCGGGCCCACCGGGCCAACACCCTGTTAGCCAATCCCGGGACCGCATTTTGCTCATGGAGAAAAAGCGGAATCCTGAGGGCCACGGCGGCCAATCCTGCTGGCAGAGAAGCGTATCCCCCCACCCCCAAGACCCACCTGGGTCTCAGCCCCCTCAAGATCTTTAAGGATTGGCGAAAACCCACCACCAGTTTCCAGAGGGCCGCCCCCTTTCTGAGCCCTCTCCCCCGAAACCCCTCGGCCTTCACCACGTGGAGGGGAAACCCCTCTCTGGGTAGAATTCTAGCCTCTATGCCATGGGATGTACCAATGAAGTGGACCTCTGTCGGAGGCTCCATGGCCTCCAACTCCCTGGCCACAGCAATGGCGGGGAAGAGATGTCCCCCTGTGCCCCCACCAGCCATGACCACTCTTTCGGGCAAACCAGCGCCTCCAGAAGGGATAAAATACCAAAGAAGTACTACAACAACCTGGAGAAACTTACAACGAAGAAAAGAGGGGACTTGGCGGAAGTGGGTGGGAATCGAACCCACCAGCCCCCTTTTGGGAGGCTCACCGGATTTGAAGTCCGGGGGCAGCACCAGCCACCAACCACTTCCAAGAGGTAGAGGGTGCTATAACTTTCAGAGGTTTGGCTGTCAATTCCACAGAGCCCAAATTAACAAAAAAGGGAGAACCGAAAGGTGCTCCCCTTTTTACCTCTCCAACTACTTATTCACTCACCAGAGTCCCATAGATCCACCCGATCCTGCCATCGGGCAGAGTGACCTGGTACCAACTACCTTGCCTACCCATAGCCTTCAAGATAGTGCCCGCCATCACCTTGCCGATGATGGAATAGGTGGTCTCGGGACCCGATCTCACATTGGCCGTCTTCACCACGTGCATCACTTTCACCTGGGGAAAGCTCACATAGCCAGCAGCAGGGCCAGAAGCAGAAGGAGCAGGAGCACTCACGGGCTGGACCGTATCACCGTAACGGTAATAGCTCTGAGGCACCATCTGGGCAATGGCATTAACAGTGTTCTGGAGCATAACCCGGATAGCCTTCTCCATGGGTGTATTTTTATAAGCGCCCAAAGCACCGCCCAAATAGACATGCCTGCTCACCCTAGCACCGAGGCCACCACCAATTCCCCAGCTGGTGGCCTTCCCCTCCACAGTGGTGGCATTGATGACCCTGCCCGTTCTCACATCCACCAAGCGGAGGTCCGCTGCGATATAGGCGTTCTTCATCTTGGCTCCTACGCCCCCCAGCACAGTGCCAAAGAGACCACCAACGGCTCCGCCACCCCCGGTGTAATTGGGCTCAAAGGCGGTAATAGCCCCTACCACCAGAATATCGGCGGATTCTATGTGCCCCTTCTGGGCTGCCTGGCGCCGGTTTACATACTCAGACTGAGCCAATTCCAGCTCCTTCTTGATTTCCTCAAACCCTTCACCCCTCTCCAAAACAATAAACCGCCCCGTGCGAAAGAGAGCTGTGGCAAGCATGTCCGCCAAACCGTCCCCAATCTGCCCCCCACACTTGGCCGCCTTACATTTGAAGCTGGCCACCGCGATTCTAGCCTTGGGTCCCTGATAGGTGAGAACCTCTTGAACCGTAGGTCCCCCCGTCTGAACATTCGTTGTAGTCTCAGTACAAGCCGAAATCAGGAGTGCTGCCACTGCCAGCAAAAGGACTTTGCTAACTCTGCCCATTCCCATCCTCCTTGCAAAGAGTGATTTTATCTCCATTGTCTCCTAAAGAAGATTACACTAGAATCGGCTCTAAAACAAGATGGAGGCTGAAACCCGTGCTCATAGAGACACCCTTATACCTGACCACTCAATGTGTAGCATCAGGTTCTAAGTACTTCCCCATATTCTGGCTGGCCACAGACCCTCCCATTATAGTGGTGGGGGGCGTCTCAGCAGTGATTCCCCCGGCCCTGAAACAGATGAAAGAGCTCAATCACATCCATCCCAAAACTCTAGTCCTCCTTCACGAGCACAACGACCACGTCTTGGGAGTCCCTCCCCTGATGGAAAAATTGCCCACCTTAAAGGCCGTGGGCACCCACAAAACCGCACAGCTTCTATCCAAGGAGAAAGTGATAGCAGGCTACCGCCAAGCCGACCGGTTCTTCAGCAGGGTGTTGAAGGAACATGGAGAAGGAGAAGATACCAACTGGAAAGACTTCCCCTCTGTCTCCACCTTGGAGGAGTACCCCCTCCCAACCGGAATCCATACACTATCCACCCCAGGCCACAGCCCGGGCTCCTGCGCCCTATTCTTGGAAAAAGAGGGCATCCTCTTTGTCTCCGACTCCATGGGCTACTACCCATCCCAGGAAAAGCACTTCCCCCTCTTCTTTCAAAACCTTGAACTTTATCTAGAATCCATAGAGAAAATGGCAGAGTTGAGCCCTTCCATTCTTGTCTTGGGACATCTCCAGTGTTTCAAAGGGGAAGAGGTAACCATGGCATTTCACAGGTCCAGGGAAGAGGCACTGAAACTAGCCGACAGAGTGAAGAAGGCAAGCGAGAAAGCAGAAAAAATGGTCTTTCAGACCATCCACCAAGATGAATTCATCACCTTTTACCTTAGAGACGTGATTCGGAAGTGCGCCCGGCTTTTGGTGAAAAGGGCTCTAGATCTGTAGGAGAAGCCATGCATCTCTCCTTCCATCTCTACATCACTACTCTGGCCAAAGTGGCCGTCATGGTCTTCGGAGGGGTGATCCTGGGAAAGGTTCTAGAAGAAAAAGGCTGGACCCGATCCTTCCGCCACTTCACCCGACCCATTTTGAGAGGAGCTCACCTCCCCCTGTGCTGCGAAGGCGCCCTCATAACCGCCCTGGTCTCGGGTTTTGCCGGAGATGCCCTCCTTTCCCTACACTACCGGGACCAGGAACTCACACCAAAACAGGTGGTCTTGGCATCCATGATCCTCAATCTCCCCCTCCTTCTCTCCTTCGTTCCACTGCTAGTGGGAATCGTCTACCCCCTCACTGGTTGGGTGGGGTTGGCCTATCTAGGAACCCAAATCACTGCCAGTCTGGGGC
>Ga0190315_1000362_pt1 | contig 24652 bp, 21 predicted proteins | sample 48701101_MG_FD_161673 | JGI IMG/M metagenome (GOLD analysis project Ga0190315, IMG submission 161673) | Hydrothermal vent sediment bacterial communities from Southern Trench, Guaymas Basin, Mexico - 4870-11-0-1_MG | ecosystem: Environmental > Aquatic > Marine > Hydrothermal vents > Sediment ...
AGTGAGGGCCTTGGCCAGGTTGAGGCCAGGCTCTCCTTTCCGTATCTCCATCTGTATAAGGGCCGCGGTCACTTTTTCCTTCATGTCCTACTTTATAGCTATTTTCTTCTTGCGTGTCATGACCCAGGTTTGGTTGTAAACTACTGAGGGCTTCAGCAGCTGTCCATTCTTTGACACAACTTGGAGGTCTAATGTTTGCAACTTTACACATTTACTGGGCTTTTTTCTTGTCTATAATGGGTCATAAACAAAGGGAAAAGGGGGGGTGCCTTGGAGTATCCGTCAGGAGTACAGAGGACCCTTGAGAGGGAGATAGAAATCAAAGGTTACGGACTCCACACAGGAAAGCCTTCTACCATCAGAGTAAAACCAGCCCCTGTAGATACAGGTATAGTGTTTGTTAGGGAAGGTGTTGAGATCCCTGCCCATTACTCCCATGTAGTGGATGTCTCCCGGGCTACCAATCTAGGTAAGAACGGCATGGTGGTGAGGACCGTGGAGCACCTTCTCTCTGCTTTGGCTGGTTTGGGCATAGACAACGCTGTCATTGATGTGGAGGGAGGGGAAGAGATTCCAGGTATGGATGGGAGCTCTTCTGTTTTTACCCGGAGGATCTTGGAAGCTGGTGTTAAGGAGCAGGATAAGCCCAGGCGGTGTTGCAGGGTGGTGAAGCCTTTCAGGGTGGAACGGGAGGATGGAAGTTTCATGGAGGTCTCTCCCAACGGAGGTGGGTTCAAGGCCCATTGTGCCATAAAGTATGAGCATCCCTTCCTCAGTTATCAGGCCACCTCTTTCGAGCATGACCCTGATGGTTATGTGGAAGGTGTGGCTCCGGCCAGGACTTACTGCTTTTACGAAGAGATCGCCCATCTATTGAAACAGGGGCTGGGTAGGGGCGGAAACATCAAAAATGCCGTGGTCATAGGTGAAGAGGGAGTGTTGAATGGTCCTCCTCGTTTTGAGGACGAGCCGGTGCGCCACAAGCTCTTGGATCTCTTGGGTGATCTGAAGCTCTTGGGGCTTCCCATAATGGGTGAGTTAAGGGCTTTTAAAGCCGGACACGCCATGCATCTTCGTTTCCTGAAGGCCTTTGCCGAAAGCGGTGTCTTTGAGGTGATAGAGGCCCCTTGGCAGATTGGTAAGTAGGGTTTGCTGACGACAAGAGGGGGGCTTAGTCCACTTTTTTGTTGTCGGGGGGCTTCTCTTGCTTTTTCTCCTGGGGTTTGGGATAGACCTCTTTCACTTCTCCAGTGACGGTGTCTATGTTTACTTGCCAGTGGGCCTTCCGTCGATTTGGGTCCCAACACATGATGAGTGCTTCGGGGTCGTCCCAGTCCATTTTATAAATTATGCGGTACTTGCAGGTTTTCCCTGTAACTTGCCTGACCCTACTCAGGATTTGGGGGGAATCCATCATTTTGTTCCAATCCAGAGTAGGGTGGCACGCTTCGGTCTTTATGCTGCGTGGCCTAAAGAGCCTTTTTCCATTGGAAAGCATGTAGTAGGTTCTTCTCTGGGATGGGGAGCATCCGCTGATGAGGAACTTCTTGGTGTGACCTGAGCTGTCCATATTCTGTGAGTCGAAAGAGGCATAGACCAAATCGGGTACTTTTACCCGCTTTTTTAGGAGGGTGAAAGCTTCCTTGGCTGTGACGTAGGGTGCGGGTAGTCTCCCTTGGCGAGCTACCAGTACTAGGTAGAGGAATAGTATGGAAAACATGACGAAGGAAGAAGCAAGAATTTTTGCTTTCATGGGGCTATTCTCCTTTCCTCTGGGTTAAGGTGGTGAAGCCATCTTCTCTAGTAGGTCTTTCAGATCTTGCGGAGTTGGGGTGAGAGGTAAGGTTTCCAGGACGCTCTTTCGGGACATGACAAGTTCCACCATTTGGTCTTTCCAGGCGTGGTCGTATTCGACATCCCGAAGGGAGGTGGGCAACTCTATGGAGGCAAGCCATCCGCGGAGCCAGTTGATGAATTCAGAGGGATCGATCTCTCCTTGGAGAGCCAGCACCTCCAGTTTGTCTTGGGCAGCTTCTCCATAGAATTCTAGGACAGGCACCATGAAGAGGGCCATGGCTTCTCCGTGGGAGATGCCGTTGAATACGGCTAAGGCATGGCCTAGCTGGTGGATGAGGCCTGCCCCTGCTCCGGCGATGGCTAGGCCTCCCATGAGGCTTGCCAAGGCCATCTTCTCCCTGAGTTCCAGGTTTTCTCCGTATCTTACAGCATCTATCAAATGCTGGAACACCAGCCTGGCTCCCTCTTTGGCTGCAAGGTCGGTCAGAGGCAGGGCCTTTTGGGATAGGAAGGCTTCTATACAGTGGGAGAGGGCGTCCACTCCTGTCCTGGCCGTAAGATCAGGGGAACATGAGATGGTGAGTTTGGGATCTACCAGGGCATGGACGGGGAAGCTCCTGCGACTCACTATGGGGGCTTTGCGGGGTACCGAGGGGTCTATAATGACAGCGTAAGGGGTTACCTCAGAGCCAGAGCCACTGGTAGTGGGTATGGCTATATAGGGAATGCCGTCTTTGGGAAAGGGCTCGTACACTCCGATGAGGGAGGCCACATCGCCGCCGTTGATGAGCATCATGGCCACCACCTTGGCTACGTCCAGAGGACTGCCTCCGCCTACGCCAACCACTATGTGAGGCCATACACTCTTGGCAAAGGCCAGAGCTTCTTCTACAGCCTCCACCGTGGGTTCGGGAGGGACCTTGGTGTAAAAGATGGGTTCCTTTCTTGCCCTTTCCACGAGCTGGGTCAATTGCTCCCTGAGTCCCGAGGTCTGTATGTGGTGTCTCCCGCTGATGATCAGGACCCGGCGGGTGTCGCTGTAACCTTTGAGTATCTCTTCTAGCTTCTCTAGAATCCCCTGTCCAAAATGAATCCGAGTCGGTATGTGGTAGCTCCACACCTTCATCAGTTCAGATAATCCTCCAGTCTCCTAGCTACAGCAATCTTCTTCAGTTTGTCCAGAGCCCTGGCTTCCAACTGTCTCACCCTCTCTCGACTTATGCCTAGCATTTTGCCCACCTCTTCCAGGGTCATGGGTTCCTCCGTGTCTAGACCGAATCGGCATCGCAGGATGAGGGCCTCCCTGGGCTTTAGCTCTTTGAGGAGGTCCTGGATCTGGGTGGAGAGGGACCACTTGAGCATCTGTTCTTCGGTGCTGGGCATTTTCTCCTCTTCCATGAGGTCCAAGAAGGTAGTGTCTTCGTCTTCATCTCGGTTGATGGGGGACTCCAGTGAAAGGTGGATCCGGGCTACCCTCAGTATGTCCTCAATGTCATGGGGTTCCATGTGGAGCTCCTTTGCTAGCTCCTCGGTGGTGGGTTCCCGGCCTAACTTCTGGGAGAGTTCTTCGAACTTGTTGCGGATTCTTAGGAGAACTCCTGCCTGTTTCAGTGGAAGCCTCACTGCCCCCGATTGCTCCGCCAGGGCCTGCATGATAGCTTGTTTTATCCACCATACAGCGTAGGAGATGAACTTCACTCCCCTTTCGGGATCGAAGCGCTTGGCTGCTTGGATGAGGCCTAGGTTCCCTTCGTTTATGAGATCCATGATGGGGATGCCGTATCCCCGGTATTTGCTTGCCACGGAGACCACGAAGCGTAGGTTGGATTCGATGAGCTTCTTCAAAGCTTCTCTGTCTCCCTCCTGGGCTTTCCTAGCCAGTTCTATCTCCTCTTCTCGGGAGAGGACGGGGTACTTGCTAATTCTCTTGAGATAGCTGCCAAGAGCTTCTTCGGGAGTTATTTTAAACTCCTCTCTCAGCTCCAAAGGGTCTTCTGGAGTCTGAATCTCTTCTTCCTCTAAAATAACCGAGGGGAAGGCAGAAGGGGAGAGCTCCTCTTTTTCCTCTTCTGCCCTCCGCTTCTTCCCCCTTTCCTTGGGAGTATCCTTGGAGGATTTTGTCATCTTTTAAACCACCTCGGCTTCTAACACTTCCTCTTCCAGCATCTCCTGGGGTTTGAAGCGAATTTGCCCTTCTTCCATCTCTACTACCACTTTGTGTCCGGGCCTCACTTCGCCCTTGAGGATGAGTTGGGCCAGAGGGTTTTCTATGTATTTTTGTACGGCTCGCCTTAAAGGCCTGGCACCATACTGGGGATCAAAACCCACCTCCACAAGGAACTCTTTTACCGCTTGGGTGAGCTCTATGTCAATCTTCCGATCTGCTAAGCGCTTCCTGAGCCTGTCGATGAGGAGGTCCACAATGGCTTTCATGTGTTCCTTGCCTAAAGAGTGGAAGACGATGATCTCGTCTATCCTGTTCAAGAACTCGGGCCTGAAGTGGCGCTGGAGTTCTTGGAGGACCCTTTCTTTCATGCTTTGATACTCTAACTCGTACTCAGCGGTGCCGTAAGGAGCCCTGGGGGCCGTGATGTATTCGCTGCCCACGTTGGAGGTCATAATGATCACTGTGTTCTTGAAGGAGACCACGTTCCCTTTGGAGTCAGTGAGACGCCCATCCTCCAGGATCTGGAGGAGGATGTTGAAGACCTCGAGGTGGGCCTTCTCGATTTCATCCAGAAGGACTACGGAGTAAGGGCGTCTGCGCACCGCTTCCGTGAGCTGGCCGCCCTCTTCGTAGCCCACGTAGCCCGGAGGGGCACCGATGAGTCTCGCCACAGAGTGGCGCTCCATGTACTCGCTCATGTCTAGGCGGACCATGGCGTTCTCGTCGTCGAAAAGGAATTCGGCCAAAGCACGGGCCAGCTCTGTCTTACCCACGCCTGTGGGACCCAGGAAGAGGAAGGATGCCAGAGGCCTGTTGGGATCTGCCAAGCCTGCTCTGGCTCTACGGATAGCCTCGGACACGGCCTGGACAGCCACATCCTGGCCCACCACCCTTTTATGAAGGGCCTTCTCCATGTGGAGGAGCTTTTCTGCCTCCTCCTGGAGGAGCTTGCTCACGGGGATGCCCGTCCATTTGGAGACGATCTCGGCGATGTCCTCTTCGTCTACTTCCTCCTTGAGCATGGAACGGTTGCTCTGGACCTCTTTGAGCCTTTGGGTTTGCTCCTCTAGCTCTTTCTGGAGTCGCACCAGGGTGTCGTACTTGAGACGGGCAGCCTTCTCCAGGTCACCGGCCCTCTCGGCTCGCTCCAGATCTAACCGAGCCTGGTCTATCTCCTCCTTGATCTGGCGGATCTTCTGGATCACATCTTTTTCTGCCAGCCACTGGGCTTTGAGCTCTTCGTATTTCTCTTTCAGCTTGGCGATCTCCTCTTCGATTTTACGGAGCCGCTCCTTGGCGGCGGGGTTGTCTTCCCGCTTCACCACCTGGCGCTCGATCTCCAGCTGACGGATCTTCCTGTCCAGCTCGTCCAGCTCGGCGGGCATGGAATCTATCTCCATGCGGAGCTTGGCGGCGGCTTCGTCGATTAGATCGATGGCCTTGTCGGGCAGTCTCCTGTCGGGCAGGTACCTGTGGGACAGGTAGGCTGCCGCCACCAGGGCCGAGTCAGAGATCTTGACGCCGTGGTGGATCTCGTACTTCTCCTTGATGCCCCTGAGGATGGAGATGGTATCCTCCACGCTGGGTTCCGTTACCAACACGGGCTGGAACCGGCGCTCAAGGGCGGGGTCCTTTTCGATGTACTTCCTGTACTCGTCTATGGTGGTGGCGCCGATACAGTGGAGCTCACCCCTGGCCAAGGCAGGTTTCAACAGGTTGGAGGCGTCCATGGCGCCCTCGGCGGCACCTGCTCCCACTACTGTGTGGATCTCGTCGATGAAGAGGATGATGCGCCCTTCCGACTCTTGGATCTCCTTGAGAACGGCTTTTAGCCTGTCCTCGAACTCGCCTCTATATTTGGCACCGGCGATGAGGGCGCCCATGTCTAGGGCCAGGATGGACTTGTCCTGCAGGGTGGTGGGCACATCCCCCGAGGCAATACGCTGGGCCAGCCCTTCCACTATGGCCGTCTTACCCACACCGGCGTCTCCGATAAGGCAGGGATTGTTCTTCCGGCGGCGGCACAGGATCTGGATTACCCTTCGGATCTCCTCGTCTCTCCCAATGACGGGATCCAGCTTACCCTTTCGGGCCAGCTCCGTGAGATCGGTGCAGTAACGCCTCAGGGCTTGGTACTTTTCCTCCGGAGTTTGGTCTGTCACCCGGTGGGGACCCCTCACCTCTTGGAGGGCCTTCATGAACGTCTCCCGGTTCACGCCCTGGGAGACCAGGATGTCGTGGACGTAGGAATCTTTCTCTTCCAAAATGGCTAGGAGAAGGTGCTCGGTGCTCACATACTCGTCTTTCAGCTCCTCAGCCTCTTTCATGGCCCTGTCCAGGACCTTCTTCAGCCGAGGAGACAGATATACTTCGCCAGTGCCCTCCACCCTGGGGTACTTCTGGAGGGCGTCCAGGGCTTGTTTAGACAATAGGCCCACATCCAACCCCAGCTTCTGGAGGATGGGCACTACAATGCCTTCCTTCTGCTCGAGGAGTGCATAAAAGAGGTGCTCGGGTTCCATCTGCTGGTGGCCGTACTCCTGGGCTAGGGAGTAAGCCCTTCTCACGGCCTCCTGAGCCTTCACCGTGAGTTTTTCTATGTTTAACATGGTTCTCCTCCTTTAAGGGTTTTCCTTTCGGATATCTTCAATAATTCACTCAAAAAATCTGCTCATAGCATGCTAAAATATTGGTTACGAGCGGTCAAAAGTCAAGAGGAAATTTCCTATGAGACGGGTGGGGAAAGTGATGTTTTCGGGAGCCAATAGACATCTTAGCCATTTTTGTGGTGGGGGAATGGAAACGTTCCGTGGGCTTTTCGGGCTACTTTTCCCCTTCTGCCACCTTCAGGATTCGATGCTCCGGATGAAGGGGAGGAGAAGCTGGCAGGTGACATTCACCTCCCGGCGTGTGATTTCCCGGTCTCTGACAGGGCGGGTGTCGGTCGGAAGGTATATCTCGTCGAAGAGGGTTTTCCACCGCTGGGGATCAGCTTTCGTTTCCATTTCTTTTCTCCACGTGGGCTCCAAAGCTGAAGAGCCCGTCGGAGGCGATGATGGCGGGCGAGCCGCCCCAGGGCTGGGAACGGGCGATCTCCAGCTCTTCCTCTTCTATCTGGACCATGTCATCCAGCTCCCCTGACAGCCACATCCTCTCCAGGGTGGTACAGTCTGTCCACAGTGTAGCGCAGTAGTCCTTGAGGGCTTCTATTTGCTCAGGTGTAATGACCCTGGGTCGAAGGGCGATCTTGATGGGCCCCAGGAGATAGGTGAACCTTTGCTCCAGGGCCATGGTCTTTTGCATCTCCACCAGGTCTGCCAGGTTCTGGTGGCTTAGGGCAAAGAGGGCCTGGTTGATCCGGTCTACGGCTTTCCTTACCCCCATATTGGAGCGCAGGATGCCTAGGGGCTGGACCCCGCCGCCGCTGCCCACGTTGGTTGGGACCAGGCCAAAACGGCATAGAAAGCCGAAGACTCTCCCTGGTCCCACCAGGCATCGGAAGTCGGTCTGGAAGGACTTCAGGACTAGGCGGCCCTCCTTATCGTCCAATTCGGGAATCTCCTCTGCCCAGAGGTGAAGGGGGATCTTCTCCTGGACGATGTACTCTTCTCCTTTCAGGGCGAGCTCTATAGCCTCGTCTGCGTCTTTGTGTACTCCGCCTACCCTTACTCCCCGTCCTGAGTATCCCCGGGTGGGTTTGAGGACCAGGTTCTCCCAATGGGCCCGAGTCCACTCTACTAGGTCTGCTATATCTTCACCCCGAGGGCCCTTGGTCTTTCGAGGGTAGAACCGACGGGTCCAGGGTGTGCGTCTCACGATCTCCGGGTGGAATGGGCTGTTGCGGGGACTGGTGAGGACCTCAAACATGCTCTTCACATTGATGGGCTCGGTGCCCCGGGGGTTGATCACCCGATTTTCTCGTACTGCTTGGAGCAGGGGGGTGAGGTTGTGTTTTTTATGGAGTTTTAGGAGCACGTCAGTGTTGAAATCCATGAATATCACGGACACGGGCTGTCCCCTGTAGCACACCCTGTCCTTTTTCAGTTCCAGTTCATGGGGGGCTGTGAGGACTCCCGTTATGCCGTCAACCTCATTGAGGCGACGGGCGAGGTTGATGTTCTCTGTGACATCCTCCAGGGTTTCCTCTTCAGCCACTACGGCTATGACACCTGGGTTGGAGCCTTCCCGGGATCGATGGAGATTGACCAACATCTCTGCAAAGCCCACCACCGGATAGAGGAGGGGATGGTCAAAATCCAGGTCTACCCCCGTGGGACGGATTTGGTTAAGCTTCTCCCACACCGCCTTCCCGATCTCCTGGGTGGTACGCTGGTAGTCCCATCCCCCAGGGCTGCCTAGGTTCCATTCCGAATGGTATCCCCAAAACCCTCTCAAGCCTTTCCTCCATTAATGGTGTTTTTAAATAAAGGATATCCCTGGGGGCGTAAAGGTAGGGACTAGTCTTTCGAGATTTTTTGCCGGGAGAGTACGTGCTCCAGATTGTCGAAGCCGATCTCCCCCTGGCTCAGGACCTTGAGGGCGAACTCCACGGGATTGTTCTCACCAAACTTCTGGTAGAGGTGGCGAAAGCGACGAAGGCCCACAGTGTAGCATAGTTGGTATCCTGGGTTTAGTGCGTATTTGCGTACCGTGGAGAGGGCCTGGTTTTTGCTCATGCCAAGGGGTGTCAGAATCTGGGCTGCGGAAGGGAGGTCCCTCCTTCCCGTTTGGATGTCCAAATCCACTCTGCCCCGGATGGCGCGCCAGAGGCGGCGCTTGGCTAGAAGTAGTCCATCAGCTGGTCCCCGGAAGTAGCCTGTATGGGCCATGAGTTCCTCGGCAAAGCAGGCCCATCCTTCGTAGAAGAGGGGAAACTCTATGGGTCGCCGCAGAGCCCGATCCAGGCTCCAGCGGTGGATGTCCAGCAGGTGATGGCCGGGATAGGTTTCGTGGGCTGCTAGCATTTGGTAGTCCAGGGGTGGGGTCTTGGCCAGAGCATTTATGACCCAGAATGTGCAACCTTTTGGAGGGTGCCCTGGAGGCATGGTGTAAGAGGAAGCGCTCCTGATGGCTGAGAGGTGGGATGGCGTAGGGGCCACCTGGACCGGGCAGGAGAGGAGGAGTTCCTCTGAAATGAGACCATGCTCCAAGCAGTGGTGTCCCAGCTGAAGGACCGTTTCTCTGTACAGGCCGAGGATGCTCTTCTGGTGCAAGGGGGAAGGGCATAGAGAGTCCAGCACCTGGAGCCATGAGGATCCCGGAGAGAGGCGGTTGGCCTCTCGGGTCAAGATGGCCTCCGCTTCTTGGATTTCCCTGTCCAGCTCGTAGTAAATCCCTTCTATGTCCGTGTCACAGCCCAGGTGATACCGGACGATTGCCTCCAAGAACTCCCCGTTCAAGCGGAATTCCTTGGTGGTTGGAATCCGTTTGAGGTGCTCTCCCAGGCGGTCCAGAGCCTCCAGGACGGGGGCCAGGCCGGGCCGCAGGGATTGAAGGGAGGCTATCCATGTTCGGGTCTCTTTTAGCATCTCCAGACCCAGGTCGCGGAAAAGGGTGGGTACTCTCTTTAGGTTGGCCCGGGCCTCATCCAGGAATGGAGGAAGATTTTTCACCCGTTGGTGCCAGAGGTCCAGATCTTCGTCCAGGGTTTGGCTCAGGCCTATGGAGGCGATGGTTAGATAATGGGTGGGCTGGGATTCATGGAGGCGCACCTGGGTGAGTTCTTCCTGAAGGGTAGAGATGAGCCGGTGCAGGATGGAGATATCAATGGCAAGGTCCAGGGAATCCGCTTCTTTCTTCTGGCGGGTGAGCTCTTCCTTCCACTGGGATATTTTGTGGGTGAGGTCTTGGATGGTGCTGGGGGAGAAGTCGTCCCATTGGCACCAATGGGGATTTGGTGGAAGCTGGGGGAAGTAGTAGAACTCGTCACTGGAGGTGCACACGGGAAACGCCCTCACCAGGGTTTGGAATATCTCTGTGGCTGTGGCCTCCACCATGTGGGGGGAGCCGCCACCTTCAGTATTTACCTGGGTTTTTCCTTGGGGTCCCATGGTGGTTTTTACTGTCCCTTTAAAGTGGCTTGATATCCTGGTTCAAGGGTTCTCGATTCAGGTTTCATAATGCCCTCTGTTGCTCATTGGCAAGGGGTTTGAGGTTCTGGAGTTGTGTGGATCATTGTCACCCCGTTGATTATCTGGTCAATAAGGGCGAGAAAGGTGGCGAAGGCGAGAAAAGCGAGAAACGCCTTACGACTCACACCTAACCCTTCCGCCCTCGCGATTTGCGACTCACGGCCTTTTTGTCCCTCCTGTTTCAGGAGCCGGGGCCTTGTGGTTTTGGATGGGTTTGAAAAAGGTAAGGGGGAGGAGGGCTGACCTTGAGTCAGCTCTCTTTTTCCTCCACCACCTTCACCCTCACCACATGGGCAGGGGAAACTTTCACCAAGCCGGGCCTGTCCTCCTGCTGGAGACGCTCTATTTCCACTTGCATGTATCTGCCCAGAAGGGTGGCCAGTCTTTCCACCTCTTTCTGAAGCTCTTCTATCTGTTCCCTGAGCCTCAGAATGATCTCCACTCCCGCTAGGTTAACTCCCAACTCCCTGGTGAGGGTGAGAATAGTTCTCAGCCGCTCTATGTCCTCCTGGGAGTAGAGCCGGGTATTGCCCTCGGTGCGGGCGGGCTTTATCAACCCCTCCCTCTCGTAAAGTCTGAGGGTTTGGGGATGTATGTTCAACATCTTGGCTACGGTGGATATGAGATAAAGTGGACTCTCCTTTTCCATGGTTTCCCTCCTTTAGTGCCTAACGGCCGTACCTTCTCAAGATCTCCTCCCGGGGATTTTCCCCCTTTCTGGATTGGGCCAGTTCTCTCAGGAGCTGGATTTCTCGGCCGTTGAGGTTTCGAGGGGTCACCGTTTTCACCTCCACGTACAAGTCCCCTTTGGCTCCCCCCTTGGGTCTAGGCATGCCCTTGCCCCGCATCCGAAACTTCTGACCGCACTGGGTCCCAGGAGGTACCTTCATTTTTACCACCCCTTCTAGTGTGGGCACCTCGATTTCACTGCCCAAAGCAGCTTCCCAAAAGGTAATGGGCACCTTGCAGTAGAGATTGTTTCCCTTCCTCTCGAAGAAAGGATGAGGCTTCACCCTGGTGATGATGTAGAGGTCCCCCGTCGGGCCTCCCAAAACTCCGGTTTCTCCTTTGCCTGCCACCCGGACCCGGGTACCGTTGTCTACCCCAGGGGGGATTTTCACCTTCACTGTCTCCAGTTTGCCCCCTCGATTGATAGTGATCTCCGTGGTTACCCCTTTGTAGGCGTCTTCCAGGGAGATCTCCATTTGGTACTCCAGATCTCTGCCTCTCTGGGGTCCCGGTGGCTCTTCTCTCCACGTCCGTCTTTTGCGGCCGAAGATTTGTGAGAAGAGGTCTCCTAGGTCGAATCCGCCCATCTCAAAGCGGAAGCCCCTCCTCAGGTCCTCCATGTCGAAGTCGAAGTGGAAGTCCTGGAAGTCGAAGCCAGCTCCTCCGGGGGCGCCTTGGGCACTTGTGAAGGCAGCGTGGCCCATCTGGTCGTAGGCCTTGCGCTTCTCTGGATCGGACAGGACTTGGTAAGCCTCTGTTATCTCTTTGAAGCGCTCCTCAGCCTCTTTGCTTCCGGGATTGACATCGGGGTGGTACTTCCTGGCCAACCTGCGGTAGGCCTTCTTGATCTCTTCTTGGGTAGCGTTTCTGCTAACCCCTAAGATCTCGTAGTAGTCCTTTTCTGTGGCCATCTTCCCACCCCTTCTAGCCGGGTTTTAGTGGGGGAGGGTATGCCCTCCCCCTAGCCGATCACTTCTTCTCCTCAAAGTCGGCATCCACCACTTCGCCCTCTACAGGCCCTTCCTGGCTGGTGGCCTCGGTGCTTTCGGTTGTGGTGGGGCCTCCACCACCTGCCTGTGCCTGCTGCTGATAGAGAGTCTGGGCGATCTTGTGGGAGATACTGGTGATCTCCTGTGTAGAGTTTCTCAGGTCTGCCAGAATGGCGTCGATTCTGGAGACGTCTTGAATGGATATGCTCTCTTCCAGCACCTTCTTGGCCTTGGAAATGATCTCCTCCGCTGCTTGGATATCGGCTACGGGGATCTTCTCCCGGTTCTCGTTGAGGGTCTTCTCCATGGTGTACACCAGGCCGTCCAGCTGGTTTCTGATCTCGATGACCTCTTTGCGCTTGCGGTCTTCTTCGGCGTGGCGCTCGGCCTCCTTTACCATCTGCTCGATCTCTTCTTGGGAGAGGCCACTGCTGGCAGTGACGGTGATCTTTTGTTCCTTGCCTGTGGCCATGTCTTTGGCCGACACATGGAGAATGCCATCGGCGTCTATATCGAAGGTAACTTCGATCTTGGGCACACCCCTGGGGGCGGGAGGGATACCGTCCAGATGGAACCTGGCCAGTGTCCTGTTGTCTCTGGCCATGGGTCTTTCACCTTGGAGGACGTGGATCTCTACGCTGGTCTGGTTGTCAGTGGCCGTGGTGAAGATCTCGGTTTTTCTGGTGGGTATAGTGGTGTTTCTCGGGATAAGGACGGTCATAACCCCGCCTAGGGTCTCGATGCCCAGGGAGAGGGGCGTCACGTCCAGCAACAGGATGTCCTTCACCTCGCCCGTGAGAACACCTGCCTGGATGGCAGCACCCAGAGCCACAGCCTCGTCAGGGTTTATGTCTTTCCTGGGCTCTCTGCCGAAGACCTCTTTCACCTTGGCCTGCACAGCGGGAATACGGGTGGAGCCTCCCACAAGTATGACCTCGTCAATGTCGGCTGGAGTGAGACCGGCGTCTTTTAGGGCCTGCTGGCATGGCTCTACAGTGTGCTCAATGAGATCTGCCACTAGGGCTTCAAACTTGGCCCGGGTGAGTTTCATGAGGAGATGCTTGGGACCGCTGGCGTCGGCGGTGATGAAGGGCAGGTTGATCTCCGTCTCCATGACCGAGGAGAGTTCACATTTGGCTTTTTCGGCAGCCTCCTTCAGCCTCTGCATGGCCATGGGGTCCTTGGACAGATCTATCCCTTGCTCCTTCTTGAACTCCTCCACAATCCAGTCGATGATGCGCTGATCAAAGTTGTCGCCGCCCAAGTGGGTGTCGCCGTTGACGGCTTTCACCTCGAAGACTCCGTCGCCCACCTCCAGAATAGAGATGTCAAAGGTACCGCCGCCTAGGTCAAAGACGGCAATTTTTCCGCCTTTCTTCTTGTCCAGACCATAGGCTAGGGCCGAAGCCGTGGGCTCGTTTACTAGCCTTAGGACCTCCAGGCCGGCGATTTTACCGGCGTCTTTGGTGGCTTTACGCTGGGAGTCGTTGAAATAGGCGGGCACGGTGATGACAGCCTTCTCTACTTTTTCTCCCAGGTAGGCTTCAGCAGCCTCTTTCAGCTTTCTCAGGGTCATAGCAGAGATCTCTGGGGGGGAGTAAAGCTTACCGCTCACGTCCACTCGGACGTCTCCATGGGGCCCCTTTACCACTTTGTAAGGGACCATTTTTATCTCGTCCTGGACCTCCTCATGGCGGCGGCCCATGAACCTCTTGATGGAAAAAACGGTGTTCTCGGGGTTGGTGACCGCTTGGCGTTTGGCCACCTGGCCCACTAGGATCTCTCCATCCTTGGTGAAGGCTACCACCGATGGTGTGGTCCTCGCTCCTTCCTGATTGGGTATGACTCGGGGTTCACCCCCTTCCATGACAGCTACTACCGAGTTGGTAGTCCCCAAGTCGATCCCTATCACCTTACTCATGTCTTTATCCTCCTACTGTAGAGTTTTGAATTTTTGTATTCCTGGGGAGGAATATAGGACTTGAGTCTATTATTGTCAATATCATTGATTTCGATAGTTATAACTTTCTCCGGCCTTTGATTTTCCTACCCCAAGGGTGTTAAAAGATGCCCTTGTTCAACGGAGATAGGGAAGCGAAGTGTAGGGGGGATGCCTTGAAGATGGAAGTGGAGAGGATGGTGAGAGAGGCTCTGACCAGGCTGAGCCTGGAAAGTAGGGTTCAGGTGGACTATCCCAGGGATCCCAGGTTTGGTGATTACACCACCAATGTGGCCATGGTCATGGCTAAAAGGCTTAAAGCCAACCCACGGGAGCTGGCCCAGAGGATAGCAAGGGCCCTGGATCACCCTATGGTAGAGAAGGTAGAGGTGGCGGGGCCGGGCTTCATAAACCTTTTTATGAAGAGGAAATGGTGGTTTAGTGCTTTTTCCCGGGTGCTGGAGAAGGAAGGGGATTTTGGCTGCCTGGATTTGGGCGAGGGTAGAAGGGTTCAAGTGGAGTTTGTATCGGCCAATCCTACAGGCCCTCTCCACATTGGTCACGGCAGGGGGGCGGCGGTGGGAGACTCCCTGGCCCGCATCTTGGAGAAGGCAGGTTATGAGGTGGAGAGGGAGTACTACGTCAACGATGCCGGGCGCCAAATCCGTATTCTGGGTGAGTCCATATGGGCCAGGTGCATGGAGTTGAGAGGGCGGGAGGTAGAGTTTCCCAAAGAGGGTTACAGGGGTGAGTACGTGGTGGACCTTGCCCAGAAGGCGTTGGAAGAGATGCCCCAAGTGTTTGAGCTTTCTAAAGAGGAGGCTGTGGAGAGACTGGCCTACTGGGGGGCCGGTGAGATTTTAGAAGAGATAAAGGGGGATTTGGGGGCTTTTGGTGTCACTTTCGACTCTTGGTTCAGCGAGAGGACTCTCTATGAGAGGGAGTTGGTGAGCAAAGCTCTGGATAGGTTGAAAGAGAGGGGATTCATGTACGAAGAGGAGGGGGCTTTGTGGTTTGCCTCAAGACGGTTGGGGGACGACAAAGACCGGGTGGTAGTGAGGGCCAACGGAGAGCCCACCTATCTAGCTTCGGACATTGCTTACCACGCCCTCAAAGCTGAGAGGGGTTTTGATTTGTTGGTGGACGTGTGGGGGGCTGACCACCACGGTTATGTGCCTAGAATCCGTGCAGCTCTGGAGGCTTTAGGCTATGATCCTCAGATGCTCCAGGTTCTTCTCATCCAGATGGTGAGCCTCGTAAAGGGTGGAGAGAAGGTTTCCATGTCCACCCGCCAGGGGGAGTTTGTACCCCTGGCCGAGTTGGTGGATGAGGTGGGTAAGGATGCTGTGCGTTTCATTTTCCTCACCAGGAAGTGCGATGCCCATCTAGACTTTGATGTGGATCTGGCCAAAAGCCGGACGGAGGAGAACCCTGTGTTCTACGTCCAGTATGCCCATGCCCGCATCTCTTCTATCTTCAGAACTGCCCATGAGAGAAACATCTCCCTTCCCGACTCTTTTCCTGACGTAGACTTGGCACCCCTTGAGCTTGTGGAAGAGATGGGTCTCATCAAGAAAGTCCTTCGGTTTCCCGACCTTATAGAGGGTATGGCCAGGAGCTTGGAGCCCCATCGCCTCACCTACTACCTTCAGGAGCTGGCGGCAGCCTTCCATAGCTATTACAATCATCATAGAGTCTTGGTGGAGGATGGGGCTCTGAGGGAGGCTCGGATGGCCCTGGTTAAAGGGATTCAGGTAGTGATAAGGGAAGGATTGAGGCTTCTGGGAGTGGATGCTCCCCATTCCATGTGAGGTGGGGGATGAAGGGGGAGTACACTTTCAATGCCAGAGAGCTGTGGGCCCTTGCCCTCGTGGTATTGGCCCTCCTTATTGTGGTCTTCTTTTTGGGTGTCACTGTGGGTGAGCGTCATGAGCGGGCTAGACTGGCCCAGGTGGAGGAAGGTTCTAGGAGGATCTTGCCAACCAGAACTGAGACTGGGGGACTTCCGCCCACGAGGAAAGCCGAGGTGGATAAAGCTGGGGCTAAGGTTAAAGTTAAGGCCGAGGGAAAGGCCAAAAGTAAGGCTCAGGTGAAGACTTCTGTGCCTCCCAAAGTGGTGTTGAAAAAGGGCTATTACATCCAGGTGGGGGCTTTCAAAGACAAATCTAGGGCCGAAGGGTGGTGGGGTCAGCTGAAAAAGAAGGGTTATAGGGTATTGGTTCTTTACTCCTCTGCCAGAGGGGTCTACAGGGTGGTGGTTGGTCCATACAGCTCTAAAGAGCTCGCGGTGAGGGTGGCCAGGAAGGTGGACAGGGTTTTTAAGGTGAGATCCAGTGTGGTTCCGGATAGTAAGTTGCGCTAGTTTTCTGCTCTTTTTGGTGGCCTGTGCTGCGAGGCCCCCTGAACCTCCTACCGTGGAGGTGCCTAGAAGGAGTATAGCAGAGGAAAGGTTCCACCGGGCCCTTTCTTTAGAGCTTCAGCAAAAGGAACAGGAGGCTCTTCTTCTTTACAAACAGGTGATGGAGGAGATTCCTTCTTCTAGATTGGCGGCTAAGGCGGCTTTTAGGGCAGCTAAGATATACTGGAGGCGGGGGTACGCTGGAAGGGCTTTAGAGCTTCTTAACAGGGCGGTGAAAACCGCGGGTCCCCAGGATCCTCTTTATCATGAGTCCTACCTTCTGATGGCTGAAATCCTTTATCGAGAGGGTCACAGGGAGAGGGCCCAAAGCTACTTGGAGGAGGTGAATCCTGCTCTGGTCTCTCCTGAGGAATACGAAGCTCTAAAGAAGGCGTTGGCTCCTCCTCCCCCACCTGGGGTGGCTCCGAAAGAGTATAATGTGGTCCTTTTTGTGGGAGAGACCAAGATGCTGGAGAAAGAGTGGGTTCAGGTGAAGAGGGGAGTAGATCTGGCTTTCGAGGGCTCTGGGGTAGAGGTGGTGGAGGTGGCCTCGCCTTCGGAACTTGAGTCCCTCGAGGGCCCTTTTTTGGGGGTAGTGGGCCCCCTGCTAGTGAAGAATCTGCCTCCTGTGCTGGACTGGGCGAGCAGGGAGGGCGTTCCTGTGGTCACACCTTTTCCCGTTGCTCCTGGATTGACTTCCAAAAGCCCCCTTCTCTTCAGAACCTCTTTACCCCTCGATCAGGAAACCTCTTTTATGGCAGGTTTTCTGCGCTCTCAGCTCGGAGTGAAGGAGCTAGCCATCTTTTATCCAAGTACCCCTTATGGCAAGGTTATGTCTAGGCTTATGTCTGAGGAGATTCAGGCGGTGGGAGGAGAGGTGACGCTGCTCAGGTCTTACCCTCCCAATGTTCGTGACTTTTCTCCTTATGCTCTAGAGCTGAAGGAGTGGGAGGAAGAGGGTGTTCTTCCTCAGGCCCTTTACGTGCCTGACTCATGGAGGAGGGTGGTCCTTTTAGTGCCTCAGTTGGTCTTTCACGAGGTGAAAGGGATCTCTCTTGCAGGAACGGCTCTATGGGACGATTCCCGATTGGTGAGGGAGGGGGGAGGGTATGTGGAGTACTCCGTCTTTCCTGATACCTTCACTTCCCACTCCCCTTATCTACCTGTTTTGGAGTTCTATTACAGGTTTAAACTGGCCTACAGCGTGGATCCTACTCCCTTGGCGGCCCAGGCCTACGACGCTGCCCGTGCACTTTTGGCTAGGTTGGAGGGGAAAGACGGCCTAATTCCCCTGGAAGAGGTGAGTTTTCTGGGGGTGACAGGTATTGCGGGTTTCACTCCCCGGGGAGAGCCCGTGCGAGTGCCTTTTCTCCTGGTTGTGGAAGGCAGTACCATACGCCAGATGAACTGAAAAATTGCTTTTCTGTGGCAGTTTCTGGAAGAGAAAAGCGCCCTCTTTGGATGGGGGGTTCCCCAGGAGATAGGCCAGCCTGGGGAAAGGAGAGGAGAAGCTAAATTCAAGGTTGAGAACTTCGCCAGAGAGGGCACTGTTAAAGGGGTAGGTGTATGGGGGTCAGGAGGGTTTGGGTATTGAAGGCGGTTTGTGGTCGCTCTTCTATGACGAGTCGGAGGGCTTCTTGGTAGGAACAAGAACACCGTCCCAGAGCACACTCTTGGTAGACACAAACATCCCTGGTTTGCTCCAGGAGTAGGTGGAAGCCGTAGGTTTTAGGGGTTTTGTTTTGTCTAGATCTAGCTTTCAAAGAGCTTCTTGATCTCCTGGCTCTTTTCCATGGGGCAAACCAGAACTCCCTGAGGGGTGGCCACCACCACCAGGTTGTTCAACCCTAGGACTTTCACGGGGATGTCTTGGCTCCATATGAGGGAGTCTTGAGTCTCCAGGATCTGGGCAAGGCCCCGTGAGACGTTGCCCAGGTTGTCTTTCTCCAGGATTTCCCACATGGAGGCCCAAGAGCCCACATCACACCATTGGAAATTGGCTGGGACCATGGCCACCCTCTGGGATTTTTCCATAACGGCATGGTCTATGGAAATGTTAGGGAACCCAGAGTATAGGGCTTCTAGGTTAGCTATGGTCACTTTCCATGCTGTGTTCCGGAACTTATCTAAGGGCAGGGCTACTTCAGGGAGGTGTCTTACCAGCTCTTCCCAGAGCGTTTGGGCTTTCCAGATGAAGATGCCGCTGTTCCAGTAGTAGTTGCCTTCTTCTAGGAACTTTTGGGCCTTTTCCAGGGAAGGCTTCTCCGTGAATCTTCTTACCCTGAGGGCGGAGGGGATCAACATTTCTCCTGTTTCCATGTATCCATAGCCTGTTTCGGGTCGGGTGGGTGGAATGCCAAGAGTGACCAGCCAGCCGTCCTGGGCGAGTTTGGAGGCTTTGTCGAGGCAAGACCACAGAGCCTCTGGTGGTTCGATATGATGGTCGGCGGGCAGCACAATTATTATCGCCTCTTCTCCCAGTATGTTCATTACGTAAAGGGTGGACAGGGCCACTGCTGGAGCGGTGTTGCGTCCGCGCGGTTCCACTATCACTCTCTCCCGGGGTACATCCCCTTCTTTGGCTACTTCTATGGCCATGTCTCGGGTGGTGACTATCAGTACTTTTTCGCTGCCCACAAAGGGGGCTATTCTCTCTATTGTCTCTTTGAGCAGGGACTTTTGGGAGAAGAGGGGGAGCATGTGTTTGGGAGTTTGGGGATTGCTCAGAGGCCATAGCCGCACCCCTCCCCCCCCTGCCATTATCACCGCTACTCGCTCCATCCTCACACCTCCAATATTTGGGCTATGAGTTTCTCCAGCACCTTAGCCGGGGGAAGAGGGCCGGATTTCAAGGAAATTTCTGCTTCCATCACCCTGTCCAGTAACTGTACGGTTTTGGCTGGGGTTAGGCGTCTCAGTCCCACTTCCAAGGCTTTCCTTTCGTTGGGATGGCGGGAGACCCTCCTGATAGCTTCCTCTCTGGATTCCCTGCCTTCTTCCAAGGTCTGTTGCACTGCTGCTAGACGCACTAAGGAAGAGGAAATTATTCTGAAGAGGTAGAGGTATCCTTTCTCTGCCATTAAGTCTTCCAAAAGGCTCAGGAGACGAAGGTCTCCTTTGTAAACCATGAGGGGAACGTCCCACAGGGAAGGAATTTTTTGAACATCCTCTCCCTTTTTGCCCCATAGGACGAACTTCTCCAGCTCCCTTTCCAAAAGGGCCATTTTCCCTTGGGATACGTCCAGGAGCCAGTCGACCACTTCCTGTTGTACTGGTAGCCCTTCTTTTGCCAGTCGCTTTTTGACCCAGTTTTCCAGAGCCTCCCGTTTCCCGGTGAAGCTGACCACAGCCATTCCGGATCTTTGCAGGGTCTCCAACAGGATCTTTTCTTCCATTCCTTTCTCCTCCAGCTCTCCCAGATGGATGAGAATGAGGAGGGAGTGAGGGGCATGCTGGGTGAGGGCGCGCTCGGTGCGTTCCCTTTCCCTTTTATGCCATGTTTTCCAGAAGTCTAGAGCTTCTCTCAGTACCACTACTCTTTTTGGCGACGCAAAGGGGGCTGTGGACAGGGCTTCTTCCAGCTGGCTTATGGAGGCTTTTTCTCCTTCCAGCACCGTCCAGTTCAGCTCCCAGTTCTCTCCCAGGACCCCTTCTTTGATCCTCTGTAGAGCCTTCTCCATGAGGAGCCCTTCTTCTCCCACAAAGAACACCGTCGATGGCAGAGTACCTTTTTTGATCCTGCTGGAAAACTCTCTGGGGCTGAGGGATTTCATTCTCTCTGTTGAAAAATCAAAGGAGCGAGGCAGAAAGCCGTTGGGCCAACTCCTGTGAGATCCTTTTCAAGGCCTCCCTCTCCCGGGCTTTGCTGAGCTCCACATCGGAGGCCATATGAAATTCAGCATCTTCTGAGAAACTGCCCAGCTTTATGGTCTTTCCCGAGGAGGGATCCTGAATTCTCAGCTTAATGGTGACCACAAGGCGATAGTACTGGGCTGTTCCCCGATAGTCCATGGAGAGAACTTCTTTGTGATACTTCGTCACGTTCCCTTCCAAAATGTAGTCGGCATATTTGTCCCTTCTCACCACCTGGACTTGGGGGGTTCGTATGAGTTCGGAGATGAGGGCTGTAGTGATGATGTATTCCACGTCGGGTTCACCCGTGTCGTTTTTGAGGATGTGGATGGAGATGCTTTTGCCTTTTAAATCTACTTGAGCTGGATTGGGTCCGCGACCGGCCAGTCTGTAGCCACAGCCCAGGGTTGTGATGACTACGAGGAGGGTGGTTAGAATCTTGGTCAAGGCCTTCTCCTGAGGTCCACAAAATTTTGGAGCGGGCGACGGGATTCGAACCCGCGACTTCCAGCTTGGGAAGCTGGCATTCTACCCCTGAATTACGCCCGCCCTGATGGGTAAGATGCCAAAGGGCGCTCTTCGTGTCAAGGGGCTCCCTTTAGGGTTTGCGTTATAGGAATGAAAAGTGTGTTACCCTCTGTTTCTCAAAGCGGTATAAAATCTATTTGACATATAGCATAAGCAGAAATACAATAATTTAAAATGAGGGTTTATTGTCTATAGGAGGGGGTGCCATGTTGGGTATTCTCATTTTTCTGGCGGGAGCCATGACCTTTTTGTTCCTGGTTTTTGGCTTGACGGGCTTTCCCACCAATTACGTGGTGGTTGCCAAGAACGGAGAGAAGGATGTGATCTTTTTTGAGGTCGGGAGTGATTCTCCTCCCTCTGGGTATGCCCCGGTGTGGACAGGCTGTATCCTCAAGGCCGAACGTCCCATCACCATTCCCATTTTGCTGTTTAGGTGTGAGGGAGAAGGGGAAGAACACAGGAAAGTACCAGAGGCCTGGAAGAAAGTGGACGTAGAAGAAGGTTTTTTCAGGGGGTACACTCTGGCGAGTCCGAATGTGGAGTTGGCTTTGGAGATGCTGAAGGGGGGAGTGGCCAGGGTGCTAGCCAGAGTGGCCAAAGCTGTTAAAGGTGGTGTGTTGCCCAAGTATCTTGCCCTTCAGGTTTTGGAGGATAGAGTGGCCCTCTACAGTGATCAGGGGACTTTGACCGAGGTTGACCAATTTCTGGCCATTTACAGGGGGCCAAAAGGATTTTGGACATGCTCGCGGGGGAAGAGGATTGACCTTCTTCCCCCCTCTGGATAGCGGCTCTCTTCTCCTTAGAGTTGGATACCTGTCTCCCTAGCCAGTTCTTTGTAAATGGGAGGGAACTGGACCTGGTGGAGCATGTAGGGCACAAAGGGGTACCTGTTGCTTCCCACTTGGGCTCCGGCCTCTTTCATCCCTTCTATGGTGCTTTCCAGTAGGGAGTAGGGTATGGAGGAGATCATCTCGGTGTCTTGGGTGCCGGAAAAGACCCTGTCACCCGTTCCCGGTATGGCAATGACGGGAGTCCCGTGGAGGAGGGGAGCTGCCAGATAGTCGCTACAGGCCACTCTGCCGCTGGTTCGAGTGGTGATGCTCTTTCCCGTGGTGTAAGAATAGCCGTGGACCAGTTTCACTATCTGAGAAGGGTCTCCATAGATGACCACCAACTCCGGCTCTCTATTGGCCTTTGAAAGGGGTTCCATTAGAATGGTCTTGTATTCTCGGTCTAGAATATACCACTCTTGCTCTTTTTCTCTCTCTTTGGAAACCCAGCCCACCTCTACCATGAGACGGGAGAGGATTTCTTCGTTGGAGGACTTGGTACTCTTCAGCAGGTTGAGGGCCAACCCTCCGGGGATGCAGACGTTGTCTTCCTTCTCAATGGCTACAGACCAGCCGTAAATCCTGGCCCAGGTCATGGCCTGGCAGAGAGTGATCTGGATTTTCCTGTCTCGAGGCCTTCTTGCCTTGGGAGGCAGGGCTTCTCCTTCTGGAAGATAAGAGACTCCCACGGGTTGTGTCTTTAGCCTGAGAAAGCCCATGAGCCTTTCCGACAAATTTTTTACCTTTTCCATGTTGCACCTCCTTAAGTCATGGAATCGCTTCCAGTCCTTTTTCCATTTTTCCCACTGGGCCTTGGCGCTCCGAAGTCGAGCCTGGGCTCCTTTCACCATGGCCCTGGCCTCCTGGATCTTCTTTCCCACCACTTCTCGGGTGAGCTTCGGAGCTACTCTGGCCCTAACCACCTCCCTTCCCAGTCTGGTGACCTGGGCCTGGGCTGCTTTTGCCCGGTCCTGGATCTCCTGGGAGTCTAGAAGGGCTATGGGAGCCCCTAAGGTTACCTGGTCTCCTTCTTTCACCAGGAGACGGGCTACTTTCCCCGGGATTTTTGGGGAGACTTCCACTTCGTCTCCTTCTACTATACCGCTTCCCCAGATGATGTTAGGAGGAGGTTTCTTTTGGGTAAGGCTTTTAGATAAGAAGAGAAGCCCTCCTATGGCAGCTCCTGCTATCGCGAGAAGGATGAGGCCCTTCACCCTTTTTCTCATGGGAAGCACCTACCTCCCGGACAGAGGCCACAGTGTTCCCTTTCTTGTCTCTTCTTTTCCTCTTTCTTCTCCTCCCTTTGTTGAGAAGAAGACTGGGGCATTTTATCTTTCGAGCCCCATTTTTTGCGTTCTTTCCTTTTTGTCATGTTTTTCTCCTTTATACCAACTCTCTTTCGCGGTCAAAGGGAAGGGGTTGACAGAGGTGAGAGGCAGGTATCAGCTTTTCCTTGATGATGGAGGATAGGGAACTCCCGCTGGAAAGGTTTATTCTCGCCTTTAGGGAGGAGGAGTTCAGGAGGTATGTGCGGGGGTTCATTATGGACTCCCGGCGCCTTTTAGATGAGGTGGAGCCGTCGGAGCTTCATCTCATTGCTGACTATGTTCCGGGGGTGTTTTGGAAGAAGCTTAAAGAAAGTGGCCTTCATCTGTATGCTGTGGATGGTTTGATGGAGTATCAATTCAGTTTCAGTCACGACCCCGGAGAGACCTCTTTGGTTTTTGCCGAGGATCTTCTTGTCCTCAATTCTCTCTTCTGGGAGAGGTATGGGAGGAGGTCTTTCAGGAAGGCCAATAGGATGAGGCCAGGTGAAGACTATTACCTAGCCTTTGGGGCCTTTTTCTACAGACTTTCCTATGTGCAGAGGGGTTCCAGCATTTACAGGCTCATGAATCTGTATTACAGGCCTGTGGTGAGAGAGTTGAGGGAGTTGAAGAGGGGAAGGGGCTGATGGAGTATTTGCAGGTGGTGACCACTTTGGACGATGAGGGGAAGGCTAGAGCCATGGTCAGGGATGTGGTGAAAGCTAGGCTGGTGGCCTGCGCACAGGTGCTGGGGCCCATCACTTCTGTTTACTGGTGGCAGGGGGCGCTGGAAGAGGCTGGAGAGTATATGGTGGTAATGAAAACTAAAAGGGAGTATTATTAGAGGTTAGAAGAGTTCATAAAGGGGCGCCATCCCTACACAGTTCCCTAGATTTTGGCCTCTCCTGTAGTGGAGGGGAACAGGGATTATATGGAGTGACTGGAAGAAGAAACTGCTGAGGGCGAGTGCTAAAAGTAAAAGGCTAAGGGCCAAGGGCTAAGGGATGGTAATGGCTTTTATTACCGTGGTCTTGAAGGGTTTTAAAGGAGTGATGACCACTCTCTTCACTTCTTTTCCCTGCCAAGAGTATAGGCTGTGAATCACTTTGAAATTTTCCCCTTCTCTGCCTGCGTAGATCATGACGTGGCCGGGCAAAAAGAGAAGGGTCCTTCCCGGTGGAGCTTTTTCAAGGACTTCTTCGAGGCTCTGCTGGTGAGAGGGGGTCCATAGGGTTGTTCCCACTCCCGCCTGTTGGGATGAGTTCCGGGGAAGGAGCACACCCGTAGTGGCAAACACTTCCCTTACCAGGAGGGAGCAGTCCACTCCTTCTTTGCCTCCCCAGGAGTAGGGTTCTCCCAAGAGGTTTATTGCCTGGCGGAGGAGGGTTTCTTTTTGGAAGGGAAGGTAGCCCCTGGTAGCCAGCCTCCTGGGTATGTAGAAAGCCCTCCACGGTGGAGAGGGTGAGGGAAGAAGGACCCTGTAGAACCTTCTCTGGCTGCCCACTAGGGGTAATCTGGTCCCCATGGGGAGTGTGAAGAGGGGAAGGCTTCCCTCCAGGGGGCTGGAGAAGATCGGGGCGTGGGGGGCAGTGATGACTACGAAGGGGTGGTGGTTTACGTAGTTCTGTAGTCCTTGAAGGGAGAGAGGCATCAGATCCTTTATGGCCACCCATCCGGGGTCGTGCGTGGAGAGCACGAAAGCCCACTTTCCGTCCGTTGTGGTGTGGGCCATGGCTACGGGGGTGCCTGGGGGCAGGAGAGAGTAAAGGTTCCGGTCCAAGTCTCCTTTTTGAGCCTCCTCGGTGCTTTTGAAGAGAGGTTTATCTGTGGGGAGGCCCCTGAGAAAGGTAGGATGGGTCACCAGGGCGAAAGTGATAGGAACCCGGGGTGGGATCTCTTCCAGAGCCATCTTTCGCTGGATCTCCTGATAGAAGTTGAGGGGGACCTGAGTGCCGTCCTGGAAGTACCGGGGTTGGAGGGGAGGG